>Ga0181465_100579_pt1 | contig 15068 bp, 15 predicted proteins | sample InSIn3gowninarea_FD_119076 | JGI IMG/M metagenome (GOLD analysis project Ga0181465, IMG submission 119076) | Clean room microbial communities from NASA Spacecraft Assembly Facility at Jet Propulsion Laboratory, Pasadena, California, USA -... ... | reverse complement strand
AAGAAAGGTACTTTATATAATTAATTCCCATTTAAATGATATATAACTTATAGTTTTTAATTATTAAACAATCCTGTTTAACTAACCATTTACAACATTCATATTATTTATATATTTTTTTCACCTAATATAACTAATGTCCATTAAATTATAATAATTTTTTATGACCCTGGTCCTAAAGTCAAAAGTAGTCGTTGGTCAAGTTAACTGTTGGAGGCTCTGCTCAAACTATTTAATAAGCTAATCTGGATCTGTTTCTTCAACTTGTCTGGACGATGAACCACACTTGTTGGTTCAAAACGCATCGAAAAATATTTCTACATGTGATTTATGCCGAAATATTTCTTATAAAAGCATATCGGTATGTTGTGCCTAGCAAGGAGATGTTCAGGAACTCCATCTCTTCATAGATGTATCTGTGTAGGTAGCTGTGGTATTTAAGTACCAGATGCAGATCAAAATCTTTAATACCCAACTGTGTGGGAAGGGTATGAAAAATGTTGGTGAACTTTAGCACATCTTGGTCCCTTCCCTACCGCAGCATGGTCTGCTTTATGTATTTGTCCTCATAGCTTTTGACAGGGTAGTACTGCTCCTTGATGGCATCCCGTAATGAATCCCAAGTGGGTGTGGCTGAAAATAGTGAGCCTGTGCTTTCATCCTTCTGCTCGCAGTAGGTTTCCCACCAGTCCTTGACATGGGAGGCTGCTTTGAGAAGAGCGAAAACAATCTTTTCCCAACTCGAAAATTCATGAACAGAAAAATATCCTTCTAGTAGATTTAACCATTTATCTACGAAATCTGCATCTATTTGACCCTCGAAGATGGGTATTTTAGAATTAATTTGTACCTTAAACGGTGTGGCATTTCCAGAGTAACTATTGGAAGCTGATGCATCGCCTCTGGGTAGCCGCTGAAGGATCTGCGCAAAGCTATCCATCATCACGTTCCTTTGCTACTCGAGGGCTTCTTCAAGCAAGATTTTGATAGGATATCTTGGCCCCTCATCTTTCTTCTCATCTGCCATGGGAGGCCGTCGGGATTTGCGAGGCTGGTCTTGCAAAGGTTCGACTAGTTCAAGCCCTAACTGCTTATATCCCGACCTCATTGGGGGCATGCAAAGAAAAATAGAGAAAAAGCAAACCGCTCTGATACCACTGATCCAGATTTAAACAGGAATGCAACAAAATATAGAGGTAACCATATACACAAAGATGCAGTGGAAATAATACTTCATTTCATTAACGGAAATTACTGAAATATGCTTACAACCAAAAATGGAAATAAACCAGCTAGGGCGATGGTAGCTTATCTTTGAGAAGAGATGTGAAGGCTACATGCCTCTGAACTATGTTACAATGAGGCTCAAAGGCCTATTTATTGTTGTGAAACAATGGAAAACCCTTAACATCCCAAAAGCTAACCCTAGAAGATGAAACGCCAAATTGTGGGCCATGTTTTGGTAAATTGGTACATCAATTTCTCGGGGTCGTAACTTTGGCATACGATCTTCGTTTGACGCATACAATAGCTCGTTAGAAAGACCTATCCAAGAACTACCACTTTGGGGAGGGAAACATGGACTATGGACCCATGTTGCCCCCAGATTTCCCAAAAAATGTCATTTAGGGCCTCAAAACAGCTCCATAAGTTCAGGACCCGAAAAAATAATAAAAAATAGTAAATTGTGCTACAATTTAGGAAACTGAAAAGACTAAAAGAGATAGTTGTGGGGGTCCAAATGGGATAGGTGGGTGGCCATAAACATCCACCTGGATCACTCTTCCTCCAAATCTTCATAATCTACCCAATTCTCATAATATTCCACAAAAATAAATAATATTAGGCACAAATATCCAATTATTCATAAACCTTCCTAATGAATATATTAAAGTTAAATATAAATTATCTAATGTATAAAGAGAGGTTTAATGTGCTAAAGGATGGTCATAGGCCTTAATTTATGTTTCAATATAGAGGCATGGGCCTTAATTTATGTCTAATTTAGAGGTTTGGCAATGCCCTTACTCTCAGTTTCATTATTTAAGGCAACAAATTATTTTGAGAAAATAATTTTGAAAATACCTCATTTTTAATTTACTAATCTAAAAAGTGTTTTGAAAATACCTCCCTTTTAAGTTGCTAATTTGTTCGAATTTACTTGTGTAGTCATACCAGCAGACAAAAGATGCTTGTTTCAGGTTGTTGTTCATGGTGCTTGCTTGAGATGTGGAAAACTAGCTCCAAATGAGAACCTTCAACGAGGCCTAGCAGATGAATTGCTAATAGAGTAACTTTATTTATAAAGTTTAATATTTTGTCTCATGAGCTTTTAATTTAAATCTTATGGGTCAATATTATTTAATGGAATGTTAAAATTGCAAGTTGTGGTGTGATTACATGATATTCGCAGAAATAATCTACTTTATTCCTTCCATGTAAATTTTAAATAATTAGGATATGTGATCTTACTTGTAGTATATCTAGATTCTACACATCACATTTAGTCAGTTTGTTTTTGTATTTTAAATGGGCTAATCATGCTTCAATTCTTGATTTCATTCTTGCACTCTTGCATGCCATATTTGGAAGGACCCATTGATATATAAGGAACAATGCCATATACATCATTATCAAACAATTCTTTGACAGCTTCATATCCTCAAATTCACGCAATCATTAAATTAGCCTTTGGAGCCTTCACTGATTCATTACATATACCCTCACATCTAAACAAATGACTACATGTTTCCAAACCCTCCAAAATTTATAATGTATATGCCTCATTCTATCTCTGATTCCACATTGTTGGTCAATTCAAACCCTGTAAGGTATTGAGGGAAGTGCTTGTTATCTTTAACAGTTATTATTTTTTATTAGCAAGTTATTGGTCTATAAAATTTTAGGCTATTAGTCAGTCCTTATAAAATTGGACTATGATGCTGCATGATATTGTACTTCAAGCTCCTCATAAAATATCTCTACTATGTAGGCCCTTTTTCTATGCCTTTTTCTTTTTAACACCTATGATTGATCAAGTAGGTATGGTTTTTCCATTACTTTCAAGTTTTTAGTACCCAAAGTTCTCTCCCTCTCTTCCCAAATCATAACTTTCTCTTGTAACAATTCTAGTTTCTTCTTATTCTCACTGCATTGCTTTAAGGATTTGGGTTTAATGTCAACTTTGCTCCCTCTTCTCAAAGATTTGGATCCACAACATATACACTTGGTAACAGTTTTTGTGCATGTTTTTGAGGCTTTTATGGACTATAGTAATCCTGATGCAACCTTATTTAGGGATTTAGCAGGTTTGGATAACACCACAACACACTTGAAGCTTGAAATCTACCATTTTGAGGAGAGAGTAAGGAAGCAGAGTGGAGAATCACAATCAGGTTCTGAGGGAAAGTATTCTAAAAAAATGGTGTTGTAGGGTCAGAGGCAATGCAGATAGCTCAACATGACACATTGGTTATTTGTGATAGAAGATTCCTTATGAAGGCTTTGCTTTAGTCTATATCTCTTGGCACATATTCTCTTGGAAATATTGTATAGCTATATGGATCTAAAGAGAGTTCTTGCCATTTTTCTTGTGAATTATATTCAAAAGATAAAAGGACTTTGATGCTGGTGTCTTTTCACTTGCAGCTACAATCATGAGTGATATTATTCACAAATATTGAACTTGTTATTATGTTCTAAATGATGTTGGTCTGCCTATTTCTTTTTTGGATGCCATCATGGTTTGTTTCCTCCGTTATGAAGATGCAGTAGCATTTATATCACAACTCTTGGGTTCTTTATGCCTTAATAACCTTTTTGTTCAAGATCTTAATGATCGTGGTGCTCTAAAATGTTTTGTGAATTTTTTTATGTCAAAAACCTACTTATGGGCTTTGGCAAGTGACACTCATGGCTCTTTATCATCTACCTTGGATGATATGATGCGACATGCTACTTCTTTGAGGGGGCCTGGGGTGGATGTATTGATTTAATTATTAAATTCTATTGCAAAACTTGGATCTGGCATTGAAATGTCTTCCTGGTTGCAAGAATCTGCCATCTCTTCTATGCATGTTCCCATTGAGACTAATTTAGAATAGAAAACAATTAGTTTAGGGGATGGAGATGAGACACCGAGGGAAACATATGAGCTATGGGTTGTTGCTTCTGCTGAAAATTTGTCTTCAAACCTAGAATCATTTCTCCCATATTTGATAAGCAATGCTACACGTTCTTAGAGAATATTTTTCATAATGCAGATACATGTGGAGTGTTTAATGAGAAAAAGGGTATAGAGGTTGTGTTGCAGCTATTTGAGTTATCCCTTTTACCATTGTCATTTGCAAGTGGCCAAAATATTGTTGTTACAATTAAGGATTTTTCACTACAACACTCATCTCCTCTCACAAGGTTTTTTGTACTACTCTAAGAGAACACACGAAACTTGCAATTGAATTCATGGATTTATTGGCTGGAACAAAGCTACCCGTTATTGAGGTAGCACAATGCATTAGAATTTTTAGATGCCTTTCAAGTCTATATGGTGTTTTATCTTTTCAACACATCTGTTGAAAATAAAAACAACAATGCTACGTGAAATTCGTTTTGGGGATGTAGATATACTAAATCATGTAGGGAAGGTGTACAAACAAATAGTCTACTAGATATCTCTTGTTAGGGATTCAAAAGTAGGTGTGAAGAAAGAGGCTAAACAAGGACCTGCAACTAGAAATTTGGCACCAAATACAGCAGGTATAGAAGTTGGCAGTGACAATAACACAATTTCAGTTGTTTTGTATGTTAACCCAATGTCTATGAGGAACAAAATTGCTTCTCATTGGTCCATTAAACCTAAATATATTTATGTTATACAAACATGACTTCATCGCCATAGAATAAGGGACCATGGTATTGAAGGGATTTCAAGAATGTGTCTTGGTCAGCTTGGGCAACATGAAGATGCATTAGAGGTTAACATTGGAGGTTCTATAAGTTAAGGTGAAACATCTCAAGCCCAGGAAATTAAAAGGAAGTCACCTGATCTCCTAGACTTTGAGATTATGAATAAGGTTGTGTCTACAATGTGATTATTCTATGTGAATATTGTGAAGGTTTTGGTAGTTCCCAATTGACACCGTGATGATATAGGATCACTTAGTGCAGCAGTCGAGATTGTGGTGGTTTACGTTGCATCTCCAGTCAGGAATAACCATTTTGTTTGGGACTTGCGCTTCCTGACAGTGATTAGAAGATGCATGGACCCTTGTCTCATATGGATAGACTTAGGAGTGATACAGAGAGGCGACCTTCTAGAAGGATAACCTTCTTTTCTCCCTACTATCTTTTTTGATCTAATTAGTTTGATGACAAATTATTCCCCATTTCCTTTTTTCCATTTTTAGTGATTTCCTTAGCATGTAAAGATGAAGGTTGTCTAGCAAAATGATATTTTTCTTAATGTAGGATTTTGAAGAGCACTAGCCATATTCTCTTTTGCAATCAGGTATTATGTCTTGGAATATCAAAGATACATCCACTGAGACAACAAAGCAATCAGGTATTGTGTCTTGAAACATTAGAGATACTTCCACTCAGACAACGTCTTTGATGCAAGGTAGTCAAGGTGCATTAGGACATTAACCTGTAACGGGTTGGCCTTCTCACCTGACACATCAAAATAATAGCCCAACTTTGTAATCAAGGCTGAGAAAACTTCAAGTTTGTGTTCCTAGCCACAAAAATTCAAGTTTTGGCTTGGTATATTCATTCAATTTAACACATTATGCTGATCATCCTACAACTTTAGAAATTGAATCTAGGTCAACATGTCTAAAAATTCCATTAGGAATGGTACCAAAATCTCAGGAAAATTATGGATCTTCCATTATCTCTGATCCTTTGAGATTCAAATTCTTGTTTCCTGTGACACCATCATCGAGCAACATTTCTTTATCACAAAGGAAACAATCACAAAGACTTGCTTCTTTGTCTCCTATCACACAATCTGTACAACCTTCTATGCAAAGGTTTCCATCTATACCTCCATCTGCACCACCCCTTCAACATCAAATGTTTCAACCACTAAACCATTAGCCTCAAACTCATTTCATGAAGCCTGGTCAATCACAAGTTCAACTTCCTTCTCTCCACTTCCAAGGTCATTATTCATGGTCCTTTCAACAATCTCCACTTCAATCACAACTATTTAACAAATTCTTCAATAGCTACCATAGTTATAGTAAGTGTTCCAATCCTAAGCTACTCTAAATTTTTTGAATCAGTTACGACATAACCTTTCACAAGGTAACCAAATTCCATAGCAGTTACTAATACCTTGGGAATTTCAACCAATTCTCCTTACTCCATTTCAACAAATTACTTCATCTTAGGCATTGATGCAATCCCAACCATCACAACAATCACAGTTAAGTTATGGATCATCCCAAACAAGCGGACTTGTTGTGAGTAGTAGCATGATGAATCCTAATTCAGGATTAGCGTCAAGACCTGATTTACTTCCTATATCACCCAATAACTTATCTTTACAGGTTTTAGGAGTGCAGCCTCCTATATCTCCTAGCCCACCACCGGCTTCATTATTGGTAGCATCAACATCACAGTTGACAACTTCAAACACCACATTAACATATTCGATAGGAAATGTATCATCTCTTTTATGGTCATTGATGGCACATGGTGTAATATGTACAAAAACTTCAGCCACCTTTTCTTCTTATCCATCAATACATGTTTCTTTAGCTAAGATAACAAATCTATCCTTAATAAATTTGCAACTATACATGTCATTTCTACTACAACATCCTTGTTTCCAACCCCGTCTTTGAATGCAACACCTCCAAAATTAGTTCCAGCTAAAGCATTGGTTGCTGCTTAAGATATCATTAGAACTCAATTTAATTAAGATATACTCAAATTTCATCATGAATTTGTTCTTAGTGTATTATATGAGGATTTTCCAAGGTAATGCACAACATGTGGTTTGTGCTTCAAGTTTCAAGAAGAGCACAAAAATCACATGGTGGTGAGCACTGGTATTGCAGCAATAATGTTGCAACTCCTGGGTTGCCTACTTTACTCTTATCAACCCGGTAGTTCGTAACAAACTTGGAAGTGACGGTGTTGTATGCACAAGTACTAGTTCTTACTAGCTGTCACTTGATGAGCTGGTGCAAGATCACTAGGAGCTCAAACCAACTTCTATGGATTCCAAAAGAAGCTCTATATGTGATGAAAGAAAGGAACGCTTACTCTATAGAGGCTACTCTAATTTCAGAAAGGAAAAAGGTTGAAATGTAAAGTAAACCTAGCAAACCCTACTTAACCAAATAATCCTACTTTTTCATAAAGCACTATGAAAATCATGAAATGAATGCCATTACCTACTCAAGGAAGTAAACAACATCTACTCACGTTATTTCTAGAAGTAAATGAGAAAAAAAAAAAAATTTGGATTTTTATGTATTTTTGTGTGAAATTGACAGGCATGTATTTTATTGTGTGTGAAGGTGAAAACGAATAGGTGGTGTTAAAGGCAAACTTTGGGCTTTGTGGGGATGTAGGATGGTGTGAATGGGTCCTAGGAGGTCTTGGGTGGCCTTTTAGAGGCTTTTCCCACACTCAACCTTCAAAAGAAAGCCTACAGGAAAATATAGAGGACATAGGGGATCTACAGGAAGTCTACAGGAGGATGTCGAGAGAAGTTTTCAAGGTTTTGAGGGTGTGAGAGTGGGTGGAAAAGGTAGGTGAAGGTTGGAATGATGTTTTAGGGTTCCTAGGGTCCACCAAGAATCACTAGGAGAGGGAAAGATGATTAGGAGAGAGGAAGAAGTCCTAAGGAAAAATGCAGAAAACTAAAGCAGATTTGAGGTGAACTTTGGGTGACCTATAGAGCATGGTTAAAACAGAGAATGTGATGGCTGATAGACTGGCTTGCTATGAGGAGAGATATGCTGCAAAAGAACTGATAGTCCACCAATAAGATCAAGTAAGCAAGGAAGTGAATATATCTAAAAAACAGAATTTTGCATCAAGCTAGTCTAAACTATGATCCATGGAAGTGAATGTTGAGCAATGATACAAGAAAAGAAAGCAGGGAAGAAGACTTATTGCAAATACAAAAATGAGTACAGTAGAAGAGATATAAATCAAAGCATTTAACACACTTGCAAACACAGGAAACCCTATGGAGAAGGAAAATCTGTGTTTTTGGGGTAACAAGAGGGTCTTTGCATCAATTCATAGTCCCAAAGGGAGGAAAAGAGGCCATGGCATTGTTTCTAGCCTTTTGAATCTTCTTTATATCACTTCTTATCTTGCTATAGAAAACACAAATGAAAGAAAACGACTAAACCATCAAAAACAACCTATTCTCAACCAAGAAAAAAAATCCATCTAACAACAACTAATCCATAAACTAAAACAAAGCATATAAATACAAACAAAGAGGAGCTTGGCTACTTGGACTAGGCCCTAACCCAATATATTCATCCCTCTGAGGCAACTCAGTGCTAGCTCAAAAAGGATCTCATCTTTATTATCAAAACAATAATATTATTACATGAAACTATCCACAAAAGTAAGCTCAAAGTTGAGCATAGCTTTACAATAGAAAAAGTACAACAAAAATCCGACCCTAGTAAGGCCCTAGGCCTTTGTACTTATACAACTAAAGCTCTCAATAGATTCCTTAAAATCAAGGAGGCTTGGCTCCCAAAACTCAAGATAAACATCAGTTATCCTCCACTTGGTTGGCTGCCTCCTAGTGCCTTGATTTGGCTGTTTGTACTCTAAGCTACATGAAGGGTAATTCAAAGTGGGGAGTAATAAATGAGGGGGATTCCCTCCTATAAATCCTCTCCTTTTTCCACTTCGAATTATTTATGCCAATTTTCCATTGAATCTTTGTCTTTGTCTTCAAAATTCAACAAAAATTGGTATTAACCACATATTAGACCACATGGCATCATAACTAACTCAACTCACTCCATAAGCATAAATACAATCAAAAAACATGCAATAAGCTAAGAGAATGGTTGATTTAACTATGTTAGGAGGTAAAATGAGCCCATATAATTACCCATTTATGGGACTCATCATCACCCCTACTGAAGGTGTTGCTCATCCTCTAAGCAACTTAGTCTGTCTCCTCATCTTTTATGGCCCTGGTGGCCTCTCTAGTATCCCAAGCTTTCGATGTTGTTTTCTCTTCCTTGTCATAGAAGCCTATTTTTCTATCTATCTCTTCCCATTGCCTTTTCTTTTCTTCTTTTTTCCTTCCTTCTAGCATGCCTAATAGTTGTGGTGGACTCAATTTGAGGCCAATCCAATTGACATGTAGCCTTTGCATTGAGTGCTTGTACATTGGCACTCTCCTTAGTGCCTCCTTCATCCTCATTGGGGAATGATATTCACTGATCTTCGGACTGTGTGGTAAGGTGTTACATCTCCTCATACATGCATGCACAGAGTCATCCCCAAGTAACATTTCCATGTCCTCAAAATGTGCAATGGCCTGTGCTTGATCACTTATATATCCAAGGGAAATTTTAGGATTATTGGCAAGCAGTTGGTGTGTGCTGATGAGAGCCATGGGATCTGATGGCTCAACTCTAATCATTAATGGCTTATTCTACTCCCTTATCATCAACCTTTTTACTTCTATTGCCCTTAACTCTTCATGGTTCATCTAGGAAGACATGGCCATTAGTTGTGGGTCCCCTAACCTAGCATTAGGGTCCCACACATTCGTGTCTGTGAGCGCCATGCTATGCAAGTAAAATTCTACCATCTTCATCTTATCTTCTACTATGCTTTGATCACACAAGTCCATAAACTAGCTATAATCTTGAAAAGGCATTGTGCCCCTTTGTGCCAAAGTCTTGATCTAAAATTGTAGCCATTGGTCCTTGAGGTATAATCCATAGGATTTTGCTGGTGTTCTACATTGCAGTGCCTCCATGGATAAGCTATCCATGCATGCCAGCTGGGTCTCTTTCTCCTTTAGCTGCCTCCTTAGCAATTCATTTTCAGTTTGAAGTTGGTTTCTTGCAATTGCTTCTCTATGTCTGACAGCACTTAACTCTTTCCCCATTTCTCTAAGTCTATTCTCCATATGGCCAACATCCTAAACTCCCTTGGAATTGGCTATTTGCATCCACCTATGTGTTCTTATTTTTTCCTTCTCTAGTTCAAAGAATAGTGGAATTGCAAATGTTTGTGGAATTATCCTTCCTCCTTTAAGAAGATTGTATTAGGAGGCAAGGCTAGGCTGGGGATCAGGTTCTTGTGGTTATGTAGCTTCCTCCTTCCCTTTTGGCTACTCTTCTATTCTTTTCTCCAACTGTTGGTTCTCCTGTAGCATTGACAGTGTCTCTTATAGAATTGTTTATGCCTCCTGTAAGACTATTTTGTGTCCTATAGTTGCACTTTTTCCTTCTAGGTGGAAGATCTAGGAGTCCCTCTTTCATATGTGATATTGGTTTTAGAGGGAGATTCTTCCCCTTTGACAGTGGGTGAATCTTCAATTGCAATGGGCACTATTGAAGATGGTTGGATGTTGAGCATTAGAAAACGTATGTAATTGCCACTTATTTCTTTATCTTTTCCTTTAATTCATAACATCTTTATATTCTAAGATGGGCATATGATAAAGGATTATGACAGAGTTAAATAGATTTTTGATTAATGTAAAATTACTAATTATTGTCCTTTTCTATGCAGAAAGTGAAGAAAATGGAAAATCTCCATTTTGGAGGAAAAGACAAGGCAAAACCAACTATTGTCCCTTTGACAGGAAACTGCATCCAAATGAGGAAATCGAGATTGGAGCGCATGGGCCAGGAAAAGGAAGAAGAAATGCAATACCAGCACAAGAGGATGAAAATATAACTAAATATTCAAGATATGGTGAATCCCTCTAGATCCTTTGATCCTGAGGGATCGCTACCTCAAGGCTATCTATATTTTTGGTATTTCTGCCTAGCCACTATAAAAAGGGACAGCACTACTAGCCCAAGGCACAGATTATTGTTGATTTATAGAATTTTCTGTTGCAATATGAACTTTGATCATTGACTCTCTTTAAAAAATCAATCACTGTAACTCTATTTTTATGATTAATATATAAACTTCATTGTTGTTTCATTATCTGATTCTGGAGTAACCACATCAGTGCATCCCTGGTGGCTAAGGGCTCAGCCCTAGCAGATCACTTGCCTTCCGTATCATTATTTTCCGATTACAGTCGTGTGTGGTTTGATTTCCTTTACTTGATTTATTCAGTAATATTCTATTCTTAAACATTTCATTGACTTGCTCTGTTATGTCGAATTAGTAATTGAATGGTAAGATTATTATTTACAACTGCAAATGTTATGTTGTTCATTCTGAAATAATATTGCACTGTCTAATTCGGATATTATTGTTCCTTTATAGATTGACATTGTTGTCATTTATAGATTGAAACTGTTGTTCATTTATAGATTGGTATTGTTGTTCATTTATAGATCGGCATTGCTATTCATTTAGGTACGGTTTACTTAGAACTATGATTGTTGTTCATTCGGATTATTGTTCCATTATCATTGCAATTGTTGTTCTCTTATAATTGTGGTTAATGCTTATTATTCTAAGATAAGATTGTTGATTCAATCATTCTAACTCGCTGTCTATCTACAATTGATTAATTTTTTTGTTCAATATTTCGTAGACTTAATTAGGTTTGTTGTTCCTTTCTTAGTCATTGTTCAATTCATTTATTAGTTAAACATTGTTCTTCAATTCCTTTCGGTTAAGATTGCTACTTAGTTCATTCTTGTAGATTAAGCTTGTTGTTCAATCTTTTCAATAGATTAATTTTTGTTCCTTTTCTATTTATTAAATTGTCACTTCAAGTATTTGCTTTGGTGTGAACAAAAAGATCCACAACTGTAACAAACATTGACTAGTGCTGTCTAGTTCTCATATTTGAGATCTTTCCTTTGATTGGTGTTCATTTGCATTAGTTTATAAAGGAAAGAGTTATCATTACTACATCCTTGACTAATGATTTCTATGGCTTCTTCATTTAGTTACAAATAATTTCAGTTTCTTACCATTACATTCAGAATCGTTTCCAGCATTTATTTACTTTTGCAAAGCACTATACTACTAGCATTACTCTTGAACAAGTGACTGCCTCAGACTGAGTACACTCTTGAGATAAAAAATTGTATCTGGATTGATAATTAATATAGGGTAAATAGAGGTTAAAAGACCCTTTTTACTACTCAACATTTTGGCGCCATTACCGGGGAAGAGTGTAACCATTGGTTTCTTTTGAGAGTAGTGTAAGTACTTGTTAGGAGAGAGTTGGGTTGAACCTGTGTATGGAGCATGTAACAGCCCTGCTACCCCACCCGCTTTCCTACAGATTTTTTGTTATTTTGGGTAGAAATAAGTATTTGATTTGTGTGCATGACTAAGAAGAAAAATCCTGAAAAGAATCTTAAACCACTACCCAAGCCCGATAAAGCTAAGGGGTCGGTGACCCTTGGCTGGTTTACCTTTATAGATGAAATCCTTAAAAAAACATAATCTTAGCCTTTAGTAAGACCTAGAAAATCTGCTTCTAGACAACCTACTAGTTCCCTTCAAGCCACAAAATCACCATCGATAGCCTTTGCTAAGGTACACAGCCAAACAAAGGAGCAAGATTTTCAAGAAATTGATAATTCTAGCCTAAAATCATTACAAGAAGAGAACCTTAGTAATCTCTATGAAGGAAGAGGAGAAACAGGGGAAACTGAAGAACCAAGATCTCCTCTTCGAATAATTCAACCATTAAGCAGCCCAGATAAGGGAAGTTCTGTAAAAATTACTGAGAACAAAGCTGAAGAACCTAAAGAGCTAAAATCCCCTGGACATTAGTTCAACAAGGAACTCTCATCATACCAGACCAAGGAAGTGTTGTTAAGGCCATTTCTGCTCCTTCTAGCCAGCCTAGGAATACCCTCCTAGAAATCCAAAAAGGATATTGGCACATATTTGACCAAATGGCCTAGAACTAGAAAACCCCCCAAACCTCCACACTACAATATCCCATTGTAGATACTGCAGCTAACGCACCTATGAAGGCCATTCCTCTCCAGTATATCCTTACATTCCATGGCCTAACATCAGAATATCTGGACGCATTCTTGTTTGAATTTGATGTGTTGTGCAAAGGGTACGACTATACCACCAATCCCAAAAAGCTAAAATTATTTCTCTCTACATTAAAAGGGGCTACTTTACGATGGTTTATGGGGTTAGCTGGAGGTGTTATAAACAACTGGGATCAGATGAAAGGTGCTTTCCTAAAGAAATATTAGTTTATTGTAGGTCTAGAGAGTTAAAGGATGAAATATTTCAGATGGTAGCTAGACCTAAAGAGACACCAAAAGAATATGTTGAATGTTTTCAGTATAATCTTCAAAGATCTCTTTAAGCATCATTACCCTTACCTCACAATGTATTAAAAACAACATTAATTAAAGGCATTAAGGAACAATGGATTAAAACACTAAATATTATGGGAAAAGGAGACATCTATCAAGAAGATTTTGCTAACATCATTGATTTATGTATCAGAAGTCTGCGAGGTAGCATAAGGCTAAAACCAGCGGAACATGACAGTTTCACAAGGGACAACAAGACCTCTGGAGAAGGAGTAACTTGCACAGAAATCGGAAATTTAATGGAAAATTTCAAAACTGATATATTGGGGACTCTGACATTGCAACTCAATATTATGCAAGCAAGACACAAATAAGAAGAAGTAGAGAAAAATCTGGCAATATTATGCTCCAGATGCAGAAAGAAACATAGCCAAAAAGAGTGCCCACAAGATGCAGTTCAAGTCTACGCTATTTGTACAAAAGACCACTCTACGGAGAACTTCCCCCCACTTCCTGGTCTGAAAGAAGTATATAAAGAAGCGGAAGAAGAATCAGAACTGGTGTACCTACTCAATCAACATCATCAATGGCAGCCACGACAATCAGGTATGTCCCTCGATCCATCTTCTTCTTTCTAGCTTCCACAATATCATGCTTAGCAATATAATACAATGTGGCAAAATCAACCTTCCTTTTCAAACTGGTCACAACAACCATTTCCTTCATTATCACCATGGCCGAATCAAACAAGCCAACCTAATTGGCCAAATTTTCCCTACGCTCCACCATATTGGAAAAACAATGCATATCCAACGCAATGGTCCCATCCCACTTCACAGAGTCAAGCCTTGTAGACAAACTAGCAAAGACCAATGAATCAACCAACAGGAACCATTCCACTCCCTAAACCTACACTACCAACACTACAACAAAATCTCCAGTCCAACTTAAGACTGCATCTTTCAGCCCAACCTAACCCAAACCCAAATAATAAAACAGTTCAATCTGTTCAAATATTTGAAACACCAGAGCTAGAAACTGATCTAAGGGAGTGAAACAACCTTTAGTTAAGGTCTGGGCACATTATAGAAATTGAGGGAGATAAAAATGTTCAAGTTGAAAATTAGTTACCCACAGAACAACCATTACAAGAGGAAGATGTGGTCAGACAACAGACTCATAACCAAGCAACCACATTCTCTCCCCCATTCCCAGAACGATTAATCATAAAGCACCCTATAGAACATCCTAACTATGATATTCTAGGAGAACTAAGGAATTTGTATATAAAAATCCCACTCCTATAAGCTATCCAAGATATTCCAATATATGCAAAGACCATCAAAGAGCTATGTATAAAAAAACCAAGGATAAGAATAACAAATAACCAAACAGTCCAAGTTGTCAGCACCCTATCTGATCTGTTATCAGGAAGAGAAGCACCTATCAAATATGAAGACCAAGGAAACCCAATAGTAATAGTGCAAATCAATGGATTGTTGGGTATACGAACAAAGTCCCACATTGATTAGAAGTGGGGAGGATCATGGGTATATAAGGATAGCTTATAGGAGTGGGATTTTTATATACAAATTCCTTAGTTCTCCTAGAATATCATAGTTAGGATGT
>Ga0181465_100574_pt1 | contig 15121 bp, 13 predicted proteins | sample InSIn3gowninarea_FD_119076 | JGI IMG/M metagenome (GOLD analysis project Ga0181465, IMG submission 119076) | Clean room microbial communities from NASA Spacecraft Assembly Facility at Jet Propulsion Laboratory, Pasadena, California, USA -... ... | reverse complement strand
AGGCGGTTGCGCAGATCGATAAACAGGTTGTGCAATTCCTTTGCATTGGCAGAATCAAGATTGCCCGTCGGTTCGTCAGCCATAATGATGGATGGATTGTTTATCAACGCCCGCGCCACGGCAACGTGCTGTTGTTCGCCACCGGACAGTTCTGCAGGCTTATGATCAGCACGGTCGCGGAGACGCAAAAGTTCCAGCAATTCCATCGCCCTGTTTTGCAGTGTCTTATTCTTATTACCGGCGATCCACCCGGGCACACAGATATTTTCGAGTGCCGTAAATTCCGGCAGCAGGTGATGAAACTGGAAGACGAAGCCGATATGGCGATTCCTGAAATCTGCCAGGTTTTTACCTGAAAGACTGCTCACCTTTTTATCATCCAGAACAATTTCTCCCTTATCTGCTCTATCCAGCGTTCCCAAAATATGCAACAACGTACTCTTTCCCGCTCCCGAAGAACCGGCGATGGACACGATCTCGCCTTTAGCGATGTCTATATCCACTCCCTTTAATACCTGGAGAGAGCCATAACTTTTATAAATTCCTGTAGCTTTTAACATGGTTAAATGTAAGACGAAATCCCGTTTTTTAAAACAATATAAAATGTGATCCGGGATGCAACAGAAACCGTAATTTCCACATCCTCATAGTAGCAAAGTAACCTAAAAAAACAATATTTGGTTTTCCCGATATAACTTTTACATTTGCGGAAAAATCAGAACCTTGATTTCAATTTTTTTAACTAAAAACGAATAATTATGTTTTGGACCTTAGAACTCGCATCGCACCTGGAAGAAGCTCCGTGGCCGGCTACAAAAGACGAATTGATTGATTATTCTATCAGAAGCGGAGCTCCTATAGAAGTGGTAGAAAATTTACAGGAACTGGAATTTAAAGAAAATGAAGCATGAAAATTCTTTCGGTCAAAATAAAGAACCTGGCCAGCATCAGTGAGGCATTCATCGACTTCACTGCAGAACCGCTGGCATCCACCGGGATCTTCGCAATTACAGGTGCCACGGGCGCAGGTAAATCAACCATTTTGGACGCGATTTGCCTGGCGCTTTATGCAAAAACGCCGCGTTTATGATACAGCGCGTGAGTCAGGTATTGAAGTAGAAGATATCGCCGGTCAAAAAATATCGCAGGGCGACGTGCGGGCGATCCTGATGGACGGAACATCCTCGGGTAGCGCAGAAGTATGTTTTTTGGGTACAGACCGGCAGCAGTATCGCGCTGTGTGGCAGGTGAAGCGGGCCCGCGAAAGATCGAACGGTAAATTGCAGGCCGATAGCGTACACCTTGAAAACCTGGAGACGAAATCCTTTTTTCCGGGTAAGAAAACGGAAACGCTGGCCGAGATCACCCGCCTGACAGCATTGAACTTTGACCAGTTTACCCGTTCTGTATTACTGGCGCAAGGGGACTTTACCGCCTTTCTCAAGGCCGATAAAGACAGCAAGGCGTCGCTGCTTGAAAAGCTCACCGGCACCAGGATATATTCAGAGATTTCCACCATGATCTTTAATAAGTGCCGCGATGCTACATCGGCATTGCGCGAACTGACGGTACAGATGGAAGGCATCACACTCCTGTCGGAGGGCGAAAAAGAGAACCTTCTTACTCAAAAGGAAAACCTCCAAACAGAGATTGCAGCAAAGAAGCGGGATATAGATCTGGTACAGTCGCAAATGCGCTGGTACCAGGATCTCAGGCGCCTGCAAAAAGAAAAAACCGATGCGGATAGTTTTCTGCGGGAAATTTCGGAAACATGGCAGTCGCTTGAAGGTGAGCGCAGCATTTGGCAACAGATTGAAGATGCGCGTGAAATAAAACCTTCCTGGGAACGAAGGAGCCATGCCTTGTCGGAAAAAAAGGCCGCCCTGGAGAAGGCGGGTTTATTTCAACAAGATATAGATAGGATTCAAAATAAGATTACTGCTGCAAAAGCAGAACTGGGCCTAAAAGATGATCTCTCTGTTCGCCTGCAAAAAGAACAGGAAGATGGTGAGCCGTTGATCCGGGAGGCGCGGCGCCTCAATGTGGTACTAAAGGAAAAGTTGCAACAATGTGAACTGGCTGCAAAAGACCGGGATGGAGCTGTCCATTTATATAAAAGCAGATCATCGGACTTGCAAACGCGCCGATCCGAAATAAAGGCGCTGGATGGTGATGCATCTGAACTGAAAAAATGGCTTCATGAAAACCAATCCCGGGAGCCGCTGGCTGAAAATTTTGCCCTGATCCGTTCTAAACTAAGGGATGCTGAACACGCATTAAGTACTGTTTCGGAACTAAAGGAGAAAGTAGCAGACTGTGAACAAAAAAGAGAAACGCACGCGAAGCTGCACCTTGAATATCAGCGGGAATTGCAAGATGCGCAAATCAGTTTGACGGAACTGGAAAAGCAGTTTGCCGCGCAAAAGGAGAAGATCTCCGATGCAGACCTGCAGAAGTTGCTCGACGAAAAAGATCTTCTTGCCCGCCGGCACCGCGAGCTGATCTCCGCGAAAGGGTGCTGGGAAAAATTTCTTACACGGCAAGAGGAAATGAATGCGTTAGGCCGCGAAATGGCGGATATCCGAAAGGAATTGGCTGCAAAAAAATCGGAACTGGATTTGAACGCATCGCTGCTGTTAACGGCGAAAGTGCAAAAAGAACAAGCTGAAAAATTGCTCGCCGGTGCTAAAATGCAAACCGCAGAGAATGTAGAATCGTTACGATCGCAACTGGTTTCCGGCGAAGCTTGCCCCGTTTGCGGCAGTTTTGATCATCCTTTTGCAACCCGGAACCCACGTAGCATGCTCGTTTTGCAGGCATTGGAAGATGCCGTAGCAGAATCGTCAGGTAGTTATGAGAAGGCACTAAGGAAGAAAAGCGAACTCGACGGAAGCATCGGCGCTTTGGATAACCGGTTGACAAGAATAAATGAAGGCAGCATTCAAAAGGAGAAGGCGTTTGAACTGGTGCAATCGGAATGGATGTCTGTTTCCGTAGCAAATGAGTGCAAAGATATTTCCGAACCTGGAAAACTGCTGTGGTTTGAACAGCAGGAAAGGGAAGTGAGCAGTTCCGTATCGTTTGTGGAAGCGCAAATTCAAAGCGGCCGGAAAAAGCGGGAGGAGGCCGAAAAATTGAACCGGGACATACAACAAGCGCAAGCCCGTATCTTAAAAGTGGAAAACAGTATTGAAAATACTGCGCAAGCCGTGCAATCTGCAACTGAAAGTCGCGATAATCACCGGGAAAACCTCGGCAAACAGGAGACGGCACTACAAACGCTGTTGGCGGGTCTCGATACATTTTTCATGAAAGAAGGTTGGCAACAAAACTGGATGGATAACTCGGGCCTTTTCCTGGATAAAGTGTCTTCTTTTGCAAGTTCCTGGAAACAGAAAAAAGAAATGCTCGGGGAAACGGAACGTACTTTAAACGCGAAGCGCTCGGCAGAAGAAGAAGTTAGCCGCCAGGTTAGTCTGCTTTTAACCGAAATGGATAAGAAGCAGGCTTACCTTGACGAAAGACAGCAGGAAAGAGACGAAATATTAATGCAGCAAAAAAGCATTTTAGACGGCAAGAATGCTGACGAAGTTGAATCGGACCTCAGGCATAAAATACAAAAGGTAGTTGCCGAAAAAGAAACTTTAAGAGAGGCGTTGCAGATCCTCGAAAATACCCGCCTCGAAAAGCACACGGCTCTAGACTCCCTGTCGGGCCGGACAGACCAATGCGAATCGGTGATCAGAAAAGAAGACCAGGTGATCGCCGGTTGGTTAGCGAACTACAACGATCAGAAACAGGCCCGGATTACGGAATCGGCGTTGGAGGAATACCTGGATAAAACGGTGCCTCAAATCAAAGAGCATCAATTGCGTTTTAACCAGGTAAAAGAATCGCTGACAAAAGCAGAATCGCTGCAGCAGGATAGGAACAGGAATTTAAGCAACTTTTTACAGGCAAATCAGCCACACAGGAGCGAAGAGGAATTAAGCCAGGCTTTTGCGGCGGAAACACAAGACATTGAAAGTCTGACACAAACAAAATCGCGCCTCGAATTTAACCTCGAGCAGGACGAGGGGCGTATTAAAGACCATGGGACGCTAATCAGGAAAGTTGAAAGCTCCCGCGCAGTTTGCGAAAAATGGAGTAAATTAAACGACCTCATCGGCTCTGCGGATGGCCGGAAATTCCGTACGATCGCGCAGGAATATACTCTCGATATTTTATTGCAGCACGCAAATAAGCATCTTCAATTCTTATCCAGCCGCTACCAGTTATCACGGATACCGGACAGTTTGGCGCTGCAGGTTTTGGATATGGACATGGGCAATGAGATCAGAACGGTTTTTTCGCTGTCGGGTGGCGAATCGTTTCTTGTATCCCTCGCATTGGCACTGGGGCTTGCTTCCCTTTCCAGCGATAAAATGCGGGTGGAGTCGTTGTTTATTGATGAGGGTTTTGGCTCACTGGATCCGCAAACGCTGGATATCGCCATGGATGCCCTTGACCGACTGCACAGCCAGGGCCGGAAAGTGGGTGTAATATCACATGTGCAGGAAATGAAAGAACGGATCAATACGCAGATCCGGGTAGAGAAAATGCCGGGAGGCAAGAGCCGGGTAATAGTGGTAAGTGTTTGATAGCGAAGAAGTTGGAAAATATCGTTTCCGTTGCAGGGGGTGGCAATTTTGCCCTTCACCAGCGCTATTAAATCTGATTTTCCGTTATTAAATTGGACCTTGCATTAGCCGCCTTCCGCACACCACGCGAGGCACATTTCATCAAAAAACCGGAAATGGACAACCAGCTTTGTATTTGTTTCCTTTTCAAAACTCGTTTTCATTATGCCTTCATCGCCATGATAATTGATCGTTTGGATAATCATATTTTTTCTGAAATCCACCGACCCTTTGCCATACCATTTATACATGGCTTCCTTTGCGCTCCACATGGATGTCAGTAAGGTAAGATCGTTTTTGGCAGGATCGGTCCGCTCTAATAATTCATTTTCAGATGCAGAAAGGAACTTGTGCCTGATAAGCCGTAGCTTGTCCGTAATCAATTCCACATCAATGCCAACGACGTCTGTTTCGCTGATAATGGCTGCTGCAAAGTCGCCGCAATGTGAGATCGAAAAATGAAAAGGGCCTTCGGGCAGATGAGGCTTTTTTGATGGATTAATCATTAACAAATGCAGCGGAAATGCCGGTTCTAAAATGGTCAGAAGATACCTGCCGGCAAGGTGCTGCAGCCTTTTATGCGGATGAGTTATGTCATTCTGCAGGCTGATTGTTTTTCGAAAAAAATCTTCCGTTTCGGTGATATGCCAGATCGCCAGCCGGGTTTTTTCGTTGATAGTATGTGTATAAAACAGGGGCATAAGTAAAAAATAATACGTCTATTTGCAAACTATAAAAATAAGATCAAATAAATGATATTATCCGATAAGAGAATCCTGGAAGAAATTGAGAAGAAAACTATTGTCATCAGGCCGTACAACCGCGGAAAATTGGGGAGCAACAGCTACGACGTGCATTTGGGAAAACATCTTGCTGTTTATAATGATAGGGTGTTGGATGCAAGGAAGCACAATGAAATCACCCATTTTACAATTCCTGAGGAGGGGTATGTTTTAGAACCGAATCAACTTTATCTTGGTGTAACACTGGAGTATACTGAAACCCATGCACACGTGCCCTTTCTGGAAGGTAAATCGTCCACGGGCCGGCTTGGCATCGACATACATGCGACCGCAGGAAAAGGAGACGTCGGTTTTTGCGGGCACTGGACACTGGAAATATCCTGCAAAATTCCGGTACGGATCTACGCGGGGATGCCGATCGGGCAATTGATCTATTTTCCGCTTGAAGGAAGTGTTGAAGTATCATACGACAAAAAGAAGAACGCTAAATATTCCGGTCAACCCGACCGGCCGGTAGAAAGCATGATGTGGAAAAACACGTTTTAACCCAAGCGAAAAATTATTTAATAATGATCATAGCCACTTATAATGTCAATGGAATTAGCGCCAGGTTACCAGTTTTGCTCCGTTGGCTGGAAGAGCGCTCACCCGATGTCGTATGTCTCCAGGAACTGAAGGCGCCCCAGGAAAAGTTTCCACTGGAAGCAATCAATAATGCGGGCTATGAGGCCATATGGCATGGCCAAAAAAGCTGGAATGGGGTGGCGATCCTGGCAAAAGGCATTAAACCCGATGAAGTTTGCCGCGCACTACCCGGTGATGAAGAAGATTTGCATAGTCGTTATATTGAGGCGAACATTGACGGTTTGACCGTTGGCTGCCTCTATCTGCCCAACGGCAACCCTGCCCCGGGACCTAAATTCGACTATAAGCTGGCCTGGTTTGACCGGCTGATCGCCCACGCGCAACAATTACTGCAACAGGAAAAACCGGTTATCCTTACGGGTGATTTTAACGTGATGCCGCACGAGATTGATGTTTACAAACCCGAACGCTGGGGCAACGATGCGCTTTTTCGGCCGGAAACGAGGGCTGCTTTTCAAAAACTGATTTCGCAGGGCTGGACGGACGCCATCCGCACGTTATTTCCCGACCAGGTCATCTACACGTTTTACGATTATTTCAGGAATGCTTACCAGCGGAATGCCGGCCTGCGGATCGATCATTTTTTATTGAGCCCGCAGCTGCAATCCAAACTCGTTACCGGCGGTACCTACCATGATGTACGTGGCTGGGAAAAAAGCAGCGATCATGTGCCGACGTGGATAGAGATTGATGGATAATGGATAGTGGATAGTGGATAATGGATAATTGACAATTGATAATTGATAGGGGGATAATTAGACCCTTTGTTGGTGTTGCGCGAAGGCAGATGCGGCAGCTTCAGCAACAAAATCGAGAGTGCGAACCCGCTTTCCGCAAACTTTAGATTTAGCCGTTGTTGAAGTCCTGCTGCGGGGCTAGGCGCAACACCAATTGCGGCGACAAATCCCAAATTCCTACATGACAGTAATCCGGATTGCCTGCACCATCGGATCCGGTTCGGGGGACAAAGAAAACCAAATCTTGATACTTCCTTTTTCCCCCTTCATGATAAAATATCCGCGCAATTGGTTCGCGGCTGCAACTTCTGAAACAGAAAGGATCTTCCCAGCCTTTTCGAACGCATATTCCGATTGACTTTGCAGGTCTGTTATGAAATAATCATCAAAAAAATTGTCGGCAAAAATGCCAGCCTGCGGGGCATCTTTCCAGGAAGGTAATAAAGCTAGCAGTTGCTTTTTTCTTTTTTCCAGGATAACGGATGACGGCAACTGCCGCGGTTTCAATTCCGCCCAATTTAAAATTGAATCGACGGCTGCAGTCAGTGGTGCCCCCATAGAAGCGTAAGTAAGATTGCCGAATACCACGATCCCGATTCCATAATCGGGCAGGATGCGCCATTGGCTGCCAAAACCGGGTAAACCGCCGCTGTGTGTAATGATCTTCAGGCCATCACAATCGAGGTATTGGTGCAGTCCATACCCGTAGAAATCAATGATATCACAATCTTTACCGTTCGCATTTTTTTCGCCTGTCCATACCCTTGAAAAGTTCCATCCGTGGTGCATTTCGCGCACAGAACTTCTTTTTACAGGGCCATCGTCGGTACCATCGCGGGGCGGCCACGCTGAAAGATGGAAGATCATATATTTTGAAAAATCTCCGATCGTCGTGATCAATCCGCCCATAGCACCAAAAGACCCGCTGTGTAATAAGGGTTGTGCAACAAATTTTCCGTTCTCGTTCCGGTAACCAATCGCAAGCTGTTTAGCCGGCACATCCAGGTAATCCCAATAGGTCTGGTTCATGCCCAGGGGCTTGAAAATATTTTCAGTGATATAGTCCTGGTAAGTTTTTCCTGAAACCTTTTTTATGATCAAACCGAGTGTCGAAAATCCGAGGTTACTGTATTCATATGAAGTGCCGGGGGTTGTAGAAAAAGATATGCCCGCGAGATACAAACTATCCAGCCTGGCATCGCTCCGGCCTAACTGCCTGTCGCCCCACGGGTTATCTTCCGGAAACCCTGCCATGTGAGTCAGTAAATGGCGGATCGTGATCAAAGGGGCGTCTGTAGTTACCGTTTTGATTCCCTTTGCCGCCGCGATATATTTTTCGATGGGATCATCAAGCGATAGTTTGCCCGCGTCCCTTAATTTCAAAATAGCCATTGCCGTAATGCTTTTGGTCATGGAAGCAATGTGATAATCCGATAAGGGAGAGGCTGCAATATCTTTTTCAAAATTTATCGTCCCGGAATAAAAGGAGTGAACAAGTTTATCGCCCGCCACCAGGCCATAGGAGATGGACGGAAAATTCTTATCGGCAGCATATTTCGCAAACAGCGAATCCAGCCTTGTAAAAGTAGTGGCGATCTTTGCCTGCCTGTCAACATCTGTGAACACCGGCGGTTCATACGTTTGAGAAAATGCGATACTGAAAAAACAGGTACTGAATAACAGGGCGATCATCGGCCGCGTGGTACATTTACGGAATTCGTGCGTTTTGCTCATAAAGTAAATATATGAATTTGAACCTTCATTATGTTTTGCCCGATTGCAGCAGGTTCGAGCTGATGACCAGCCGCCAATTTGCTATCAGCGCGGAAGTACGGCCATCTGAATATTAAAATGCTGACCGCGAAATTTTTTGTTGGCGGATTTAAATGCTAATGCTCCTCCAACGGCATCACCAGCGTAAAAACAGTTTCCCCGGAAGAAGAAGTTACAGATAGTGTCCCTTTATGAGCGCGCGCGATCTCCGAGGCAATATACAGTCCAAGACCGAGCCCCTCGTTTTCATGGTTGGCGCTTCCGCGGGAATAGGGCAGAAATAGCCTCTCTATGGTTAGCGGCGGAATTTCCGGTCCGTCGTTGGCAACAGCAAGGATCACGTTAGATCCGTCGATTCTTGCCTCTATCCTAACGGGTTTGTCTTTCTCGCCGTACGACATGGCATTGCTTAGCAGGTTTGAGAACAGTTGTGCGATCCGGTTACTGTCACAAAATACCGGTCTATCGATGCCGATATCGGCTTCCACTGCGCGTTCCGGCCATACTGCCTGGATTTCGTTGATCACATTTTGCAGCGTTTTTTGCAGGGGCACATATTCTCTCGACAAGACAATGCCCTCTCCCAGCCGGCCTCTCGCAAAGTCGAGCATATTATTGATCAGTCCTGATATGCGATAGGTACTATTTTGCATGATCACCGATAACTTTCTTGTGACGCTGTCAAGGGGCAGCTTGTCCATTAGTTGTAAACTCGAAGATATCGCACTGACCGGGCTTCTGAGATCGTGACCCAGTATCGCAATAAATTCCTCCCTTAATGCAGCAATTCTTTTTTCTTCAACAAGCCTGGCCTCCGCAAATTTTATCCGTTCAAAATTGTCCAGGTGCAGGGAAATAAGATTCGCGAACAAATGGAACATGCCGATGACCTCGGGCGTTTCCACATTGCCGGGTTTGGGATCAATGGCACATAAAGTTCCAAAAAAGCTTCCATCCCTTTTTAAAATCGGTACAGATATATAACTTTCAAAACCATACATCGCAGGAGTATGATGATTTTTGTAAACCACATTCTCCGTCACATGATTAATGACGACCGCCCTCCCGCTTTGCCTGATTTCATGACAAAGGGTTGTTTTCAATTGCAGTTCACTTCCGGGTTTCAGGCCAAAGGAAATATCGTCTTTTACGCCGCAGGTTACCCATTTTTCATCGGTAACCCGCGCAATTGCCGCAAACCCCATACCCGTGGTACGGCAGATAACGTCAAGGATGTCCGGAACGATACTGATACTTTGAATGGCTTCAACGTCAGCCTCAATGCCCGCAGAAGAAGAGATCATGGAATTCAATAATGTCAGGATGAATTTATTTAAAAAAAAATTTCTCTGCAAGATAAAAGAAATATGGGGGAATTTAAAAAACCGGTGTTAATGGTTTTGATGTCAATCAGTTTACAATCACGCTCCTTTCCGTGGAATTCGGCTGAATTATCATTACATTTGAAACAATCGATTTAAACGGTCCGATGAACAAACCTCTGCATCAATTTTTTACGAACGATCACCATCGCCTCGACGAACTCCTGAAAAAGGCTTCGAAAGATCCGGATCATGTTGATATGACATATTACCATCAGTTCCGGACAGGCCTGCTGCGCCATATCAAAATGGAGGAAAAAATCCTGTTTCCCGCTGCAAAAAAAGCAAACCTTGCTGTAATGGAGGAGCTCATACCGAGGTACCGGCTGGAACATGGAGCACTGACTGCTCTAATGGTACCACCACCAACCATGTCGTTAATCAGGGTGATCCGGCACGTGCTGGAAAAGCATGACCTTGCCGAAGAAGAACCGGGCGGTTTGTACGATATTTGTGAAGCACTTACGCAAGGGCAAACAGAAAAACTTCTGGAACAGTTGGCAAACACGGACGAAGTGCCGGTGCATCCTCCTAATGCTGCACCCATCGCGATTGAATCGGCACGGCGGGCGCTGGCAAGAGCGGGATATGATTTCGATTCTATTATCGTGAATGGGAATGGGGGTTGAAACAAGACTTATAAGGTTTACAAAACCGTATAAGGTTTGCAGCTTACCTTTCCCCCTAATTGCAAAGTTGCGGTAAAACGGCACTCAAGTGCGGTAGAAGATTGGCGTTAAACTTGTAAATTGTATCAAAAAATAAATATTATGGCAAGCGAAAAGGCAATATTGGCGGGAGGATGTTTTTGGGGCATGGAAGAACTGATCAGGGAATTACCGGGAGTGCAAACAACAAGGGTCGGCTACACCGGTGGCGACGTAAAAAATGCAACCTACCGGAACCATGGCACCCACGCCGAGGCAATCGCGATCACCTTTGACCCGGAACGAATATCTTATCGGCAACTCCTTGAATTTTTCTTTAAAATACACAATCCTACCACGAAGAACAGGCAAGGGAATGATATTGGCTTATCCTACAGATCAGCAATCTTTTATATGAATGAAGATCAAAAAAACACAGCTAAACAACTTATTGAAGAAATGGAAGCGTCTGGCATTTGGCCCGGCCCGATTGTAACTGAAATTGTGCCGGCCGGCGATTTTTGGGACGCCGAAGAAGAGCACCAGGCTTATTTGCAAAAGCATGAAAATGGCTATACCTGCCATTATATCCGGCCTGACTGGGAATTACCTGCTTCAAAAACGGCTGGCTGAAGCAGTTGGAAAGTTCCACGGAAGACGCATTGTTTTCCTTATTCGAACCCGAAATGAGCGGGGAAGCTAAAATAATACCGAAAGGTAGCTGTAAAGTTTTGCTCGTTATAGCCTTTGCCAGTTGGCAGTGCCGGCTATAGTTTCTTTTATATGTACTATTGATAACACTAAAGATATAAAGGTGCCAGAAGCGTTTTTAATTTATTTTCAATATTGTTTATATTGAATATATTTTAATATATTTGGTAACCTTTCCCTGCTTCTGCAATTTCGCTTTTCAACTTATAACACTTTCGGCCAGGATAATCGATAATCAGATCTATGACAAATACATCAATACTTGAGAAACTTTACGATCATGCCTTTGATATGGTCAAATTCGGCGAAACAAAAAATACAGTGCTGATCGCTTTTAACCTGGCTTTTATCGCGGGTTTGACCAGGCTTGCCTTCAGCTTTTTTAACTGGTATATCTTTTTATACCTGATGTTTGCCATCGCCATGTGTGCGATTTCCCTTTTTATAGCCGCTTCGGCACTGGTGGCAAGAACGAAAAACACGCCGCCGGAGCAGCCACTACCCGTGTCTGACAAGCCGCTGTTTTTTGCAACGGTAGCGAACATGACGCAGGAACAGTTGTTGGATAAATTAAATAATCAGTATCACAGTTCTGCAGAAAATCCTCAGTATGAGTCTGACCTGGCAAGGCAGGCGATTATTACCAGCCAGATCGCTTCCAAAAAATTCAAACTTTTTAATACGGCGATCGCATTTACATTTGGGGGTGTAGCCACGCCGGTGGGGCTGTTGATTTACCGGTTGTTTTTTTACACCAAAAAGTAGTCATCGACCTTTAAAAATCGTTTCAAATTTTCTGAAATAAATCAATCAAAGCCTTTAGACGCCGTGTCAAACCAACGCTACTTACGTAAGGTATTACAATATATCGTATACCGAAGGCAATAAAAAGCAAATTCTATTTTCCCGGGCTGTAACTCAGACCAGTTCAATGACAGTAATTTCGGGCAAAATGCCGACACGGCCCGGATAGCCGATAAAACCATAACCCGGATTTACATATATCTTTTGCTTTCCTTCACTGTATAAGCCTTTCCATTCTTTATAAATATATTCTACCGGGCTCCATTGAAAACCCGGAATATCTACCCCGAACTGCATGCCATGGGTGTGACCGCTAAGCGTTAAATCGATATCCGGAAATTCCGGCCTTACTTTCGCATCCCAATGGCTCGGATCGTGCGAGATCAATATCTTAAAAGGGTATTTTTCAGTACCGGCATGCGCTTTTTCCAGGTCGCCGAATTTGGGGAATCTCGCCTTGGCGCCCCAGTTCTCAACACCCAGCAGAGCGATTTGCTGGCCGTCTTTTTCAAGTACAGTATGCTCATTCATCATCAGTTTCCAGCCCATCCCGGCGTGTATTTTTTTTAGGTTCTCTAGATTTTGCGCTTTGGTAACACCCTGGTAAGGCCACGTAGCGTAGTCGCCGTAATCATGGTTGCCGAGGGTGGAAAAAACCCCGTAAGTAGCACGCACTTTGTTAAAAACATCCTTATAGTTGTCCATTTCGGAGGCGCGGTCATTTACGAGATCGCCGCTGAATATCGCGAGGTCTGCTTTTACGCTGTTGATCATATCTACCCCATGTGCCACGGCTTTTTTATTGGTAAAACTACCCGCGTGTACATCACTAAAGTGTACGATCCGGAAGCCCTTAAATGCCGGCGGCAGGTTGGGAAAAGGGATCTGAACCGTTTTGATGACGTAGTTGTATTTATTGGAGAAGCCGTAGATCAGGCTTCCAAAAAGGCTGCTGCCGGCAGCTACACCCAACCAGCTTAAAAAGGCGGATCTGGATATGGTAGCGTCACTGATTTGGGAACCTTCCGTATTTGAGAAGAACACTTTTCCGGCAATCCATTGAAAGAGGCGCCGGATATCATCGACCAGGAAGAAGGTTGCCGCTACTAATTTGGAAAAGGATATGGCAACGATCACCGCAAACAAGTAGGTGCGGAATTTTTTCGGCATAGCTTCGGGGCCGCTTAGAGAAAAAACGAGAATTGCCGCGATGGTAAGTATAGAAAAGGTCCAAAAGATGTAGAAAAACAGGTTTCTGTAGCGGATGTTTACCAATGAGCGGATCGCATAATACACATACAGATCCAGCAAAATCAGAATTGCAAAAAGAATGATCATTCCAAAAGGAGTTCGCATGTAATTGTAGTGAAAGTTTTAAAAAAGGAGGAATTCGTCCAGTTGTAATTGAATAACCCGGAGTGTTTCGGCATTGAGGTTTCCGTTTTGGTCAATCAACTTGTCTATTATCGAAATTGGCAGCTTATTAAAGTGCACAGTCATTTTTAAATAATGTAATGTGTCTGCCAGGTGGTCCATGCCGCGCAGGTTTCCTGCACGGCCCGTGGAAACGCCGGTAAGTAATGCTTTTTTATAGTGCCACGTTTTACGGATGTCCGAATAGTCGATCATCATTTTGAGAATACCAGGGTAGGATCCGTTGTATTCAGGAATGATGAAAATGAACTTTTTTGTGGGGATCAACACTTCTTTCTCCATTTGCAGGAACTCGCTTTTCTTATTCAGCAGGTCAATGCCTTCCAAAGTAAATATTCCGGCATCGATTCCTTTTTCAGTTAAAATACCCTTGCTATCGGCATCATACAAAATCGCCGGCTTGCCAAAACTTGGGGCCTCGCTAAGCCTTGTATTTCTGTGAATGACACTTGTAAATACGAGGTCTTCGAAGTGATGGCGCACTTCATTCACCACCTGGTTACAAAGCCGCAATCGCCCATCATACATGGTCATTAACAGGCCTTCGCTTTTCAACTGCATATTCAGACGGCTCTGCACAATCTTAATGGTGTTCAGTAATTTACCCAGGCCTTCAAGCGCAAAAAACTCTGCCTGCACCGGTACGATCACGCTATCGGAAGCCACCAGGGCGTTTACGGTGATCAATCCGAGAGAAGGACTGCAGTCTATGATAATGAAGTCGTAATCGTTTTTTAACTGGTTCAGGATCTTTTTGAGTACCGATTCCCTCTCAGGATAATTGATCATCTCTATTTCTGCCCCTACAAGATCAATATGCGAAGGCATAAGGTCCATAAAAGAGAGCTCCGTTTTCAGCACGACATCCCGGGCAGGGGTTTCGTTAACCATACAGTCGTAAACGCCGGTAGTAATGTTATGCAGGTCGAAGCCTACACCTGTTGTAGAGTTGGCCTGTGGATCAGCATCTACCAGGAGGGTTTTATATTCCAAAACTGCCAGGCTCGCTGCGAGGTTAATTGCCGTTGTCGTTTTCCCAACCCCTCCTTTTTGATTTGCGATACCAATTATTTTTGCCATATTATCTTTTGCAAATGTCTTTTATGAAAGTCGTTCCAATGTTTAATAATGCCTGTGACCACGGAAACGGCTTGAAAAGCCTGTTATCATTTTTACGCGGTTTATTGCCAAAGCTGCTAAAATAAACATAAATAAGCTAGCTGGCACAAACACTTACCCACAAGCGGCAAATTTAAATATTCAGCATTGTATTTAAAATAAATGCAGCTAAATAGGTGTCCGGTGTTTGTTAAAGTTCTGACCGGCCTGCGTAAAAAGCAGCTTCCGCCGTATGATTCCGGATCGGGCACAGTGGTGTCGCGCCACAAAAGCTGTTAAGTGGCCGTCGAAGTAAAAGAAGATAAAGTGAATGAATTACTTTTGTGAATTATCAGAAAGGGCATTATATGTATACCATCATTAGTGGCACAAACAGAACCGGAAGTCATACGGAAAAAGTAGCGAGGGTTTACCAGGGTATTTTAACTGAAAAAGGAATCGATGCCG
>Ga0181465_100572_pt1 | contig 15161 bp, 9 predicted proteins | sample InSIn3gowninarea_FD_119076 | JGI IMG/M metagenome (GOLD analysis project Ga0181465, IMG submission 119076) | Clean room microbial communities from NASA Spacecraft Assembly Facility at Jet Propulsion Laboratory, Pasadena, California, USA -... ... | reverse complement strand
AGAATCGTCGTATTCATCAGCAACGTCATCCTGCAGTTTCCCAGCTGTTGCTTCTGCCCTTTTTGCCTCCTTCTTGCCCTTCCTGCCAGAATAATTTTCCCATATATGCTGTCCTCGCTCCGTCTTCTTCCATGTATAATAGAATCTGACTATGTTTGCTGCGCTAACCGTTTTTACATGTTTCTTAATACTGTGCCACTCGGAGCCGTATTTGGTCACACCGTCCTCGAATCTCTTTAGTTCGGCTGTTGTTAACTCCGGCTCTTTGAAAATCTTTTTGTCAAGGGTCGACATGGCTTGGAGTGCTTTTTCAGTATTGTAGTCGTTCAGACGTAGTGTTTGAAGAGCTACATCAAGAACATTGGTTGACTTTTCAGGTAAACCGTATAGCGGCTGTGCGACATCCTTCGCACGACACACATAGTTAAACACAAGCTGCTCACGTGTAGCTTCATCAGGTGGCTCAGTATCGTTAGTACTATCAGCGTTAACGCTCCTAATTGAAGGATGCGGCAACTCATTGGCGCTGGGTAGCTTGTATAACAGCTGAGCAGTGTTATTCGGATCGTCATTATCGTAATCCTCTCCTCGGTGGACGTAACCAGGGGGCTCATCCATCACCCATTTTGGTCGCTTCTCACGTGCAAGCTTCTCGGCCTCTAAAGCGGTAATTGTATCCTTTGAGAGTTTCGTATCTTTCTTGTAGCCGCTGCCTTTTACATACTTCCTTTTGATTTCAATTGGTTTGACGTACACAACATGCCTTCCAGGCCATGCAGGCACGTTGGCCTGATGACGTGGACCAAGTCGGGAACTAGCTCTTGGATATATCCGATCATCATAATCCAATGCATCTTCCACCTTACAATGTATGCCAAGATATCGGAAGAGCCATAAGCTTGCCTGGTGGATCTGTTCCGCCGTCCCGGGATGTATAGAAACTTCCACACTGCCAGACCCAGTTGGGCTGGTTCGACTAGTATCTGAGGGGTCCTCTGCCGCGGTCGGGGAGTCATACTCGTCATCATTATACTCGCCGTCATCAACATCCCCCGTAGGATCAGTAACATTTGGAGTATTTCTAGCTTCGAGTTTCTTCTCTTGAGCTTTACTACAAGGGCCACAAGCCCATGCAAAACCGCGTGATGGTTTCTTTAATAGCGGAGGGTTCACACAACTCATGTGATAAGTGCTTCGGCATACGGCACAGTCGACAGAGTCATTACTTGAGAGGGGTTAACTCAAATAGAACTAAGAGAAGGCCTAGACTAACCTTGCACAGTATTTACTACATCTTTTACAAGATTTGACCGCACTTGTCAACTCTCTGCCGCGCCCCGGTTCCACAACGATGTACTTCCAACGTTCGTCAAGAACCTTTTTCACCTCCATTGGAACGTTGATAACCTGTTTAGTGGGTATAACGTCGTAAAAGCGATGTATATAGCGATCATAGAGCTTATCATACCAAAAACAATCTTGCTTTTTTCTCAAGTCGTCTATTTTGTCTACTTCACTCTTGTGCTTAATATCGCATTTCCCCCGAAGTGCAGTGAGCGGATTAATATCAGAATGCATCGATGCAAAGACTTGGCGAGTATCGTTGACCCTACGGCCGATATCCTTTGGTCGGTAGTACCAGTTTAATCGTAGGGCATCAATTGGTTGAGTATTATCATTATTGATATGGAGAAATTCCATGATTCGACCAAGATAATAAGGTTCTCCGGGCGGCTCGCAGACAAGATATACATGATCTAAGGACGTCATTAATTCAAGGGCCTTTATGATTTGACACTATGCGAGAAGACAAAGCCCATTTACTTACCATTAACCTCGAAGTCCGTCCCATCGTCTGCCGTGAGTTTCTTGCCTTGGAGCTGCCCTCGACAATTCTCAAAGGTGACCATATTTGACTGCCGTAAGCCGCTAGCAGCCTGCGCGGCCACGCTAGCTCGCCGGGTTATAATCTGGACCGGAGGTGCCTGCCCTGGAGTCTGTGAGGAGGGTGTAGCACCATACTGGCTACCAGCTTTTCTCTTTTTGGAAGATATGTTCGAGACCGTGGTGGCGGCTGGTTTCGCCGAAAAGGTGGAGGTGCCTGGGATAGGGTCTTTGTGGTGGTAGCTCTGGACTGTAGCAATTTGGTCTGCTTCTGAATTATGAGACTTCCGAGCCGGATTCGAGGATTTGTTAACATCTGGAGCGCCCGACACGCCAACATCAGTACCTCGTGCCATCTTGCGCCCGATATTATTATCCTTTGCAGGAGATGCGATCTCCAGCTCCGCATCTATCTCCTTATCTTCAGCATAGTTTGGTCGCGATATTCCTGCCCTATTACGCGACCGAGTGCCATATGGAGCAGCCGAACTGAGAGCGACCCCCGCAGAATCTTTTGTAGGCAGGTGGGGGGAGTTCGAGTCGGAGGTCGCCATGGGTTGCGATTCGGCAGCGTCTACATCCGACACATTCAACCGTTCATCTTGAGTTTTGGTAGAGCTGCTCGTGGACAAAACATCTGGTGGTGGTGGGCTTAGCGGGGAGGTGTTCAGTTGCGGCACCTCCGGCCCCGATCCCTCATTACCATCCCCATTCTCGAACGACGGTGGAAAACGGGGAGAGCCTGCGGCGCTCGAGGGCCCGGACATCTCCCTAGTCATGAACAGGTGTGGTGAAGGCGTGAGGGGTGCAATTCCACTACAGATATGGCTATTGGGTGAAGGCGAAGATAGCGCTTCCCGCCGGATTGCTACGCGGAAAGCGCTAGCAGCAGAGAGGCTATCGTGCAATAACGGCGTGTCTCCGACCCATCAGACCAAGTAGTCAATTACAGGCGCTCTTCTTGGGGCTGGAGCCGCGAAATGCAGCGTTTAAGGCGCGTTGAGTACGTGGTGTGAGGGCAGGCGGCGAAATGAATCGGTAGACGAGGCTGTCGTTCCCTTAGTTTCAGTCTCTCAGGCACGATGGGTGGGAGCCCTGGGGGTCAAAGTTCCTAGAGAGATTCGCACGTGTGGAAGTCGTCCGACAAGACGCCGGTGTAGCCTCCCTGGGTGCGAGGAAGTGGTGGCGACGGAGACTTTTAGGATTAGGGTGTGAAAATGCGAGGACGAGTGAGGATGAAGATGAAAACCTACCTAGGGACTTAGGAACCGTGAACGTGAGGTGTATGATGACTAAGATTCCTACCACCTTGTAAAGGAGGACCAGACGAATAATAAGTGCCAAACATACCTTTATGCACGACAAAGCGCAAAGGACAGTACTGAGTGCCATAAAATTACACCGAGCAGAGCTTTAGTTTAGCTTCCGAGTTAGTCTGCTTAATTTTGGATAGTAGCACGTACCCAGGTATTACCCAGGGCGCCTGCTGCTGTCAGGGACAAAATATATGTCACGTGATTTCTGAAAGACCGACGGAGTGAGTAAACAAGGCATCCTCTGAAATGTTTGGAATGCCACTCATGCCCTCTCGATTCAACCACGCCAGCGCTTTGCCTGAGCAGTAACCGGTCTCGATTCTACTCCGTAGCGTACCTAGGTACAGCCTACAGTCTATTGCTAAAATAAGCATGCCAGAGGACGCGGGAGAGGACAGCATATATGGGAAAATTATTCTGGCAGGAAGGGCAAGAAGGAGGCAAAAAGGGCAGAAGCAACAGCTGGGAAACTGCAGGATGACGTTGCTGATGAATACGACGATTCTGCCTTTGACAATGACAAGGCCTTTCAGAAGAAAAGAGGATTCGAGTGCAAGTTTTGTAGCACGAAAACCTCACGGCAGTGGAGACGAGCCCCGAATACAGCTCCTGGCACGATGACTATTGGAAATATAGGTACTAAACCATCCGGGAAAGATAAGGGCTCTCAATCGATGGTGGCCCTGTGCTGGAGATGCGCAGAACTCTGGCGACGGTATGCAATTCAATGGGAAGACATTGAGGAGGTCGCCAAAAAAGTTGCCCAAGCCGGGGGCAGGGCTTGGAGGCGAAAGATCGATGAGGAACTCCTCAAGGAACTTGTGACTGCAAATGAAATCATAGATATATCAGCAACCGCCACGCCCTCTGGCCCGGCATCAGGTGGCGGCACGCCAGCGCCGGCATTGTCAGCCGCCGTGCCTGCCGTGGAGCCGCCAAAAAAGAAAATCAAAGGCCTACAAGAGAGGGAATCGTCCGATGTTACCCTTGACGGTGGCAGTGGCGTATCAACACAGAAGAAGAAAACGGCACAAGAGAAGCCAGCTGGTCCTCCCCCTGCCCCTGAGATTCCAAAACCGAGGCTATTACCTTGTGCAATATGTGGCGAAATGGACCCTATGGGTGACCAACATCTCACATGCAAGGAATGCCGATTGACAGTACATCGCAACTGCTATGGCGCTGTCGGCGAAAATAGGAACTCAAGTAAATGGACCTGCGACATGTGCTCGAATGATAGGAACCCTCAGGTATCAATAGTAAGTTGCCCTTCAAAAATCTCTAGTTTCCAAAATTGATTTTGCTAGCAATATAAATGCATGCTCTGCCCTGTTGAGTACACAGAGCACGATTTTGTTGAACCCCCTAAAGCCACTACGACCAGGAAGAAGCACGACAAGGAACGTGATCGCCTTGAACGCGAGACAGCTCAGAAGGTGGCCAACATCTTCCGCAAGAAGCAAGAGGAGCTCAATAAACCGATCAATCCTAGAGAGCCGTTGAAGCGTACCGCAAATAACAACTGGGTCCATGTTACTTGCGCCGTCTTCACGCCAGAGGTCAAGTTCGGAAATGCGAAAGCTCTAGAACCCTCTGAAGGCATTCCTTCCATTCCGTCAGCACGCTATGACGAGACCTGCAAAGCATGTAAGCAAAAAGGAGGTGCGTGTGTGGGTTGTCATTCATGCCGGGCATCAGGTAAGTCATGCCAACCCCACCCTTCCGTGACGTGCTAAAAGGCTTTAGTCCATGTTGAATGTGCACATCAAGCAGGATACATACTAGGCTTCGACATTGCTCCAGTCAAGGGGTCCCGTCGGGATCAGTTTAATATCGTGAACATTAACGGTGAGGTGGGCACCATGACAGCTGCGATATGGTGCAAAGAACATGTGCCTACGAAAACAATTGTTCACCAAATGCAAGATATTGTGGATGATACAGGACTCAATGCCCTCCAGCTATATATCCAGAATTTTAAGCAAGCTGATCTGACCTTGACTGGCACGGTACGCAAAGCAACCCTTGTCAACCAGTCCACGAAGGTCATTAACCCGATATCTCTTGCTGCTCCTGCAAACCGCCGGGCCTCAGCGGCCATGGCTTCTAATGGATACGCCGCTGGCGACAGCCCTTCGACAGCTACCACTGATGCCAGCAAGACCTGCGCCACTTGCGGGGTTGATGTTAGTCCAAAATGGTGGCCTTTCCCTCATGTCGGCACTACAGGCAATACTTCCACCCAACCTAATGGGGATCAAGCTAGTTATGGTCGGTCGCCTCGGGTGGGAGGTCAACCAGTCGACGAAGACGGTGGAAGCCATGCAGCACTTGCGGCTGCTGCTCTGCATCAAAATACACACCCCCTCGGGACCGAATCTATTGAGTCCCAATGCCACAAATGCCATTGGAAAAAGGTACAGAAAGAAGAACCGTTAGCCGCACCGGAGTTTCAGCAAGTGGAGTCACGCCCTTTACCAACTATGCCATCTAGTGTTCATGTTCCAACACCAGATGCGGATATTGCCCGCACGTTGCCTCAGTACACGTGGCCGCCTCCACCGTCCTATCCGCCTAATGGTTCTTATAGTTCTTGGTCGCACCATCCACCGCCTCAAAGCGGGCCGCTGGTTAATCAGATTAATGGCAGTCACTCACCCAGAATTACAACTGCAGCGCAATCCATGGCAGGCCAGAGCTCGACCAGGCAACCCCTTCCTAGCATACCACATTCACCTCACCAAAGTAGCCATACCAGACAGGCCAGCAATGGTTATCCTCCTTCGCCACATCGCAGTCTAGGACCCTCAACAAACCATATGCAGAATGGAACTTACACTTCTTCGTATTCTTCTACCTGCCCACCGCCGCAGCATCTAACGAACGGGGGCCCACCGCCGCGAGCTCCCGAGCAGCCATTCTCGCACAGTATGGCAACGATGCATTCCCGACCGCCGTATGTACCACCGCAAACCAGCCCACCAATGCTTCACGGAAGCCAACCCCAGCCGCATGACAACAGCATTCCCCAGCCACCTACCATCCGGCAGGCTGATGGTCGAGTCAATGGGGGGGCGAGTGCTAGTCCATCCCTGCGAAATTTGCTCTCTTAGCATGCGTGTATAACCTGTACTATTTTCCACCTTCATTTCCCGCTTTAGTCTTAGGAGATGCGCGGTTTCTATAGCATGTATGTAAGCCATTGGGGGTCGGCGTTAGGCGTCTTGGCTATTTTACAGGACTGTTAAGCCTGGCGTTGGGAAAGAGATATGAATAAAGTCAATTCGAACAAGTAGATATTATTTATAAAAAATTGTGATGCCGTCACGCTATGCCCGAAGACACTCCTCTAGGTTAGAAGTTCCAGTACATACTATAGACACGGTTAAGGATTCCGACCCCAGAAGCAAATGCTCTTCTAGATGGTGCTCCTTGCTTAACTCTTTCCAAATCTCAATTTTCATCAACAGAACTTCTCTCTAATTGCCCATGATTTCAATCATTGTCAATTATTAGAACGCAACCGAAAAGCATCGAGGTAAAAAATGCCGGTATGAGTGAGATTAGGCCCGAGCTCCTTATTCGAAGAGAACACGATCCTACTCTATGTAATGTGGAAACCCACATGTTATCCCCTGTATCTACACCTTGGAGCCTCTAGGTTATACGTATATGGCACTATAATCGAGTGCTTATATAAAGGTGATGTCATAGAGGAGCGAAAAACTAGATATAGTACCTTATTTTGTATTCTTATGTGTTTTTTACACCGAATAAGCCCCTGGGCCCGTTTCGTTCACTTACATGTCTAGGTAGTAGCGATATAGGTATATATAGACAACCTCGCTGAATTTATAGCTCCACAGATCTCTGGTATTTATCAAGGGCATAAAATCAGCTTTCAGTTTCAGTATTACGGAGCTTCTCTCTTTTGGAGACGGGAAGAGCGCCCTTTGGAACATTAGCCATTGGGATAATTTTGAACCTTCCAATTGAACTGATGATACTAATTAGTCTCTTACTCGCACAATTTCCTGGGCGGCGGTGATTAGCCCTAGTAGGGGACTAGACAGACTATAGATCTAGATCTAGACTCTAGCTATATAAGGAACTCGGAAGGGTTGGCGTCGAAGATATGGCTCAAAAGCAGCCTCAGTGTGGCCCCGAATGGATTTTTTATGAGCAGATACCTATTGGGCCCGTTATATTTGGGAAGAACCTTGGAAGGACTATTATACGATGCTTAAAATGTGGACCGTGTTACTCACCATACTCACGGTGTGTTATTTACTTACTGTCTTATTACGGGCTCTATAATTAGATCAACGTTAAAGGGGAAGTAAAAGTAACAGATTGAAGAAAAAATGAGGCAGGATTAGAGGAAGGATCTAAGGTCTCATGCGGCAGTGCCAGAATTACGCTAATGCCCGAATAATACTAGAAATATTGCCATGCTCAAATCTTTCGAGAGCCCTAGTAAGATTTATAAAAGACGGGTTATAGGTATAAGTGCCCTGGATCCGCAATTTTGGCTCTCCGGTTAAAGGTTCAACGTGGATCCACGTTTGCTTTGGGTAGTACTAGGGTTTTTGAATATCTAATTACGAATTCTATAATGGAGAGTGGCCACGTAGACGCTAATGCCTCCATAGCTAGAGTCTTGCTTGGTACCTGGATCGGATATTGAAGTTTTCCATCCCACTGGGAAAGCGAAATTAGTAATATAGAGGGCATAGGAGATGAGCCCTACAACATATATTTTGCAACCTTTAAATGGCCAAGGGCTTCCGATCTTAGAGGGTGGCCTCGACACCTTCCTTTGGAGATAGAAACATGCTAAGCAAGTAATTGTTAAACAGGAGAGAACAGGTCATTTTTATGATGGTGTTAGAAAAGCATTAGATAAGACGGGAGGCTAGGGCGAAGCAAGCCACTCAACGATGTAAGTGGTTTAAGTGACGATGGGTTATTAATAATTTATTACACACGTTTATTTAGCGTGGCGCCCCCGCAACATGTTGATTCGCTCCTTAATCTAGCTAAGTGAATCTCTGAAATGAGCTGTACAGAATAGGCACAGGCGTAGAGGTCGGCTGATCAGTGATTATATGACACTCCTTGAGCATCTTAATATCAATCGACTAGCCTTAATTGTAAATAATACTATTTATAAGAGAATTTTCCTGGAATAGGATTATATACGCGAGGTGGCTGAAAAATTATCTGATAATTTCCCGCCATTGCAATCCTATTCGTAAGGCACCGAATAAGCTAGACTATCGTCGCCCAATAACCAATGCCCTCGGATACTGCCCGGCGACTTCTTCCTCCGCGCTTACTCCGTACTCCTAATAGTAGATAGAGGTGGGGCTGAGTGGGCGTTACTTACTACAACCCGGCCGGGTTAAATATCGTTGGCTTCGCTATGAAACTTGTAGCTGTCGAGCCAGCTCTTCAACCACCTCATACCTGCCATTTACTCCATCATGAAGCTCTCTTCGCTTTTTCCGACCATTGCCTTGCCCGTGGTTATCCTTGCCCTCCCAGCCACAGCTACAGAGCCACACACCATAGTTACAGCTAGGGAAGGTTGGGATGGGAAGCACTGTGTAGTGACTGTGGATGGTCTTCGATATCGCACATGCCCAAAAACAAGCTGTACTGCAGTGGGACAGTATAGTGCTGGGAAGGTCCTTACTATTACTGGCGAAGCGCAAGGCTCTTCAGTACACACCATAACGTATGCCTCTAGTGTTACCCCTTTGCTATTGATCCTCTAAATTATAACAGCTATTCTGACCCTTTTTATTAGTTCATGGTGGAAAGTTTCCAATGGTTATTATGTTAGCTCCTACTACTGTCTCCCGCACTCGTGACGTACCTCTCCTATGAGAATAGGTTGCCCGACCATCTACAGCCGCAGAGCAGCATGCTAGTGATTTCGAAGGCTGGGAAGTGTTGGATTAATAGGTATTTATTTAGTACCTGATTAGGCCTAGTATTGTTTCCGTTTAGTATAAAAATAGAACAGCCTAGAATGCCTATTTAAGAAGATAGAGCGTCTGTCTATAGTTCTTAAATACCAGAAAGAGGTGTTTGATTTATATAATATCTTATAGCTTAATTAGCCTAGCAACTCTCCCCTAGCAACTCTCCTAATTTAAATACTAATATTGAATCTATGTTATTTTAGATAAAGGCTTTCTAAACAAGGTTTTTTGTTACTTCAAATAATAGCTTCAAAACGGTTAGATTAAGTACAGGAGGAATTACCCAAGGAGAAGATCCTAGCTTAGATCAAACGGATTCTAGTCTATATTCAAGAGGTTATTATTTAATTGTTATATTAAATCTACTTATGGCACTAGGTAATTATATGGCTACAATTAGGCTAAGAGCTTATAGGGCTCTTATAGGTCGATCTAGTAGTTGCTTTATTTGTGGCTATTATACCTATACCGATGCCTATACTATCCGGTATAGCCGAGGCGTCGGTATAGATATTAGTTGTAACTAGACTACTAGATATAGCTAGTCTGTTTTTGTGTTCGAGACTAGCTTCTTCCTTATTTAGTCTACTAATTTCGACTATATAAGGCGTCTGCTTAGCCCAGGGAGCGAAATAGAAGGGCCGGATCCGCTCTAGTTGCCTTGGGCTAACTTGACTAATAGAACTCTTGATCCGGTCTAGTTGTACAACTAGTTTCGGATTCGGGTCGGTTTGGTCCGGGTTAGCTAAATAAGCTCTAGCTATACGTGGGTTAGCTAGTTCGGAGCTAGCTAGTCGAGCTTTTCGATCCGCCTCTAGATTAACCAGGTGGTTATTGGAGAGCCTTGTTAGGCGTAGCGCGTATTGCCTTATCTGCCTGTTTAGGCGAATCTCGGGTGCAGCTAAGCTAGCTTCGACCTCTAGCGGTACAATAGGGGCTGTTTTGAAGCCTAGGCACTTAGTACACTGGGTTGTAGGAGCTGTAGAGTAGAGCTTTTCAACTCGTACGCTAATTCCAGCTATATTGAGCCAGCCTTTTGGGTATCGCGCCTCTCTTTTGACGTAAGCCAATAAGGGGTTCCAATCGGGTTAAGGCCCTTGTTAAAAGTCCTTATTTCGTCGACTACTAGGGCTATACCCTCGGGGGTATTAAAGTCCCTAGAAGGTATTCTGTGGAGAACTACCTTATATAAGTAAAGGGATCTATACAACTATTGAATACTACTAGGCATAGCTGCCTATTAATTGAGAATAAGCTAACCTACATAGCTACATAATTAAAAAATCGTTAATAGTACAAACTATATGTAGCTAGACTTTATAATTATATTATAGGTTATAATCCAGATAGGTAGCATAAGTGACTTAGTTATAAAAGAAAGATATTACAATTCTTCTAGTAAGCATATAATATAAATTTATCTAATAGCTCTTAAGGAAGTTCTATTACTTATATATAAGCTATAGGATTTTTATTAATAAGATAATACTAAAATATATATATCAAGAGTAATGTAACAATAGTTTAAGGCTAGCCTTATTATAGTCTATACATATATAGAAAGCTATAAAGGGTATACTATATAAGTGATACCCTAATATCTATTTACTAAGAAACAATAGGGTAGATATTAGGGTATCACTTATATAGTATACCCCTATAGAGCATTAGTAGCCTAAGTGCCCTAGTTTACTATAGTAGAAAAAGTTAGTATAGTAGTTGACCTAGTAGTCTATCTAGTAGTTTAAGTACTCGTTAAGTATATTCGGGTAAGTATATCTAGAACAATAGTTATTTTAACGGTATAAATGTTTGTTTTTATTAAATTTATTAGATTAGTAAGTATTTAGTACCTAATTTGGCTTAGTACTATTTTGGTTTAAACCTTATAGTAATAGAGTATCCGAAGGGTGCGCCGAGCTGAACCTAGAAAGCGCTTAGAGCAAGTTTTTTTATAATAAGGATATTCTGACAAAGCTAAATTACAAAGTACCCACTATTTTAGTTCCTTAAGTTCCTAAGAAAATTAAGGCCCTACAAAAACTGGCCTTACAGAAAATACTAGGAGTCCTTAACACAGCCCTTATTATACTGCTAGATATGGAAGGACCCCTTACATAGTCGAAACTAGTAACGTAAACAAGGGTGAAGCTAGTCTCGAACACAGAAATAAGCTCGCTATATCTAGTAGTCTAGTTATAACTAATATATATATAGAAGTTTATTGTTAAAGTTATTGTATTCTTTCTAGTGCTTCCAAATATTACTGATTATATTTTAGTAATAAGATTGATTATCTTTAAAATCTTAGTTATTCAGTACATAATTTAAAAGACATTTAATAATTATATAGCGCTTCTTGGTATTTAATCAACTTCCTCCCCCTTGATCTTAAAGCTTTTAAGAAAATTACTTATATAGAGCAGGTATAATATAATATAGTTATTACTAGGGGTATAATATGTTCGCCTTAAAGCAAGTAGGTTGTATCTCAATTAGTAGCTAAGGTCTTACACTTGCTTTAAGGGTAGCTACTAAGCAAAGCAAGAGAAACTATTAGAACTCGTTCTTAGAAAAAGAAGAGTCTAAGACTATATTTAAGGCTCTAGATTATATAAAAGATAAGCTAATTATATATATAACCTATTTATATAGTTACCTAGTAACCCTAAAAAACTAGAAACTAGCTTTAGAGCTAAATACTCTCTATCTTTCAAAATATACTCTTCAGACCCTCTTCTATATATCCTAAACCCTGTGAGTCTAGCTATAAGGAGTCGATTAACTAGAAATAGCCGGAATTAACTAGTTTAAAACTAACTATAGCTAGTATAGCTAAGCTTGAGCGCAAAACTATGGGCTAGAACTTACAAAGGATATAAAAGATATAAATAAACAAACAGACCTATAGACTAGCCAATAATACTATATAGAATACTATCATTAGGTTCTATTCGGCGCTAATGGAGCTAGTCCGCTACCCGATATACTAGGAATAAGCCACAGGTACTATACTAAAGAAACGAGACAAGCCCAACTACGCCCTACTAAAAGCCTATAGAGTAGTGTAATCTTACTCCTTGTTTATTTTTTTATTCCTTTTAATACACTTCTTTAAGTCGAAGACTAGAGTATAACAGCTAGAGCCCAAGGGTTTAGTAAGTAGCTAGTAAGTTATATATACGAAGCCAACGTATAATAGTAGATAATTTGGATATAGCCCTAAATGGTAAGACATAGGAAATAATACCAAAACAACCAGTTCTTAACTAGTTATTCTTCCGCCTGCTCTAAGTACTACCTATATATAGCAATCGTAGCCTTTTTTCAGGAACCTAATAATAGATTCTATTCCAACTTTTGTATATAATAAGAACTCTAAGCTAAGCCTAGTACTCCTAAGTGCAAATTTGAGTTCCGACCTAGCCTCTTTAACCTTTCTTTATATAGCTAATAAGTAGGTGTTCTGGGGCCTCTGTCCATCTGCACTTATACTAGTCGCTACTAGAGCGATTAATCAAATATAAGCAGGCCTTATTACAGCCGTGCCCTAGCTTAAGGAGGTAAAATGAACTAGCTAGCTCCTGTTTCGTAATATGTAATATTAGGGTCTTTGTCCCCAATTTGTAGCTAAATTTCATTATATATAAGTTAATAAGTTAGGCTTACTTGAGTAGGCTTCTAGATCGCTAGTCCAAGCCTGCTTATGTAAATACTTAATCTTTCTACCTAGGTAGCCAAAGCTTATACTACTAGTAGGGGGTAGCTTCCTTAGCTAGGGAGTTACATAGTTTTTTTTCCCTTAATATCTATGGTCGCTAACTAGTTGTCGGCTACTACTAGTTATACTAAAATTAATTTCGAAGTAATCTAAACCTTGGTCTAGTATTACTAGCCAATTTTATGCCCTACTAGTTGGACTAGTAGATATGTTAGATTAATAGGTATTTAGTACCTAATTAGGCCTACTATTATTTTGGTTCAAACTTTATAGTACTAGATTACTCGAAGAGTGCCCCGAGCTAGATCTAGGGGGCGCTTGGAGTGCACAGAGGAGTTGAAATAAGGCTAGGTTTTAGGTTGGTTTTGCTAGGTTTTAGGTTTGGTTTCGGCTATATAGGTACCGGGCCTAGTATTTCAGGATTTGGCTATCCGATACTAGTTAGTTTTATTTGTTTTACTAGTAGAAATTCTATAGTATCCGTAGCTAGCTTATTATATAGGCCTGGATAGCCTTGTACCCGATATTAGGGCCTGAGGCTCCTGCGGAGCATATTATTGTATATATATCTCTCCTTTCCCTAGTTACTTATAGTTTAGCAAGTCAATTTAATTAAAGCTTTTATAGTACTATTGATTAGAACTAAGCTGTATTAAGTCTTTGAGCCTTTCTTGCCCTTGAGTTCCACTTTAGGACTAACTTCCTATCGCATTTTTCCGCTACGCCTATAGGAACGAACCTACTCCTATATAACCTTTTAATAGGCTGCCTACTTAGTTTCTCCCTATAATGTTCCACCTTATAAACTATATTAGGTATTACTTATCAAAACAATAATATCGTCCGAGCTCTAAGCTAGGTAGAGAGTATTTTGTGGATTAACCGGGAGTAGTTGCAATAACGAGGCGATTTAAGTTCTGCCCTAGCCTCTTTAAGCTTTATATAGGTAACAAGTAGGTTTTCATGGGACTCTCTCTTGCTGTACCTATCTATACTGGTCGTTACTAACTAGAGCAATTAATCTGATATAAGTAGGCCTTTATATGGCCGTCCCCTAGATTAAGCTATTTAACTAATTAGCTAGTTCTCGTTTTGTATTAGGTAGTATTAGGGACTTCGACCCTAGTTTCTAGTAAAATTTCTTTATATAAGTCGACGAATTAGGCTTCCTGGAGTAGAATAATGGTAACCTAGTAGCTACAAAACTACTAGACGAAAGTACCCTAGAGCTTACTAGACTAATAACCAGAGCTGCCACTAACCTTAGTGATTCCGAGCATAGGCAAGGGGCTAAGGCAAAGCCCTGGTGATACCTGGACCTAAAGGACCTACAAAAGAAAATGACCTACAATCAAAGCTAGAAACGCCTATTTTCTAGATATTAAGCAAGCTAAAAGAGACTAGTAAAACTCGTTCTTGGAAAAAGAAGAGCTTAGGACTATATCTAAGGTATTCGCTTATACTTAATTAAGGATAAGCTAGTTAAACTATACCTCTTAGATGGTCAATTAGCAACTTAGGCGAACTAGATACTAGCTTTATAGCTAAGTGCTCTAGCGTTAGGCTCTTCTCACCCCCCTCCTATAAATCCTAGACCCTCTTGGACTAGCAAATTCTGTATTCCGATACAGTATAAAAGGGGCTCCGGGTGTATATATAACGTGCGGCACAAGCAAATAGTGTATATAAGGAAATAGTATATCCTACCCAACTCTCTATTATAAAACTATAAATAACTTTATAACTAATACTCCAAATTATAAAAGCTATATATTATCTGAATTATACGAAGTAGCTCTACCAGCGTGGCAGGTTCGTTTATTATAACTAGTCTATTTATAGCATCTATAGTACTAATTTGTCCTATCTTTTCTTTCCCCTATTCTAGCCTTCTTCTTTACGAATTTGGCTTTAAACTTTAGTCTATATCTCTAACTCTTAGACCTCTTATAGACTTAGGGTTCCTCCTTTCTAGAGTAAGTTCTGCTTTATATAGTAGTAATAGCTTAGTTTATTATTAGCCTATTAAAGCTTTTCAAGCTCTATATTTAAAAGTATATTTTCCTATATAACCTTAGCTATACCTTTAGTAAATAGGTCTCAAATATCTAGAATAGGAGTTAGAGAGCTACTTTAATATTATATAATCCTTTTCCTAATTAGAGTTATCTATAAGTTTGCGCCTTTGAAGAAAGTATATAACTAATAAATTAAGAATCTTATATAGAGTCACATTACCTATATTAGCAA
>Ga0181465_100571_pt1 | contig 15180 bp, 16 predicted proteins | sample InSIn3gowninarea_FD_119076 | JGI IMG/M metagenome (GOLD analysis project Ga0181465, IMG submission 119076) | Clean room microbial communities from NASA Spacecraft Assembly Facility at Jet Propulsion Laboratory, Pasadena, California, USA -... ... | reverse complement strand
TGAGTGCTAGTGTTTGCCTGAGGAGAAGACGCAGGCCAGGCGGGCCGTAGATGTTTATTTTTGCCTGTGCGGGCGTAACGAACCGGGAAAGAGTGTATGCGAAGTGTAGCGTATGGTGACGAGCGCGAGTGCCGAAAGCAGGAAGTAATATACGCAGCAAGAAAGTGTCGAAGTGTGCGGAGTTGACGAGAAAGTGTAAGCCGTTGTCAAACCAAACAACTGAACAATGACCCAGATACAGAGGAGGACGAACCTTTTTCTTCACGCCTAATGCCCTCAGCGCCTTATAATCCTCATCCTTCATTCCGACACCTGTCATCAACGTTCCTAAGAGCGGAACAATCCCAAGTGTGTGATCCGCTGTCGTTTTAGATTTCGTGGATAGCATCAGTACATCGTCATGCCTCCGCGCGATTGAGAATGAAGCAGAAGAGCGAGGAACGAGGACGAAGGAACTTACCATGCATATGCGTGATGAATATCCTCGTGATCCGTCCCATTTTCAATTTTGATTGCTGCAGCTGCAGCTGCGTGCCTTCTGCACAGTCGAACACTTTACATGTCAATCAGAGCCCAGCAGACCAAGAAACGAGTTTCGTCAACGATCCGAGCAGGATTCTGGAAGTGTACAGAAGGTTGGAAGAGACGTACACCATAGTGATCCATCGAGGTTCAGTGCCAAGGAGGAGCAATTACGGGAAACGATAGGTCCACCGCCGCTACTTGTTCCAAGCTGCTCGAGTAAGGCATTAGCGAACACTGTGTACCAATCGGGACGCGAAAAAATGGAATAGAACGTACGAAAGTCACGCTTGTCGGCCTTGATGGACGTTTTGGTGGTTGGGTGGCCATTGTTGCACTGCCAGAAGGGGAGGGAGGACAGTTGAGGGTATAGGAGTAGGTGGAAGTGGAAGTTGTTGTATGTTGAGGATTGGCTTCAACCTCGATCGAGGGCTTTTATTTCCGGCCGCCGCGAGCAGTCATCATCCTCTTCATGCCTGACCCTGTGCCGTCCGACTGGGACAACAACTACATCTTGTAATCTTACCAACTCGTCATAACTTATCACCTTCAAAGTGATATCATCCGAATCCACTCACTCTTGACTTTCGAAGACATTGGTTTCATCGCGGCTCAAACAGGCTGTTGTCATGGGGATGATGTCAAAGCAGTGGACTTCAAAGTGCAGCTTTCATCCTGCACTTGTTCATTAGATCTCGCAGTGTTATGTTACAATGTGACTACCGCTGGATCGTCACTTCTGGATGGTCGTGAGTGGATACAAGTCAAAGAACTTTGAAAATTCAGTTTGGCATGAACCTACCATGGTTTAAGAAGGTATTGACGATAAATGCCAACTTGGTCGCATTTCGAGATTTTGATATTGTTACATTGTGCCTACCGATAACTAGCGACCATGAACCGACCGGCAACGATTTTTTTTATAGCTAAATTCGTACTGCTCTCCGCTTTCCCATCCTAATCTGAGTCACTACAGCCCTATGTAGGCGAGAGGACCGAGAAGAGGATGCTGACGGGTTGCTTTCGATGCTAGCATTTTGCGACTATGTATACTGTCCGGGCTGCCGTTTCGCTCTCTGAAAGGCCCTTGAGTAGCGTCAGACGAATCCCTCTCCCTTGGACCCAGGAAAGGTCCAAAGCAACGTAGCATAAACGGGTGTCAAATATAAAGATATCCAGCAGTGCGAACGAGAGCAGCGATGGCCATGGCTGGGCGGTTGTTGATATTCATGTTTCTGGCATGCAGGTAATATCATCGCGGGCTACTTCTACTCCTCCATGAAATCTCAGCCGCATCGGTTCATTCCCACAAGCACTTGTTTAAGCAAGAGCATTGTATGACAACCTGGTGAAGCTCTGTTGCCAGTCCACGCGGGACGACTCGAGACGAATGGTCTATGAAAAAAGTAGCTGAATGTACCCAAGTATCACGTTTAAAACGCCAGAACCACCTCAAAATGGAAACCCGAGCGCTCTATCGATGTTACTCATTACCGGGAACCTATATAAGATGGTGTCAACTCATCAATGTCACATTGAACTCTATGGCGCGGATTCGCGACCAAGGCGCGAGATAACAGAATCCTGAATTGTATATCGCGCTAACCAGCTCCTAACAAGCGAAAGATTGTATCGATATGATTTACTGGCTCCCTGCTTTCGTATGTGGAGTGACCCAAGGTGTCATAAACACTGTTGAGATGCAAGCGGATGGTCTTGGAATAGGTAAGTAGCCCAAAACTTTTGCCTTTCTCGAGGACTAGTAGCTGGACAAGTTAGACTCACTCGATCGTCTGCCTCACGTGACTCAAAAAAGTGCGAAACTCGGGCGCGGGAAGAGCAAGAAGGCAGAAACTAGATATCGAAAGAAATATTACAAGTCAGTCTTCACTTCTCTTTCAACTCGACATACCTCGACATCACCATCACCAGTCGCCATGTCAGGAAACCTCACCCATGTTCTCTTCGAGAACGCCTCGGGCTATGCCCTTTTCGAGGTGACGATGCAGGAGGAAATCGCTGCCAAGAGCAAAGCGGTGCAGGAGGGTGTGCAGGATTTGAGCAAGTTCCAAAAGATGGTAAAGTTGAAGAGCTTTTTGCCGTTCGGAAGCGCGGCAGAGGCGTTGCAGAACGCGAATGATGTGTCTGAAGGTGAGTTCATGGACTGAGCAAGTGAAACGAGGTGTGTTCCTTGAGTCAAGCGAGTTAGGTTGGGAAGAGTCGATTGGGCTGCACCGTAGACCACATGCCGGGTAACCTCGACCGGTTCTGCGATGACTGGCAGCATTCCGGAGTAGCTGAAGAGCACCTATCTACCAACATATTGCAAATACCGTCTTATCGAATTCCGTGCTCACACCTCTCTGCTTAAACCAGGTATCATTTCGGACCAGCTCAACTCTCTCCTCCAACTGCTCCTCCCCTCCGCGAAATCGTCAACCGGCAAGATCCTCCTCGGTGTAACAGAACGAACCTTGGCCTCTTCCATCGCTCAACAACTCGGCATTAACTGTGACACCGGAGAACGAACGTTAGAGATGATTCGTGGTATCCGATTGCATGCCGAGCATTTGTTGGCCAAGGCTGGAACAGGGATGTCAAGTGGAGATGTTAAGGCCGCGCAATTGGGTTTGGGTCACAGTTATTCTAGGAGCAAAGTAAAGGTGAGCCTAGCGCAATGAGATGAGGGATGTGGAGCTGCGGTATTAACCGCTCTTGCCCACAGTTCAACGTCAACCGATCAGACAACATGATCATCCAAGCCATCGCGCTTGCCGATCAACTCGACAAGGACGTCAACACTTTCGCCATGCGAATCCGTGAATGGTACTCGTGGCACTTCCCCGAGCTCGTCAAGATCGTTCCTTCCAACCCTGGACAGTATGCCAAGCTGGTCTTGCTCATCGGCGACAAGTCGCAACTGACGTTCAACCCGGAAGACAAGCGATACACCGAGATGGTTGCCGGTATCCAGGAGATCTGCGATGACGATGAGACTATGGCGAAGAACGTTATGGATGCCGCCAAATCGTCCATGGGTTCGGATATCAACGAAATTGACTTGATCAACATTAAGCGATTCGCCGAACGTGTCGTTCAGCTTGCCGGTTACCGACAATCCCTGCGTCAATATTTGATTGACAAGATGAACGCCGTCGCACCCAACTTGTCCGCTCTTGTGGGTGAAACCATCGGTGCCCGATTGATCAGTCATGCAGGTAGTTTGACAAACTTGGCCAAGTACCCGGCCTCGACCGTTCAGATTCTCGGTGCCGAAAAGGCCCTTTTCCGAGCGCTCAAGACCAAGGGCAACACGCCCAAGTATGGTTTGATCTACCACTCGACATTTATCGGACGTGCCGGCGCCAAGCATAAGGGACGAATTTCCAGGTTTTTGGCAAACAAGTGTTCCATTGCGTGCCGAATTGATTGTTTCTCGGGTGCGTAGCCGTCACTTAAAAGGAAGGACACACACAACTAACGCCGCCCATTTGCAGATGTCCCTACGAACAAGTACGGAGAGGCTCTCCGTGCACAAGTCGAAGAACGACTCGCATTCTACGAAACCGGTGCGGCCGTCTCCAAGAACTCTGAAGCCATTGCAAAGGCCCAAGCAGCCATCGCCGCCTCCATGGACGACGATGAAGATGAGGATGCAGATGATGAGGACGCCAAGATGGAGGATGTCGAAGAGGCTGTCAAGCTTGTTGAACAGGGTCACAAAGCCGTCAAGGCCGAGGCTGATTCGGCACCTGCGGTCGACCCAGAGCTGGAAAAGCTAAAGTCGTTGATTCCTTCCGCTGGTACCCCCAAGAGCGAGAAGAAGGAGAAGAAGGAAAAGAGCAAGAAGAGGTGGGTTTCGTATCTGTAATGAATGTAAACTGCCTGCTGATACGTTTGCTTTCACAGAAAATCCGTGGCTGGTGACGTCTCGGCTATGGAAGTCGACACTCCCGCTGTTGAGGAAACCACTTCAAAACGCTCTAAAAAGGATAAAAAGTCCAAGTCCACGGACGAGGCTGCACCGGCAGGCGCCGTTGCGGCTGTTCAGGTAGCAGCCATGGAGGTCGATACACCATCGAAAAAGAGCAAGAAGGAGAAGAAGGACAAGGAGGAAAAGAGCGAGAGGAAGAAGAAGCGAAAGTCTGAGAGTGCGGCTTAAAATGCTCTTGTCCTTTGTAGATTCCCTGTTCTGCTTGTTCTCTGTATATGACTTGTATGCATCTGATTGACCCTGCCTACTATATCTACCACCTATCATATAAACAGCCAATCCCCCGTTCGTTCCGCCCATGCTTCCAGTTCCTCGGCAGTCACCTCGTGGAACGCCTTGCGTAATGGAATATGGCTGGATTCGCCCGCACCGGGGGCGTCTAGATCCATCGCCGCAGATCCGGTCGAGTCGAGTATACCCAGCCCCGATCCTCCGACGCTTGTAAGATACGGACGGAACCCGCTCTCTCGCAATTCCGATAGCAGTGCGTCCAGACGATCCGTGGAGAAGTCTACAAGATGAGCGGTTAGCGGTATGCATATCTTGCACACCGGCCGACTTACCATCTGGGATAAGCGTTACCGCACACCCACCACCTCCTGCACCAGTCAATTTCGTGGATAGGTGATACGGTGCTGATCTGGTTTTCGTCCGAATAAGCTCCAAGGCGGGATGCGAAACGCCAAGTTCCGCGAGGTACTCGTGATTTCGATCAAGCAGGCTCTGTAGACGTCGTCAGCGCAAATTCGATAGTTCTTCAAAGAATACATACCGAGAGTCCAGTCACAAAATCGGCCCTGCTCTTGTTGGTGTTGGTAAGCAGTGCCTGTGCCTCGTCCGAGATACCCTGGATACCGTCCATCATTCGAGTCCCCCATGCGGGATCCGCAGTCATTCGCTCACCAACGCCGGCAACTAGTAGTTTGGTCTGTCGCGGCACGCGGGTATCGGTCAACAGCAGTCGGACTGATTTAAATCTAGAAGGGAAAGGTTATTAGCCGGATAGAAAAGTATGCGACCATCAGCCAGGCTCACCCTTGCAGGTTCTTCATCCCTCCTGGCTTTCCATTGATGGCCCGCTCAAACGTCAAACCGCCGCCACGGACCGCAACCGCATTGTCAATTCCACTTGGATTGCCGTGGATCACCTTTTCCGCCAAGAATGCCCATTCGTTGATAAGTGAGGCCTGGCTGTCGTCAATGCCTTGGCGTCCGGGGTATGTGTCGTCGCGTTGGCCCGTAGTCGTCGAGGACGAGACTGAAAGCAGACCGAAAAGCTGAAGGAACGCTGCAGAGATACAAGCCGCGTATGAGGCAGATGAGCCCAAGCCTGCACCGATTGGCAGAGCTGATCGTGCACAATACGATGCTCCGAAACTTCGAAAGGGTCAGAACAGCGTTATGAACGTCAATTGAGAGCACTCACCGAACGCCGTGATTACACATCGTCATGTATAGGTAAAGAATAGCCAAAGCAGCCACATGTGCGTTTGCTGGTAAGCCATCATCATGCAAGAACGCTTCAAGCGCCTTGAGCGATCTCTGATCAAGCTCTGCCGGTGCTCGCCCGTCAGCAAGTGGGCTTGCCGTAAACTCATCCCATGGAAGGCTCTCGAGCGACCATTCTTTTTCGGATAGAGCCATATCGGGAAGATCAAGACGGAGATGGGGATCTGGTCGTTTACTAAGGATGGCAAAACACCGAAGATTGATAGAGGCTGCGATGGCGGTCTAGTGTGCGTGAAAGGAAAGCAGTATGGATACATGTCATTTAGCTAATGATTACATACAAGGCCCGAAAAGGAGAGGAGAAGGAACGTGAATCAACGTACGACACCATGTACAACTGCATGTTCACCAAACATGATGACTTTCCCCGGAGCGGAAACCACGATATCCTCCTGACCCTGTGCTGGCTTCTGTTGAATATCCAGCTTTTCTCCAAGTTGATGACCAAGGGTTTCCGTCTCATCCGCTGTGCCCGCGATCGCTGCTGCCTGACCGACTGCAGCGTCTTCCGAGGAACCTAACTGCGCACCGCCTCTTCGGAATCGTTTCGCACGTTGAACGGCCCAGTTTTCGGCAGATGTAGGATCCGCCATGAACGCATGGTTGATGACTGCGGATGCATGAGCGGTTTCAGGGACAGAGTTGTGTGTTGGCGTGGTAGGGATGGACGCCGATTCGTCGAATCGTTCGTAGATTGCTCCGGCTTCAAGCAGCGATCGTTCGAGATCATCGATAAGGTCGCGTGGGTCTTCGATACCGACGCAGAGTCGGATAAGGTCTTCCGGTAGTCCTCGTTCGGCTCGTTTATCAGCGGCAATGGATGCGTGTCTGAGAGCAACTCATTAGCAGCGAATGTCGACGGGAGGGCGCGGTACTTACGACATGACACAGGGCATAGAGATCAAACTGTTCACACATCCGAAACTGACGGAAACACCCCACAACCTCGTCCCGCCCACAATCCTCTCACTCATCGCAATATCACCTGTGGAGAAACTAAGCACCGCTCCAGCTCCATCCGCTTGTCGGAAATGAATGTCTCGACCGGGATGGGAAAGGAGTCCCGGGAAGTTGACGTGGAAGCCTAGTGTGTCGAGGTATGAAGCGACCATGGATGCTGTTGATGCTTGTCGATCCATTCGGATGGAGAGAGTCTTGAGACCTCGGAGGAGTACATGACAGTCGAATGGCGCAAGACCCGTTCCGGTTGAGTTGATCAGGAATGCGATGCGCTGCGGAGCGGATTAGTTGAGTTGGTCTTACGGAACAGACGACCTGAACAACTTACCTTGACGACTTCCTCTCGCTCGACGGCGATGATACCGGCCATAACATCGTGGTGTCCACTGAGATACTTGGTACCCGAATCGTAAATAATGTCGGCGCCGAGGTTCAAAGGCCTTTGTAGGTATGGTGACATCATGGTATTGTCCACAACGATCAACGAGTCCTGTAACAAACATGTCAGCCAAGTTTATATACCTTGACGTAGCGGTACTTACCGGTGAAGCGCCGTGTACGGAATCAGCAATCCTCTTAATATCCAGCACCTTCAACATCGGATTCGTCGGACTTTCAATCAATACCATCTTCACCTTCGTGCCACATTCTTGCAAGACAGCATCAAGCTGCTCTTGATTTGTCATATCAATATGTCGAACATCGGCACCACCATTGGTTTTCGTGAATGTCAAAAGACGGTCAGTTCCGCCGTAAATGTCGTCGCCGGCGATAATAACGTCCCCAGGCGAGACAAGTCGGATGATCATATCGAGAGCAGTCATTCCGGTAGATACAGCAAACGCACGACGACATTCGTACAGTCGCGCAAGTTGCGTCTCTGCAGGAAAGTCAGCATCGTACAGTACGAAGGCAAATGATAGAACTCACCCAACGCAGTCCTCGTCGGGTTTCCACTTCTCGTGTAATCATACTGTCCTCCTGGCAGGCCTTTGAACGTAGCAGTCTGGTATATCGGCACACTACTTGCTCCAAACTGGTCTTTGTGTTCCGTCGTAACACATAGCGTGCCGAACCGGTATGAATTGTTGGTGAAGGACGATTTGGAGCGGGATGAGTTGGACAGCGAGGCAACGGAAGTCGCGAGTGATGACAAACTGGGTGTCGGTGGGTATGAATCGCTTGGTGTGGTTGACATGATGGATATGGTTGCTGTAAATTGGGGTATTCACTGAACAGGATAAGTCGGAAGATGATATACCCAACTTGTTATGCCTATCCAGTCAGAATATCGTTCGTGGCCGTTCGGGCGAGCGGGATGGCGTGATTATGATGGGGCCGATAAAATGAACCAGAGTCGGCTCACGCGCTCGACCTTTCGCCACCCAAAAACTGACAGCGAGTCGCAGCCTCGCAGATGGACAAGTTTGTCTATCAGACAACTCCTTAGAAACCTTTCATGCTGCTACAGTCGTATACCGTCTACACAGCATTCTGAACAGTATCAACCAAAGGCCTTCCCAAATTCGGCATCTCCCAATAAATTCGGCAACCACGTCCATGACCTTTGAAGGCAGCAAACAGTTCGGCCGAAGAATGTGGGCTCTGACGACACTGGTCACTTGCTCGAAAGAACGGTACTTCGATTAAGGCAAAGTTTTTTTTCGAATGATCTTACAGAGGAGGAAAGGAGCTTGAGTAGTTAAATGAAACGCGACGGTCATTGGACTAGCAAGGGGCCACGACTCATCCTTTCTTCGGTCTGTTGCGTCACCGGTCCTTTGACCCCCATACGCGATTCGCTGTTTTCATGCCAGGAGATCACGACAAACGATGAATACGCTGTACAGTCTAATGATGGACAGACAGCCCGAAAGGCGGGCCCCAGAAATAATGATATATATAATATAGCAATATAGCAACCTTGGAGCTGACACATGTTCAAAGCGTAGTTGCGATTTCCAATCTTGCTATCACGGCCAAACTGTAGGACAAACTCGATGACATTACAAAACACCGGTACCTCGAACAACTCAGTTACTATTGACAGTCATTCCGATCACTCGACATTTCGCAGTGTATCCTCGCCCCGTACAATCCAACCTAGAGGAAGACACACTATTTATAGGGCGAACATGAGTATTAAGCGGTCTCAACCTTCTTCGCGTTCTCGGTCAACCAATGGGGATAGTTTCGAGCACACCCCACGAACAATTATACCCGTTGCCCCGTTGCCCCGTCACTCGACGAGTTCGACGCCCACAGCAATCCTTTTTTGCCGCTGAAGAAAGTGATTCGGCGTATGCCGACGTGGGAAGACAAGGAACAGACTGAACGTCGGCGAAGGAATCCTCAATTCTACGCCTCGAGGAACGCCTGCACCGATCTACTTCCCAGCAATCTAAGGGGACTAGAGGCAACCCCATCTAGTGAGCCTGTAGAGAGATGACGACGAGTATAGTGAGCCCGGATATGATGCAAGGACTGTCGTGACTTCTAGATGACGCTCTGTGCAAACCATATTCATCAGGTAACTGCTACCGGATGCCACTAGCTGCTATTAGCTGAGCTCCTTTGCGTACTTTCTCGAATCCCTACGTACAAAATAGCCTAGTACGTAACTGCATTGTACTATGAGCCGAAGTAGAAGGTGCGGCGACTGTACTTTTATTGCTATTATGTTATAGTTAGGCTGAAAAGATGGGTTTAGAATCAATCTGGGTTGCTGGAGTTGAAGGATAAAAGTCGTACTGCTCATAAGAGGAGCGATTATATGAGCCTTTTTGAAAGCGTTCTCTATGAAGACGACCGTTTCCATACTTCTATACCATTTGTATTCGAAGGTGTATCTTTTGATTGGTCACTCACTGCGATGGTCACTCACTGCGATGAATCTGCTTCCTTCTGCAAGTTGCTCCAGCTGCGTACAGCTTTATGGAGATTCGGCGCTTTAATGCAAGTGGCAGTAAGGAAGCTGAATACGTGTATCAATGATTTAACGGACCTTGGCAATAGCTAATCAGTGACAAATGTCAATGCACTCTAAGTCCGTTCTGTCGCTCTAGGTGATAGGCCTTTAAGAGTCTTCCGCTTGTTCAAGAGAATATTGCACACAGTAGTTCAGTATAATCTCATCACTATATCAATACAATCAACATAGAATGAGCCGGTGGTTATCTTACTTCAGCTCGGTGTTATGTTCCCTCTCGGGAAGCTTTGTGAGCACTCCGCATTTTTTGCCTTTGGGCTGGTACGCAGGTCACGCATGAACTCGCTTGCGCGGCTGGGAGCGTCAGCGCTGAGATGGGGCTTTGATATATTGGGTGGACAGAGGCGATTCGAATGCGCTCTCCACGGCCGGGAGGACTCATTTCAGCATACGAACGTCTTCTCGAGGTAAGGTAGTCGCGGCGGTAACACTGAATGGAGGAAGCTTCATGATATTACTCGATCGCGACGTGTCAAACTGTATTTGTGAATTTGCATCCGAGCATTCCGCACTTTCCTCCTCCCTCGGCCTTCTTCATCTTCCATCTCGTTTGTTTACGACAATTCCCTCATCCTGCCATATACAACCTGCTTTCCTGCAATCTATCCATCATGGCGGACAACGCTAGAGATAGGCTTGGTATTCCATCGGCGCGTAGCAGTCCGTCACCATCACCATACCGCTCACCATCATACCTCGACGTGGGCTACTCTCCTTCGTCTTCTTCTCATGACTTGAAATCGCTCGAAAGCGGGTATGGCGAGACACCCATGTCCACCGGCGGTGCATTCTTTGCACACCAACAAACACCGTACTTTGCGAGCGGTAATGGTGTAGGAACGCCAGCGATTTCTCGGTCCTCGAGTTTCGTTTTCCCGTCTGGAATTGCAGGTGCTTCATCCGGATTATTGGAGAGGAGACGAACGAGCGGAGGTTCGAACGCTGGAGGCATATGCGGAATTGGAGGAAGCTCAGCAACACATGCAGAACGATGGGAGGCTGGTTCGGGATGGCGTAGTAGGACGGCGTTGATTTGGGGACTGAGGTTCGGTTGGATCGTTCTCGTCATCTGGTGTGAAGTTGGAGAATTCTTCTATTCCGTTTCCGGCTGTCATTTCCCAGACTCTGGTCTTCCGACATCCCATCTGAAAGCAATACGGAATCGAAACCCGGCGTTTCCGACGCACGTCGTGCTTCTCGCGGATCCGCAGATACCGCATCCAACACTCTCCTATCCGAATCGCAATCCTCTACTCCAAAAGATCACAACATGGTTCATCGACCTGTACATGCGCAAGAGCTGGAACGTACTCAGACGGCTGGGAAGGATAGACGCGGTGATAGTTGCAGGGGATATGATGGACTGGGGTCGAGGTGTATTCGACGATGCCGAGCAAGTCATCCACAACCTTTCGCACTTCGTCAAAGGACCCTTTCTAACCTCGCTACATCATAGATACCAAACATACGTAAATCGATTCAAGTCGATTTTCCAACTGCCGGAGGGAACGCCAATGTATCATGTTCCTGGAAACCATGATCTGGGATTGGGCCCGAATAGATTGTTCAGCCCATACGCAAAACAGCGATACGCGGAACAGTGAGCCGCCTCTTCCCATCCTGTTCCAGTATCTCCAAGCTAATTTTCGTCGCACCAGTTTCACGCCTCCGAATGCGCTCGTCAATATCGCGAACCATACGTTCATCATGCTGGACGCCGTCAGCCTGATCGAGGAAGACTACCGACGATACGCCGCGGAAGTGCAACTAGGTGAATGGGAAGGTGTCCCAGGCGGTGTCATTGAGTTCATTAAAGATCTAGCGCAAGGCAAGTACATGTTTATCCACAAGTACGTCGGCACATATTGATAACCGGACCTACATAGATCCGCCACCGGGACCAAAGATCCTCATCACGCATATCCCTCTTGCACGTCCCGAATCTTCGACGTGCGGTCCGCTGAGGGAGAAAGGCCGACTGCTAAAAGGTGCCGGAATAGGATACCAGAATTTGCTAGGGAGCGAGACGACGCGGTTCTTGTTGTCGTACTTGAAACCGAGTGGGATCTTTAGGTGAGTTCCGGACGTCAAGGACGTGTGGAGGAGGTGGAGAACAAGCGCTGATAAGTTGCGTGGACGTAGTGGCGATGATCATGATTACTGCGAGTACTGGCATCCGACAGGTGTCAAGGAGACCACAATGAAAGCTTTCAGTATGGCCATGGGTATCAATCGACCAGGCTTTCAACTCATGTCTCTCGTACCGCCGCCGCCTATAACGGAAGGTACTTCTGCACCAACGCAGACATTTGCCGACGTACCGTGTTTGTTACCGGATCAACTACAAATATACTTCCGGTTTTACATCCCGCTCGCAGTCGTGTGTATTCTTGTGCTGTTCTACCTCAACCTGAAACGCGCAATCGCAAAGTACGGCGGATGGACAATCGGTTCAGGCGGGATCATGCCCGATGCCTCGCCAACACCGCGGTCAAGCGGAGTGTTTCAAAGCGGATATAACTCAACAGGTTTGACACCATACCGTGAAAAGTCACCGACAATATCGAGAAAGTCGTCGCAGGTACTGAAGATGAGCGTCATGACCGATGAGCCTCAATCGACTGGATCGTCAGGCGCCAGATCTCGTCCAGGGAACATCCGACGAATTGCAAAATCCGCACCGGTCTCACCTATGGCGAGCCCCAAGGCGGACGCCAAAATGTTTCCGGTGTCGCCGGTGGACGAGGAGGATATGTCAGGAAGCGGAGGAGCAGGTGAGGGCCTGTATATGGGCCGTGGGTCTGTTTCCAGACCGAGCGGATCGGTATCCGCGGGGATGGGGAATAGCGATACCGAGGGCCTGTTCCCTTCAAGTGCCAACGAGAAATATCACCGCGGTGGATCATCAGCCGCAGACGATCCATCGTCTTATTTCCTTCCGCTACCGGACAGCGGAAACTCGAACAAGAGCTACCCATCGCCTGTCGCTAAACCGCGACCATTGTCGCGCAAGACTTCACGCATGATGTCCACGCCGAGTGACTGGATTAGCGCGGCAAAGGCAAAAGACATGACAGTGATGCAGCTTGTTTTCGACACAGAAACTCGCGGACGTCATCGGAGATTACGAATATTCAAACAGCGTTTGGCGGTCGTGGGGAGGTGGTTAGGCGGGAAGAACGGCGTGCTGGCCAAGACGGCACGGGAAGTGTGGAGAGTTGTGTGGCCGACGATAATGGTGTGGTTCGCCATCAACATCATGTTCTTTTTGTAGCCGAAAATCGGGATTGCACGTCACGGACAATTACTTGTATCAAGCATTTTGGCACCCTTTATACGCTTCTGTGGGTATACCTGTGTATCATACAGCATGACCTTTTGCTACTGGAAGATTTTCGGAGCTCCGTCGTACAGCTTTTCCAACATTGTATACCCTTTGGAGATCAGATCTTGCTCATGACACCGTGCCAGATTGGCCTCGTAGAAGGGCTTCCCACGTTTCGGATCCGTAATGAACGTTAATCGTCGAAGGTGCGGCCAGGAGGAGAGCATTTCATCCATGACCTGTAACACCCATTTGCCGAGGCCTTTTCCTTGGTGCGTGATGTAAAAGTCGGTCAAGTAAGCAAACGACACTTCATCCGTGACGAGTCTTGCCAATCCAACCTGCTGGCGGACTACAACAGGTGTGTGAGCGTCAGTCTTATGCCCTACATGTCACACACTCACCGCCATCTGGTCCAGTATAATACACCCCGAAACAAAGCGAGTTGTCCAGCATCTTCCGCAACACGTCTACCGGCAGACGTGTACCCCAGTAAACCATTTCACTATCCAGAGCATCATTCACGGCGGAAACGTCGAGCCACTCCTTGCGTGTCGACAGGGTATAACCTGGGTATAATGCGGGATTCGTCCAGTCTTGCGCCATGGAGAGATTGTGTAGGTAGATTGTGAAGCTGCGGTGTGCACGGCTTTGGCTCTAGAATGACAATCAATGGGCTATTTACCTTCTCAACCTAGTTGTACATTACGTGGTGTCTTGAGTTTCTAAGTGACGACATTTATCAGATCAACCCTATGTAGTTTTGCATCCGGTGTCAGAGCGCTGCTGGCTTGCCGCCACCGCCATACCGCCATACGACCTTGTATAATGCAACCCATCCTGGGTGGCTCTCCCTGCTTTGCTCATTCACCCAAATTGTAATGTGACTTCCCAATTATTTGATTAAGATGATTTCTGTGTACAACATGGCGCGAGGAGTAATATATCACGGGCAGAAAGCAAACAGCGCGAAAGTAGAAGCGCAGAATACGGGCGACATCCTAAAATGAATCGATGCCGAAGCTTTCATAATCAAACCACTATCAGTCTAAACTATGGAGCATGCGACGGAGGTATGCTGAGTTTCGGCCCATCAACCGGAGGACCTGGTGCCGTAACACGAACAGCTAAAATAAGCGAAATCAGCATAACACTCTGGCAAAGCAGGTTCGTCGGAGATCACTTACGAATAGCTGCAGCAGAATCCACGCTTCGAATGCTAGCTGTAGATGCGTTCATCGCCGTCTCTGATCCCACATACGAACCAGCAGCCGATGGCGGAAGCGGCGTCTGGTACGCTCTTGGTGTCGACTGAGGCTGTTGCTGCGGAGGAGGGACCGATTGCGTGCCTGATGCAACGGACTGCGAAGGCGATGTCGCACCCTCTCCAAATAACCATTCCTTTACCATCCGTGCCATCTCATCGGGACTCTGCTTGGCCAGACTAGAGACAAAGCGTACTGGTGTATCAGCTATAGCTCCACTTCACGCCGATGATGACCAGATACTCACCGATCCACACCGATATTCGGCATGTATTTCTCACCGACGGGTTCAAAGAACCGCAATTGATGCCGTTGACCACTCGCCTCCCTAGCTCGAACCTTTTCCCTCTGCGCCTCTTCTATTTTACTCTTTTCAGCAGTCGCAGATTCCATGTCTGAAGCTTTGATAGCTCGAGTCACACCTGCCCATAGGCTGTTTCGGAAACGATTAGTGACAGAACGGCAAATGAGTAAGGAAACGACTTGCCGTCTCGATTCATTCGGTTCCTGCTGTGATTCTGGCAAACAGACTTTCTGAACGACTTTGGTCGTCGCCGCATCGAACAAAACCTGCTTCTTGCCGCTCTTATCCTTGTACTCCATACTCTTATCCATG
>Ga0181465_100570_pt1 | contig 15182 bp, 11 predicted proteins | sample InSIn3gowninarea_FD_119076 | JGI IMG/M metagenome (GOLD analysis project Ga0181465, IMG submission 119076) | Clean room microbial communities from NASA Spacecraft Assembly Facility at Jet Propulsion Laboratory, Pasadena, California, USA -... ... | reverse complement strand
ACCAAAGGTGGCTACCTTGGCAGAAACTGATACAAAGAAGAAAAAAGAGATGTATGTAGGAGTTATGCAGATTTTGGGTGTTGTAGTGGCTATGGAAGTAGTCTCATGAAGAGACCCGGAAGGAAACAAATTTGAGTATGTTGAAATGAAGGTTGGGAGTGCTGATGTACTCACTATGGTAGATAGTGGGGAAACTCACAACTTCATGAGCAAGGATACTATCAGAATGATTGGACTGAAGTTTGTACTAGTGTAGGAATAAATGAAGACAATGAATTCTCCTCTGGATTCTGTGATCGGTGTAGCTGAAATGGTGGGTGTGACACTTGGTGAGTGGGCTAGGAGAGTTGACTTCACTATAGTGTAGATAGATGACTATGAGGTTGTACTAAGCATGGAGTTTATGAAACAATTTGAAGGGATGGTTTTTCCCCATTTGAAGAAACTTGTACATTTACAACGGATGAGAGGATGTACCTATCGGTGTTTCGACCGTGGGAGTAACTAAGCCCAGATGTAAACTTACAATGATGAGTATGGAGAATGGGAAATGGGATGAAGAGGTCTATAAGAGGTTGTATGTTGTAGAGGAAAATATTATGGAACAATCACAGGTTATATGATCATTATCAGATAGCATCTTAGATCTATCTAGGATGGAGGCAGTGGAGGATGACGATGACTAAGAGTATGTGAGGTCGAATGTTCAGATGGAGGATTAGAAGGCATACTTGCAGAGAATGGAAGTGGAGGATATAGATAGGTGGATTGAGTTGATCAATGAGGGAGAGACTTCAGGCTCTACTCCCTCCTCATCTACTTAGACTATCATGGAGATGAGGCTCATTGTTATCTACTCATGGTAGTGAGTCTCCAACAATTTTGAGCAGGCATCTAGGGGTGAGATGACACAGATTGACAGATAGCATGTAGTGGATAGTCATGATGATGCAGGGGCATGAGTTCTTGTGGAGGCGATGCATGGTTGGATTAGCTACCGAAATAATCACCGACATGAGAGGTACTAGCACATGATTCCTTACAGAGCAATGGCACATCTATGGCGTGAGACATGGTTGAATAGTGGACATCTGGATTACGATATACATGGTTGTGTGGATGGATATCTTGGCGATAGGGGGTTGCTAGGATGGGATATTTTTGAGGAAGACAATGACTTGAGGTGGGGGAGGATGTAACATCCTAGAGGTGTAGTTTGGTTTTGCGACGGGCGTGTGACAGGCAAGCAATGAATGAGTTGGGCGAATCTGTGAAGTTGGGCTTACCCACATGGTGCGACGAGCCTGACTAAATGAAGGAAAAACATGAAGTCATGAAAATGGCTAAGTGTTGGTGCAATGGTGATTTTATACGCTAGGGCAGTCCCAGAGGTGGGCGCCCTCACCATGGACCGATGTGAGAAAATGGCTAAGCCCTCACCATGGGCCGATGTGAGAAAATGGCTAAGGAACAAAATGATGGGTTGAATGGGCTAGGCCAGTGCTCACATGTTGGGTGAGCTGCCATATTAATACATGGGTTTACTTGGCGAAAGAAATCATTCAATCAAGGATCAAGCATCTAAGCGATCTAGGAGCAGAAGTGCAAGCTAGACTTGGAGGCCTGAAATAGGGGGCCGAGGTGTAGGCAAAGCTAAGGGCTGAAACACCTTAGCCGTAGAACTAAGTGAGCTGAATGACATTGTTTAGGTGTCGGTCGACAAACTAAATGACAAATCATTCAGGAAATCAGGTGATAGGATAAATGACAGATCATTCAGGAGTTTGAATTAGTGGGTTGAATAGATTTTCATGTGAAGGCACTAGAGGATGAGCTGAACGATATTTTGTTTAGGAGTGCTGGGCGATGAGCTAAACAAAACAGTGTTCAGGTGACAATTGAAAGATGAGACATTTGGGCACGTTCGAATAAACATTGAATGGTGGGTTGAACGATATTTTGTTCAAGGTGTTGAAAAATCAATTGAAGGTGTTTGGGCGAACAAACGGGTGAGTCGTTCGGGTGAACGGTCAAAGGCATTTGGGTGGTCGAATGGGTGAGAGTTCAGGTGAATGGTTGGAAAGTGCGATGGGAAGTCGGCATGGTGAATGGGCGTGGTTGGTGTGACTCGTGCAAAGGGCAAGTTGAGAAAAATGAGGCATTCAGGTAGGAGTAAATGAAGACGAGTTGGGCAACTGGGTGGGCAACACAGTTGGCAAGTGCGATGAGCTAAATGGTGGGTCATTCGGATGAGTCAGCACGACGAAACAGTGGGTGCGTGTAGAGGTGAATGATGAGCTGGGTAAACTAGTGAAATGGTGAAGGATAGGCATGGACGGTCTGAATGATGAAGTGCCGAACGAAATATTGGTTGAGGCTACATAGTAGTGTAGGCTGAGTGTAAATTTTACAGGTTGATTATAAAATTATAAAAACTAAATATTATCATTATTATCGGGAAGACTCTTATTTGTAGGGAGTTGCCCCTCCCAAGTTATATGTTGTGTACTTGTGGTTTAATGGTGATAATTTTTATATGAATATGTTATGAAAGTTTCGACTGTGTTAATGAAATAATTTACTTGATGAAGTTGAAAAATAAACTAAGTATAGAATGTAGGCATAGTCCACAATCACAAGTATTGTTAAAAAAAAAGTGGTTGGTGGTCCCGCTCCCCCAATCGTGTGGTTGGAAGAGTACTGCCAGGGTAGGGGCATGATAGTTGGTATCAAAGGTGATTAAAATCAGAGCTGTAGAGAAGCTGATCCCAGTGTCACTTCGTGACGTGTTATCAGAGATTCAGATTGCGTGAGCTTTGGTGATTCAAAATTGAAGGGAAGACTAAAGACTTGGCAAGAGGTTCAAGTTTGGCAGGTGACTTTGGTGGATGGTCTATACAAGATCACAAAGAAGGAAAATAGTAGGAATAGCAGAGGATCCTCAGGTTGTAACATGTGAATCTAGCAAGGATGCTGGTAAAGCTTTCTTTGACATAGTATTGAATCAGATAGAGGAAGTTGTCTCTGACATGGCTTCGATGAAAGCTGAGAACATACAACCGAAAGGGGAGATGGATGACCTCAATATTTGATACGAATATACTGAATAGTGGTATGCATGAATGGAAGAAGAAGTCAAGAAGATTGGTGAAGCAAGAGATCAAGGTTTGGCTGAAATATTGAAATTGTAGCAAACTCTTGACGATGCTCGGAATGATACTGTGGTTTTGAAGGACAATTCTTCACCACATGGGATCCCTCACAAATCCAACACTTCAATGGTTTATTTGTCTTTGACTTGTCATTCAATCTTGAAGTCTCCTCTTTCATAGCTTTCTCTTTTGGTTCATCATACTTCTTATTTTCATTGGAACCCTCATCATAGTGTTCCACCAAATGATCCACAGCAGCAAAAGCCTCCTCAAGTGTCTTAATTTTTTGCCTCTTCACTTCATTCTATGCCAAAGTTTTCAGCCCAATGATAAAGTTGAATACCTTATCTCTCTTTTCCATGTCTGGAAATTCGAAAGCTGTACTTGAGAACTCTCGTTGATATGCTTACAAACTTCTTGTTTGCTTTATATATTTTATGTTCTTCCTTGCATCCCACATTTCGTCTTGCAGATAGAAATGAGCCTACAAAGCCTTTTTCATGTCATCCCACGAAGTTATGTCTTCAACATTTCCATTGGCAATCTGATCCAACCTCCTTTTCCACCACATCTTCGCATCCTTTGTCAAGAATTGAGTAGCTACTTACACTTTGGACTCTTCATTGTTCATCCCCAAGTGCTCCAATTATGGCTCCATATCCCATAGAAAGTTTCCAAGAGTCTTTGCACTCCTCATCCTGTCATAAGAATCCATCTCTTTGACTTTGACATGAGCCACACCTCCACCTATGTTGTGTCTCTCAACACTCTTCAAAACTGTGATCTCATTCCAAGCATCGTCAAGAGCTTGCTACAATTTAAAGATAACCTTGATCTCTTGCTTCACCAATGTTCTTGACCTCTTCTTCCATTTGCATATATTGCCATTAAGTATATTCGTATCAAATCTTGAGGTCATCCAGCTCCCATTTTTCTTGAACGTTCTCAGCGTTCATTGAAGCCATGTCAAAGACAACTTCCTCTATATGATTCAGTAACGTGTCAAAGAAAGCTTCACCAGCATCCTTGCTAGATTCACCTATTACAACCCGAGGTTCCTCCGCCATTCCTACTATTTGCCTTCTTTGTGATCTTGTATAGACCATCCACAAAAGTCACCTAAAAAACTTGAACCACCTACGAAGTCTTTAGTCTTCCCTTTGATTCTGAATCACCAAAGCCCGTGGAATCTGAATCTCTGACAACACTTGTCACGAAGTGACAACAGGATCAGCATTTCTGCAACTCTGATTTTAATCACCTCTAATACCAACTGTCATGCCCCTACCCTTGTGATACTCCTCCAACCAAACAATTGGGGGTGTGGCACCACCAACCACTTTCTTTTTAACAGTACTTGTGATTGTGGACTAGGCCTACTTTCTATACTTAGTTTATTTTTCAACTTCACCAAGTAAATTATTTCATTAACACAGCAGAAACTTTCATAACATCTTCATATAAACATTATCACCATTAAACCACAAGTACACAACATATAACTTGGGAGGGGAAACGCCCTGCAAATAAGAGTGTGCCCAATAATAATGATAATCTTCATTTTTTACAATTTTACAACCAACCTATAAAATTTACACTCAGCCTGCACCACTCTGCAGCCTCAACCAATCTATCATTCGTCACTTCATCATTCAAACTGCTCATGCCTATTCTTCATTGTTTCACCAGTTTACCCAGCTCGTCGTTCACATCCACATGTGCCCACCATTGCGTTGTGTCGATTCACCCGAACGACCAACCGTTTAGCTCGTCGCACTTGCCAACCATGTTACCCTCCCAGTTGGCCAACTCGCCTTTGTTTACTCCTGCCCAAATGCTTCGTTCAGCCCTACTCGCCCTCCACACAAGTCACACCAATCGTGCCCGTTCACCATGTTGACTGCCCATTGCATGTTCTTACTATTCACCTGAATGCTCACCCATTTGACCGCCCAAGATCTTTCGACTGTTCACCCGAACGACTTGCTCGTTCATTCACCTAAACTCCTTCAATCACTCGTTCAACGCCTTGAACAAAATATCATTCAACCCACTATTTAGCATTTACCCGAATGCACCCAACCGTCTCATCATTCATCCATCACCTAAACATTGTTTCATTTAGCTCGTCTCCTAACACTCCTGAATGAAATATCTTTCAACTTTCCCTTCAGCACCTCCGCATGAAAATCCATTCAACCCACTCAACTGAACTCCTAGACTATCTGTTGCTCATCCCATCGCCCAATTTCCTGAACGATCTGTCATTTAGCAAATCGACTGACACCCCTGCATGCCCTCATACGATGTCATTCAGCTTGCTTGAATGATGCCGTTCAACTCATCCACCGATGGCCTCGCACACCATCGCACGATGTCATTCAACTTGCTCAGTTCTACGGCTAAGGTGCTTCAGCCCTTAGCTCCACTTACACCTCGGCCTCCTATTTCAGACCTCCAAATTTAGCTCACACTTCTGCTCCTAGATCACTTAGATGCTTAATCCTTTATTGAATGATATCTTCCACCAAGTTCAACCACGTATTAATATGGCAGCTCACCCAACATGGGGGCACTAGCCTAGCCCAGCCGACCCATCGTTTTGTGCCTTAGCTATTTTCTCATGTTGGCCCATTGTGAGGGTGCCCACCTCTGGGACCACCCCACCATATAAACTCATCGTCGCATCAACACTTAGCCATTTTCATCACTTCGAATTTTTTTTCATTCAGTCCGGCTCGTCACACCATGCGGGTGCACCCAACTTTGTCGGTTTGCTGAGCTTGTCTACCACTCACCCATCACAAAACTGAACTGAAACTCAGGGATGTGACATTGAACAACCCGACCGAACTGGTGAGTACTATTATTGTAGTAATAATGTTGCAATTATTGGGCTGCCTACTTTACTCTTATTAGCTTGGTAGTTCGTCGCAAACTTGGAAGCGGTGATGTTGTATGCACAAGTACTAGTTCTTATTGCAGGTTGTCACTTGATCATCAGGCGCAAGATCACTAGCAGCTCAAGCCAACTTCCATGGATTCCAAAAGAAGCTCTATATGTGATGAAAGGAAAGAAAAATAAATGCTATTCTAATTACAGAAAGGAGGAATACTGAAATGTAAAGCAAACCAAGTAAACCCTAATTAACCAACTAACCCTACTTTTGCAGAAAGAACTATGAAGACCATGAAAATAATGCCATTATCTATTCAAATAATTAAACAACATCTAACTAAGATATTTTTGGAAGTAAATGAGCAAAAAACATATTTTTGGATTTGTATGTATTTTTATGTGAATTTGACATGCATGTAATTTATTTTTTGTGAATGTGGCAGCGAATAGTTGGCGTTAAAGGGTGGTTTTGGGACTTGAGAGGATGTAAGATGGTGTGGATGGGTCCTAGGAGGTCTCAGGTGGCCTTATGGAATCTTTTCCCACACTCGGCCTTCATAAGAAAGTTGTTACACAGCAATTTGTCATCGTCCCTGTTACCCCTCTACCGTACATTGGAGGACTCATTCGGGACCTGTAAGAAGTGACATGACCTGAAAACACTTGCACTGTATTCCTCTAAGTATGAATTTTATATGCCCTGAAGAGACCTTTTGCAAAATACCATAAAAATAGCCCTTTTTCCATTGGCGCAGTTTCACAGTGTATCAGTCATGCCAATGGGGGAAATCCTCTAAAGAGGGCGCGCCAGTTGGCGCTCTGTCTCAGAGTCGCAGTCGCACCAACCCAGTTGGGTAAAGTTTTTAACAAACAAACTTCCGAAGGTTCTCCCTAACCCATTCATCAACTGAATCTATGTTGAGTTAGGATGGTTTGGCTTCGAATCTCCATAGAAGGGAAGTGGTTTTCCACCTCTCATGGAAGCTTCTTAGTGATAAAGCCAATTCCATGGATATTGTGGTTGATCTTATCTCCTTCCCCTCTATCTATAAAAGCTTGTCCTTATGCCTTTGGCAAGCATAGTGCTAGTGATAGTAAGAATTCTAGAAGTCCAAGAGCTTGATGCTACAAGAGCCTTCTTTGCACCCATAAGGCCAAATCCAAGTAAGGAGATTCTTGTGACCAAAGAGAGAGAGGCTTGTTCCCAATCCCAACAAGCTTTGCAAGACATGTGTTGTTGATCACCCAGCCAAAGGAGGATTTGACGTCAGAACTATGGTTGTATTCTTCTTTGTTTATCAATAATAGATGACTATCATTATGGTTCCACTCTTATTGTCTCTTGTAATGATGTTTGAGTTATATCTTTTCTGACTGATATATAGTTGCATCATTTGGATTTTATGCTTATGTTTGTGTTGTTCTTTGCATGCGCAGGTGTCCATTCACGGAGATCGTGGGGATCATGACTGGCCAGAGAAAAGGAACGGGAGCGGCGACTCTTCTACAAATAATAGCATTGGAATCCAAGTAGGCTCTCATCATTGACCTTTAATTTGCAATTAGGAACTTTCGTGATAGCGTTGTTTGATTGTTGCTAGACCCAGTTTGGGCTAGTAGGGATCGCCTCTGTCCGCAGAGGAGATTTACCTCCAAAACAATTTGGAAACTCCGCTGGAGAGTTAGCTTGTTGTTTGATTTGTAAACTTTAGACGGAGCCTGAAGTATGGCCAGATAGCCTTCGAAACGCTATTGCTCTGCATTAGCGAAGTAGATCAACGCCACTTCAGTCAATCTCCGGTTTGGTTTACGAACTAAACAACTTAGAGTTTGTCTTGCCTCTTTGGTTTTTTCTTGTTTTGCTTGCTTGGTCAACTTTCTGGGTTGATTCTTTGGTTGTCTCTTGCTTCTTGGTCTGTCTGGGTATTGCTAGCCTAGTCTTGGATTGCTTGTTTTTATTTTTAACCTAGCAAACTTGATTAGCGTGCTTTTTAGCCTGACAGTCGCTCCAATTGGCACTTGTTTCTCAAAGACAACCTGTGCCAATCCCTGAAAGGCGCTAGTTGTAGCCTAATAGTCGCGCCAGGCCTGTGAACTTTTCCAGTTTGCTTGTTTGGGAGCCTTCTAAACTTGGGATTTGTGTTTTGTCACATCTTTTTCAATTACTGGAGTGTGTCAGAGCCTTGTTTGACAGGTTTTTTGCCTTCATCCTTCAGGTGTTTGCTTCTTTCCATCGATTTCACATTTTAGCCCTAGGGCATCTAGTGGCTTTGTGCATCGAGCCTTCTGTAGGAGGTTTTGGTTCTTTGATCGCCCAATCAACTTCTTGGTTACTCTTTTACACTTGTTCAGTGGTTGTCAAAAGCTTTTTATTGTGTTATTTGAGCGATTTACCTCTTTCCCGCTTGGATTCTGCTTGGCTTCGTTTTGGGCCTAGATCATATGACTCATTGAAGTCTTTGTGATTTTTCTTGGTTTGAAGGACTACCTTGGTGTTCAGGGACTTGATTGTGTTTTCATTGAGTGAAATTTGTTTTTTTACTCTTTGTTGTTATTTCTCAAAATTTGTTTACTGCACTTTGCCATCGAAAAGAAAACAAACAATCTCTTTTGCTTTGCATTAGTTAATGGAAATTAGAGCTTTTTGTTGTTATTAGCGATTAGTAACTTTAGAGAAAAGTTTTGTTAATTGCCATTAGCTGCATTAGAGTTATTGTTGATTGTTTTATGGTCATTTTGTTTGAGTGAAAGCTCTCAACTCTTGCGTAGCTAGCATTCATCGAATGAAATGATATATTTTGGCATATAACTTGCATTTAGGAAATTGTGAGATACTACATACCGTAAGGCTTGAAAATCAAAACCTAAATCTAACAATGAACTGAATAAACTAACAATGCATTGGAACTTAATGCACACATCTAGAGGTCTAGGCTAGAGACATGTTCCAGCGTCATTAAACCTAGTCACTGTTGTTTTCACATTAAGGTTGGGTGATTCCTCCTTTTGTGACTCAATAGTGGTCTAATACGGATTTGTGTTCCCACGTACCATCGAGTATATGGGGAGACCCCACTAGGTTATCATCCTTTATCCACAGGAAGCCGTGTCTACCGCCTTACAAGCCGTAACGCACCGAACACAAATTCATGAAGATTGACTATCGTACGGAAAGTCCTTGGTTTTCATATGATTGCCAAGGTGTATATGCAGTTTTACGGATTTGTTTGGTAAAACCTTTGCCTAGTTCTCCAGAGTAGTCACTTTTGATCCTTTTCGGACTCCCTAAAAGAAAAGGCTCGACTAAGCATTTGTCACTTCGGGCTCACTAAACATTCGAAGGAGACTAGAGTCATCTTTTTGTCCTTTTCTCGACTCTTAAAAAGTGAAAAGGTCAAGTTCGGTTCCTTCATCTTAAAATTTATTCGGCCACGATTCACATTTACCTGGTTAGATCTTGTTTGTGTTAGCTTGAGTAGGCTTCTTTTTCGTTCTCGATGGCAACTTTTCCGGGGTTCACCAACCCAGGAATCCCCTCCGATGGGAATCCTGGTCATTTCGCTCCTTTTGGAAATGTTGGTGCTCCTTACATGGCAACGTTGTCCCTTCCTAGGCTAACTGTTGGATTGCCTGTTTGGTTGTTCTCAACCTCTCTGGTCCCTACCGTCTCCACTGCTGGTCAATCAGTTCCTCCACCTGAACAACATCATGTTGCTTCTAAGGTGGACCTCTCCCCTTCTTTGCCTGTTTCTATGTCCTCATCTTCTACTTCGCCTGGTGAAAGTCTAGATTCCAGTAACTAGGTGGCTAAGAAGAAGAAGAAGAAGACGAAGGAGAAGAAGTCTCCTAAGCGAGAAGCTAAAAGTACACCTCAAGTCGGGCCACCTTTTGCTCCTCCGCGGAAGGTCAAATTTCCTTGTAGATTGTGCAAGGATGACCACATTCCTCGTGATTGTCCTGGCATTCCCAGGATCTTAGAAGTATGGTCTCGTGATCTGGCCCACCCCTCATTGTCCTCTGAAGCTCAAGGCGATGCTACCTTATCGACCCGCAATGGTAAGAAGAAAGGGAAGATTCGAATCCCCTGTAGACTCTGTGAAGGCAATCATCCCCTTCACCTTTGTCCGTTCATGGATAAAGCTTCCATTGTCTTGAAAAGTCTTACAGCTCCATTACCCCAACTCCCCGTTGGTTATCAACGTCTCTTTGCAGCCACAGATCGTCCCCCTGCTGACAAAGAGATTGATTCAAATCCTTCTCGTGTCCAGGCCCCTCTTCCCAAACTTGGTTGTGCCCAGCCTATTCCAGACCAACCATTGGTCGGAAAGAGTGTCGACTCGAGTTCACCACCTGATCACTCTGTTTCAGAAGAGCATCACGCTCATGTTCTTCTCGTCTCCTCAGATTCTCCTGAGTCCAGAAATGACTCTCCTATCCCAACTGCTCCCAAAAGTCCTCCTTCGGTTCCTTTAGAGCATGGGGGCAATCATACGATTCCCCCACCAAGTAGTTTGGTCGCTTCCTTCGATTGGAATCGCCTGATCGCCAGCTGCCTTCCATCCAACATGCCTTTCCAGATTACAGTACATCCTTGTGCTAAGGCAGTACCTGGCATTGTTCTGGATGAAGGTGCATCTGTCAGTCTTATGCCGTACACTACTTGGCAAGCTTTAGGTTACCCGCAGCTTAGGCCAGTCACACAGAATCTGTTGGCCTTCGATGGAGGAGCCTGTCCATCTCTAGGAGTCCTCCTGAAGTTCCCTATTACTTTGGGAGGCAAAACCATCTATATAGACGTACTGGTTACGCAAGGTGTTTTAGATTTCAGTCTTCTCCTTGGTCACGACTATGTTTATGCCATGGGGGCCCTTGTCTCTTCGCTTTTCCATGTGGTTTGCTTTCCACACGATGGAAGAATTGTGACTATAGATCAATTATCATTCTTTCGTCCCCCGGTCCCTCCTGCGCCATTGTCGTCCCCTCCTAGTTTTTACCCACCAGTTGTATCTGCCCTACCACAGATCAACTATGTGACCACTTATCCCGTGCCTGTATCCAGTGATGTCGCCGTCGTGCATAGTGTCCTGGGGGCATTGCGTCTTGACTTCCGAGATGTGGTCCTTCCACTGGGAGAGGCACTCTTGGAAGCCCCAACTTCCTGTTCATCATGATGAAGTTCGGGCGGAGCATAGTTCCTTTCCTGTGTCAAGCTCCTTAAAAAATGAAATAAGGGTCATGAGGATAGTTTTGATCTTGTGTCGACCTCGTTAAAAAATGAAACAACTCCCTTTCCAATCAAGTCTTTGATTAATATCTCGTAAAATCCAAGTCGAGTCTTTCATAGATCTCGAGAGTAAACCTTCATTCCATCCACTTTGTTGAATGCAATGAAGCTTGGGGGGCATGTACCTCGATTTGCGTTATCATGCTGGGGGCATGCGAACTTATAACAAGCATAGTTTTTCGTTTCAAGCTTGTGTAAACATGAAACTGAATCTGAGTAAAGTTCTCCATGGTTCAAGCTTGTGTAAAAATGAACCCATGTACCTCGATTTGCGTTATCATGCTGGGGGCATGCGAACTTATAACAAGCATAGTTTTTCGTTTCAAGCTTGTGTAAACATGAAACTGAATCTGAGCAAAGTTCTCCATGGTTCAAGCCTGTGTAAAAATGAACCCATACCTGATTTACATCTCGTGATTCCCATTTTTATCCGCTAAGTTCTGCTAGATGAGCCTTGGTTGTTTCATTCCATCACCACCATCTCTTTGGCTAATCATATGCTTTCACTTGGTTGTTTATCCTTTCCTAAGGAACCACAACGATGAGTGCTTTTATTAGCCAGCCTCTTGACCATTACATGTTTTGAGCAGTTCCACCATTGTCGGAACGAGTTGCTGCCCTTTATACTACTCGTTCCTCTAGGACGAGTCACCTTTAAGCTCTTTTCTGACTCGTAAAAGATGAAAAGATTGCCGAGTAATTTTCCCTTTTTGACTCGTTAAAGAGAATAAAATGGAGGTCTACTTTCAGCTCTTTTCCGATCGTTTAAAGGTGAAAAGATGGCCGAGTTTCCCTCTTGACTCGTTAAACGTAAATAAGAGGCAGTCGTCTTTAAACTCTTTTCTGACCGTGTAAAAACGAAAAGATTTTCGGGCCTTTTTTGTTTTAGGTTCGTTAACGATTACGAAATGACGTGATTTCGGTCACTTTTTTACCTTTTCAGGTCGAAGTCACTAAACATGAAAAGTACTCCTCGATCGTAATGGTCGGGCGGTTCTTTCGAGCATTGTTTTATACTTTTTCGGGCTCCCGAGACACACCTTTACGAAAAAGGACACCCTTGGAGTTTACTTTTCTGTTGTCTTTTCAAACTCTCTAAACATGAAAAGACGCTAAGTTCTTCCTCTATCAAACTCGTTAAAACCTGATGACATTGGATTTCATCGAAATGATGCTCTACAAGCATATGCTATCCCCGTCAAGCTTGTTAATAAAAATAACTGGGGTACTCGCTAGAAATGGTGGGGGAAAATGGAACCATAATTATTGTCATGTCAGCAGTATGTCGCTCTTGAACATGGCACTTGTCTGCATTTGTGTCTGGGTGGGGACATCTCATCTCATTTTTCACTTACCTCCGTGGGTTTGGGTGATCCTATTTGACCTCTCATCTGCTCATTGCCTTGTCACCATGACCTCTGCTCATTTGATGTCAAACACTGCCAAATCCACTATCGTGCTGTCGATATGTTCAAGAGAAGTTGGCCTCTGCAAAATAACAACCTCCCTCTGATAACTCACATAATCCTGATTCACGACATTCTTCCTCTGTCTCTTGTCGATGATGTGGGAAACACTATGACCCACCTTCGATCAAGGTCATTTCCTGTCGACTTCAGATTATTATCTAGGAAGCTGATCTAGAGACTCCCTTCTGGTGCCTTGGAGCTTGCATGCCTCAATGGTAGGTTCTTCGTGTTCGACGCAAGGTTTTCATCATTGGCCTCCGATCGAATGATTCTATGGGTTCTCAACGCCAGCTCACTGATTCACATGTTGTAGATTGTACCTATAGTACCTTGAGGGCCATTGTCATTATTGGTGGTACCTCTCGCGTCTGTTAATAGCTCGTACTATTGGCTGGTACTCAGACAATGTTCCTGCATGTTCGACTTCAACTCCTGTATTCGCATGCTTGAACTTGTACTTTGTTCGGGTCGAGATGGAGAGCAAGACCTTGGATTTTGTTTGTTGGAATCCAGGCTATGATTTTGTGGATTATTATGATTATTACATGACTCATTCACTGGATGGCTGCGACCATGCCTGAGTCTATTTATCAATCCTCATTGGATGGCTGCACCCATACCTTGGATCTAGATTATTGTGTACTCTGTTATGGATGGCTGTGCCCATACCACATATATCATGTACTTGAAATATCAGTTGTACTTCTCCATGCAAGTTCTCCAACGACAGTGTGTTCAGTTGCACGTGTTCTTGTAAAGCATTTCACCCCTCTATCTCTCTCAGGCCTCATGCTTTAGGGGGCATCTGTTACACAGCAATTTGTCACCATCCTTGTTACCCCTCTACCGCACATTGGAGGACTCATTCTGGGACCTGTAAGAAGTGACATGACCTGAAAACACTTGCACTGTATTCCTCTAAGTATGAATTTTATATGCCCTGAAGAGACCTTCTACAAAATACCCATAAAAATAGCCCTTTTTCCATTGGCGCAGTTTCACAGTGTATCAGTCGCACCAATGGGGGAAATCCTCTAAAGAGGGCATGCCAGTTGGCGCTCTGTCTCAGAGTCGCAGTCGCACCAACCCAGTTGGGTAAAGTTTTTAACAAACAAACTTCCGAAGGTTCTCCCTAACCCATTCATCAACTGAATCTATGTTGAGTTAGGATGGTTTGGCTTCGAATCTCCATAGAAGGGAAGTGGTTTGCCACCTCTCATGGAAACTTCTTAGTGATAAAGCCAATTCCATGGATATTGTGGTTGATCTTATCTCCTTCCCCTCTATCTATAAAAGCTTGTCCTTATGCCTTTGGCAAGCATAGTGCTAGTGATAGTAAGAATTCCAGAAGTCCAAGAGATTGATGCTGCAAGAGCCTTCTTTGCACCCATAAGGCCAAATCCAAGTAAGGAGATTCTTGTGACCAAAGAGAGAGAGGTTTGTCCCCAATCCCAACAAGCTTTGCAAGACATGTGTTGCTGATCACCCAGCCAAAGGAGGATTTGACAGTAGAACTATGGTTGTATTCTTCTTTGTTTATCAATAATAGACGACTATCATTATGGTTCCACTCTTATTGTCTCTTGTAATGATGTTTGAGTTATATCTTTTCTCACTGATATATAGTTGCATCTATTGGATTTTATGCTTGTGTTTGTGTTGTTCTTTGCATGTGCAGGTGTCCATTCACGGAGATCGTGACCGGCCAAAGCAAAGCAATGGGAGCGGCGACTCTTCTACAAATACTAGCGTTGGAATCCAAGTAGGCTCTCATCATTGACCTTTAATTTGCAATTAGGAACTTGAGTGATAGCGTTGTTTGATTGTTGCTAGACCCGGTCTGGGCTAGTAGGGATCGCCTCTGTCCACAGAGGGGATTTACCTCCAAAACAACAGCCTACACGAAAATCTACAGGAGGACAAAAGAAATCTACAGGAGGAAAAACAACGTTCTACAAGAGGCCTACAGGAGGAGGTCGAGAGCAATTTTGGCTATTTTGAGGGTGTGAGAGTGGGTGGAAAAGGTGGATGAAAGTTGGAATGAAGTGTTATGGCACCTAGGGTCTACCAAGAATCATCATGAGAGAGAAAGATGATTGAATTTTCTCAGGGAGAGAGGAAGAAATTCTATGGAAAATGCAGGAAACTAAGGTAGAATTGAGGGGAGACTTGGGTGACCTGTAGGGCATGGATCAGATGGAGGATGGGATGGATAATAGGCTGGCCTACTGCTAGAGTATATCTGCTACATAAACATGTAATGGTCAAGAGGCTGGCTAATAAAAGCACTCATCGTTGTGGTTCCTTAGGAAAGGATAAACAACCAAGTGAAAGCATATGATTAGCCAAAGAGATGGTGGTGATGGAATGAAACAACC
>Ga0181465_100569_pt1 | contig 15203 bp, 7 predicted proteins | sample InSIn3gowninarea_FD_119076 | JGI IMG/M metagenome (GOLD analysis project Ga0181465, IMG submission 119076) | Clean room microbial communities from NASA Spacecraft Assembly Facility at Jet Propulsion Laboratory, Pasadena, California, USA -... ... | reverse complement strand
CGGTGGGCGCTATTGTAACAGGCATTGTTTATTGTTTATAATATTCATTTTTCATTTTTGAAAACACTTTAAAAAGGAGAACAAATATGATATATATTTCTTGGCATTTTGGGCAATCAGAATGCCATGTAAGCCCAAGATTATGCAAGCATCATTACAGTGTTTACAAAGGCATTCAACAGTAAACCGATAGAGCAAGTCAATAGTTACGATCTATTTCTAAATTTAGTTTTGTTTTTGTTATTACTTGTTCTTTGAGGTGTTTTTATCCTCTGTAAATTTTGTAGCAGTTTTATTCATATAGTTAGAAAGAAATTATATAGGTTTCAGAAATCAATAGCTGTTCCACATGTATAAAAAAGTGGAAAATTTACTAAAGGTTGGAATTTTAGAGAACCAAGCCACTATATTTCTGATAACATCATTGATTAATAAAATGACCAGAAGTTTCTAGGAGTTGTTACATATAATTTGTAAGTTTTGCTATCATGTGTCATGCAATGTTTTCTTCTTTTTAAATTTAGTAATTAAGCTGCAGGGTTAAATCCCTTAAAGGGAGCTCCTATACTTAAAGTATTCATTTCCTTTCTAAGTTATAGATAGTAGTTTCAATGAGAGATCAACATATTGTCTATGATTTATTCCTCATGATCATAATTCCTCTAAGTTACAGATAATAGTTCCTGTGAGAGATCAACATATTGTCTTTAACTTCCCTTTCAAACCTTCCTCATTCATCATTTATATTTAGCAGCAAATGGCATTTTGAGAATTTCTGGTCATACATGTATTAAGAGTCAAACATAAATTTTCCAAGTGCTTCATTTGGTAATCTGATAAACAATAAGTGACAATAAATAATCTTTATTAATGTCTTGAGCACAATTTCCCTACAGCCAAGAAATTGATTTCTTAAGGAACAACATTAATTGGCGCCATTGTCGGGGAGAGAAGAGAAGAAGATTTTTCCCTGGGTTTTCAATATTTTCCTCTGGTTGTTCATTGAGGAGGAAATATTTGGCTGCTTTGAATCAAAACAATAACTCTAGCTTCAAGAAGGACGCATACAAGATCATACATTTCACAAAAGAAGGGTCAAGCATTTTCAGATCCTAAAAGGCTTTTTCAAGGAAAGCTAATAGACCAATTCATGTATTGTTTGCATCAAGAAGCAACTTGTCTGAACATTCATCTGATATAGAGTCATGTTTTTCATCATCTGCATTTCAGGAACCTAGCTGTCAAGACCAATCTTTTGAGTCTGTTACTGTTCATTTACCTGCTGTAATTATTCAACCTCAACCAATAACCACATTACCTCCTTTGAATAGTCCATTTGAATTTCAATCAAATTCCACATCTATAGGTAATCAAAGTTTAGTAAACATGGTAGCCCTTGCATTCCTATTCAATAGGTATGCGCCTCTTCAACTGCTGCAACATTACAATCAAATGCCAAAGGATTACCTAAAAATTCTTCCTCGTTTTTCAGGAGAAGATACACAAACAACAGAGAATCATGTAGTAGTATTTTGTAATTTTGTAGAAAGCGTAAATGTTAAACATTTAGTTGTTGTTCTAAGACATTTTGTTCAGTCCTTTGATGGAGAAGCAAGGAAATGGTTCAAAGGTCTTCCCAATAATTATTTTCCTTCTTAGGAAGAGATGGAATGTGTGTTTATTTTGAGATGGGGAGAAAAAAGAGACCATGGATATTCATTAACAGATTTAATGCTATAAAGAAGAAGTTTGATGAAACCATGGATGAATTTGTCAGAAGATTCAACAAATTGTACAATAGTCTACCAGCAGAGATAAAGCCTCCTCCTGTTGGTGCAAAAATCACTTTTGCAGTGGCTTTTGAATCAAATTTTGGATTTACATTAAGGGAAAGGAGAGCTCCAACCCTTGATCAAATCCAAATAGATTCTTTAGAGATAGAAGTGAATTTGGTGGCTGCAGGAAAAGCACCAGAAACACAGCATTCCCAAGACAAGGGAAAAGAAAAGATGGAATCCTCCCAAAGTCAATCATTGGAGGATATGTGTAATATAATCAAAACCATGTCAAATGACTTAAATAGACTAGAGTTAGAAAACAAGAACTCTCAGAGACAAACGTAGTTTAATAAGAACTTTAATCCCCAATTTAGAAGGAAACCTTTGCAAATTTTGCAAAAGGAAAGAAAAGATCAAAATCAAATTCAAGCACCATTGTACATAGAAGCAGATCTTGGTGAAAAACAATTTGAAGATCAAATTTCCACATTATATGCAGTTGATGAAGATGAACTCGGCATTGAAGGAGAAGAGTATGTGTATGATGAAGAAGATGCTATTCATGATGGAAATGAAATTGATGAATATTGGAAACAATTTGCCGAATCCCCGGAGGGATTACCACTAACTAGACTCTTTGAATCTCTTACTAAGTCTTTCTTTGATCTCTATTCCTTTGCCTTTTCGGGCTAAGGCTTTCTTGGCTAACCCGAGCCCTGATGAGATTGGTCTGTTTTCATTAAGTGAGAAGGCACTGAAGAAGATCTATGATACCTCTGAAGAGAATTAGTGCTTTCAATTTCTTTCCATCCATGACCTAACTCGGTCCCGTCGATCTTCTGATTTTATGCAGGTTGAACTACATAAGAAATATGACCTGAGATCTAGGAAAAGATCCATAAATCAGGAAAATGAAGGTGAGTAGCAAGTTTCAACTTCCTCATCAAAGGCAACTCCACAAGAATCCCAGTTTGCAGAACAAGTAGATAAAGAAAAACAGTAGCAAAATACGAATAGCAAAGCATAGATACTTCGAGGTGAGTCTTCTCAAAATCAAGCTGAAAAAATTCATTTGAAGAAGCTTGTTTCAATTCTTCAAACAATTCCAGTCAATAAGAAAGGTGAATATGAGATTGAAGGGATTGCTAAACAGGGTCACTTGTTTAGTGTTAGGTCCCTATAATAATAGCAATTACCCCATTACTATTGTAGTTGTATCCCTTATTAATATTATTGTGCCCCTATTGTCCCCATATTGTTATTATTATGCTCCCTAAAATCCCTCTATTGTTATTTTTGTGCCTTTATATTATTATTGTTAGGTTGGCTGGGTTATATTGTGACTCCTTAGACTCCTATATATAGAAAGGAGGTTTTGTCATTTGAATCATCAAAGAATCATTCATTTCTATAATGTAAAGGAGGTTTCCCCCTCGAAGAGGCTAAATTCAAGGCCTTGATCTATCTTTTCTATCTTTTTGTGAGCTGGTTTCATAACATTTTGTATCGGAGCTTTGTATTCTAGGGTTTCACTGCTCCACATAGGTCATCATGGCATTTTCGCTATAACTTTTCTTCTGCGATGTTTCAGAAGCTAAAAAAAACCCATTTGAGACTAGATCATACTAAATCTTGGTTTCAAATTTCAGAGCTTTTCGCACTATATTTGCGGAGATATTATCTGAGGAAGTTGGTCTTTTTGCAGACTCCTGAATTACATTCCAAACAGGTGACCTAGGGAAAATCGTCATAACTTTTTCTCTGAGCATCAGATTGAAATTTCGTAAAGAGGTAGAGAAAGATAACGGACTATAGTTTCTTCTATATATTTTTTAGAGCCAAAGCTCAAAACAGGGACATGTGGCACGTCGTACAAGTTTCCTCTACTAAACTAGTCTATAATCAGGTCACTGTGGGATATTTGGCATAACTCTTCCTTGGAGAATCCAATTGGGATTAGATTGGTGGCATTGGAAAGAGGACACAGAGGGCTACTAGAGGTCACAATTTCAGAACTCGATGATCTGAAATTATAGAGATACATCAGAGGCAATATCGAGCTCCTACAAAGTGAAAAAAGGTGTGTAGAATTTTTTTAAATTTTTGCTTAAGCTTGGTTTGAAAAATCATTTTGAAGGAATTCAAAGGGCATAGTAGAGAATTATTATTGGTAATTGATGCCTCGAGGAGAGAAAATGCAAACACCTAGCAAGCAACCTAAAAGCTCTAGCATGACTCATGAAGAAGAGGAAGAAATGCTACATGATATATCAAAATTACAAGACCAAGTGCAACAAATTTCACTGTCACAAAAGCTAACAGAAGCTAAGATACATGGCGTGGAATCTAAGATAAAGGGTGTGGAAGCTAAGATGAATTGCGTGGAAGCTAATATTGATGATTTGAAGATAGATTTGAAGACAAATTTGACAAATTTTCTACAAGAAATACTTACTAATGGTGAAATGGTAGTAAAGGATACTCATGATTTTAACAAAATATAATCATGATTTCATAGACTCTAATATTGGATCGAAGACCCACCATATTCCAAAAATCGATATGAGGAAGTTTGATGGAAAGTATCCCACAACATGGATATTACAGATGGAGCAATTTTTCGATCTCAATAATGTGCAAAACACACAAAAGGTACGTATTGCAACTTTATATTAGGAACCAAATTAGTTTGTATGGTATCAATGACTTTGCTTTCGTAAACAAATTATAACTTGGGAAATGTTTACAGAAGAATTGACAACACATTATGAGGATACAAAAAGCAACACTTTTTTTAGCTAATTGATAAGTCTCAAACAAAAGGGTTCAATAATGGAGCACATTGAGGAGTTCCAAAAATTGAACATAAGGGTAAAAAATATTCCAGAGGAGCATAGGATTGATGTGTTTGTTGGCCCTCAGTTTTGGTCTATTTTTGCTTAGGGGAACCTACTTAATCCTTATATTTTCCATCCATTTTCCATCACATCCATCTCATTTTGATGTATTTTATGCATATTTAGGTGTTTCATTTTAATTCTGCAATTTCTAGAAGTTTTTATGAAAATTGAGTTTCAAGTGCAATTTTGGACTGAATCAGAAATTCTCGTAATAGCTATGTGGATGACATGTTTGTAGGACACTTGGGCTCAAGTTTGATGCATGGATGGACAGCTTGGGAACTAGGACTAAGCTAACTCCACTTGGTTCAGCCAAATCAAGCTTTATTAGGCTCGGTCAAGGCTAGTCAAACATGACTAGTCACCAGAAACTCCCTAGGAAATAGGGAAGTTTTGAGATTTTATCGGATTGGCCATATTTCTTGGGATGAATTGGATGAGTTCGACTTAGATAGGTGAATATGAGTAGATATGAGTGTTAGAGATAATGTAGATCAGTTTGTTTCATTAAACCTGTATTTAAAGCCAAGACTTTGATGGCTTTTGTAATGGAATTTGTATGTAACTTCTATATAATTGAAGTTGGGAATTAACTTGAAGAACTTGTTTCATTCCAATTTGTTATTCATGCTTGGTTGATTTACTGAAGTTGTTGTAGCTGAGATTTCTTCAAGTGTGCAAGGCAAGGGTGGAGGGCCCCCACACCAAGCTAAGTACACTTCTTGGTTCAATTTTCATAGTTTTCATAGACTAGTTTTTGTTTAAAATGTATTTAGATGTGTGATGATTGCTAAATTAATATTGGTTTAATTCTAATCTACATATGAAGGGAAACAAAGGAATTTAAGTTAAATTCTCCTTCTACTTGATCTTGAACTAAAATTGAATTTCATTCTCCATTTCTCATTTGAAGTTATTTCTGCATTTCTGGTTTGAAGCAATGGTGATTGTGATATAGTAGGATTGTGAAGAAGGACAATCTGGACTTCCTTAGTTAAGAGCCTCTTCTTTTAAATCTTCTGCATCATAAGCCATTGTTAATTAGTGCTCTTAGATTTATCTTCATGAAAGTAGTATTGTAGGGAAGGACATCCTGGTTCTCCTAAGTTAGGAGCCTCTTCCCTCATATATTACATAAATGAAGTAGAAATTGTTAAAATAGGTTTATATTTATAATATGTAATTCTTTAATTCTTCAAATTTTATCTTCTAAACTTGATTATATCTGATGTCCATATACAATGGATTTGCCTCCAAGTCTTACAAACCCGGATTGATAATTAAATACTTGTGTTAATTTAGTCAATAAATTAGCCCAACATTTTGGCGCCGTTACCGGGGAGGTAATTATTAGCATAGTCAAATAGAAGATAAACAAAAACACTAAAAATTTAGTTAGTATACATTTCTCTTAGTTATGTTTCTTTATGTCTAGAAATAGAGATCTTAAAATTAGGTTTGCAAAACAAAACCCGCCAACAAAAACATAAAATAAAAAAATAACTACAAAATCCATTTTCAACGACAAGATCTAAAAAAATGATGTTAAAGAATAGGCTACAACACTACTCCATCTTCAACATTCTTTCTCATCAAATCTTTATGATCAAATAAATTTTCATGTCCAAACATTCATTAAAGTATATTTTTCAAATTTGGATATCAGTTTACTTATGATCTTGTCACGAAAATGGATGCACTGGAAATTCTCTTATACTTGAGAGAATGAATTATTTTTCTAAAATAGAATAGAATAGAATGGAATAAATAAGTAGAATGAATTAACAATAAAACTTCCATAATAAATTTGTTTCAAACAATTTCTTCAAATCATTGTTCAATATTCATTTGAAAGGACTACATGGCAAAATGCAGTAAGAACAAGCCTATTTGGGTGACCATATAGGATCATTCTGAAACATGTTTTTTTTACATATCTCTTGAAATCTAGTTTTGGAATCCATTTTGAAGTTCTCAATTTATATCACAAATAAAAATGTGATCAAAATCAAAACTAGGTCTCAAGTGAAATGTTGAGGACAGAGTTAGTACAGCCTATATTTGAAGTGTTTAATGGAAACATTTTTATATGAAATTCATAAGGCAGATATCCCTTGGAATCTAGTTTCAAAATAAATTTGAATCACCTCAATCAGATATCATATGAAAACGTTATTCTTGAAATACTAATTGCTTGTAGAACAATCTGCATGGTGACAATTCTAGGTCTTGACTGTTCATTGGCATATTTGACATACCAAACCATCTTCTTTTCAAAACTTGTTTAGATGGGAGATATATATTCAAGTCTAGTTTAAGATACAATTTTAATCATCCCATTTGGAGGTGAAATGAAAAAGTTATGCCACATTTAGTGACTGCATGTCTTCAAAACAGTATAGTAAAACTCTGCCTCCAAGGTCTGTTCATCACCAATTTTGTGATATAAAGCCTAATCATTTTTAAAACCTATTTCTATTAGAAATAAAAAAAATAATATACTTTAATCTCCAAGTGGAATCATATTGATCTGATCTTTATCTAAAACGTTACACTTCAAACAGTGACTATTGGTCTAGTTAAAAATTAACAAGCAGCTCTATCAAACATGGCACTTCTTATAATTGTTATCATATCATTTTAAACCATTTTGAAAACATATTTATATAGGAGGTGGCCATATGAATTCACTTAAACTTTTCTTTGGAATCACTCTAATTGGATATAAAACAAATATTTTGTAAACAAAATACAGCTAGGAGGTCTAGGCTGGCCACCATTCCTCAAAGGGGTAAACAAATGCATTATGTTTGTCTATCATATTTGGACTTGTTTTCTAAGAAATTCTTGTAATGATTTACATATTTATTGGAAGAAGAGAGACTGTACACCTCTCTTCCTCCATCATCTAATGTTGTATTGTAGGCAAGTGCTATGTTTTTGCAGGTCATAAGAAGAATGAAGGAGTGAACTCCATGGATGAAGTAATTTTCAAAGTCAAATTCATACTCCAGAATATGAATACAAATGTTCAAGTCGAAGCAAAGTGAAAATTCACCTGATGTTGAGTTCATTCAATGAAACCCAAACTCTTGAATCTTGCTCTTAGATGTTGACCACCAATATCAACAAACTCTACAACATGATCGAGATCAAGGCAAAAAGACATGAAGATAATCATCAGAAGAAGCAATCAAGTTTAGTACCATGTCAAGTCACATCAATCTCCAAAGAAGCCTTTCATATTAAATTCATATTGTTCATGATTTGAATTCATATTGTTCATCATCCATAATGTATGTTAAGCTCCATGACCAAGCATGTTGAAGTCCAGACTTACTACTACATCATGACTTCAATATAACCTATTTTCATAAGCTTTCATACTTCCCTACTCCATTACACCCCACCTCCATTCAGAAAAGAAAAAAAATAGAAAAAGATCAAAAATAATAAAGGAGTTTGGTTGTGAAAATCCACGAAAGTGGCACAATACAAATTCGAATTCATATAGGAAAACCAACTAGTTTGGCCAATATGAATTCTCTGTTTTGTTTTACCATTTATTTAGTTTGCGTTTGTAGGAATCATCCTCCAGAATAAAGAAGACTTGAGGACAAGTCTTCCCATCAGCAAGGGGGCAAGGTTCAAAAAATAAACTTAGTTGTGCAGCTGAATTGACGATGAAACTTGTATTGTTGGCAGTTGGGACCTGAAATATTTTTGAAATCAATTGCAGAGGGACCTGAAATGTTAGCAAAAACATGTATATATTGCATAAAAATGTACATGACAAAAGAGACCTGAGTTATTATGAATCAATTGCAAAGGGACCTGAACAACATCAACAATCAATGGACCAAAATCAATGAAGGATGCTAGAACAGAAGGCATAAATAAGCTCTATCTATCTACGATATTTGATCAAGACAAAATCATCTAATATTATTAAAGAACAACAACATTCATCCAATACTACAGGGAAGTACAAGTATCGTAAGTACACAATTTTGTTCTTGCAAATTTACATTTTTGTAGAAATTTCTAGACTTTGTTAAAATTGAGTTAATACCTGAATGCATATTTTATATTCATCACATTTTCCTCATTCTATACCCATTAGCCTATGTCCATCCTACATTTACATTCTACATTTACCCTAGACCTAATCCAATGTACATATGTACATCTTATGTTCATTCCATAACCCTAACATTTCATAACCCTAAGCCTAAGTAGTTTTCCATAAAGCAAAAGGGATCAAAGTGAGGATTTAAAAAAGTTGAACCTGCACAAACAAAGCAAGTGTTAGTCCTATGGAAACAATTTTAAACATGACCTAAAAAATGGTCATTTTAAAATTAAGGAAATCATTGCAATACATATCGAACATGTGCATTATAAAGAGAAATTAAATAAATGAAATCGAAATGATTTATTTTGACAAGCTTATAATAGCGCATAAGAGCAATACTATTGGGGTATCATAATCTTCATATGATGGTAATACAATGCAAACTCAAGTGATGAATGTTTGAAGGGACAGCCGTAGGAAATGGCGAAGGTGGAAGGTGAAATTTGACAAGACCATGATTCATGCCATTAACGTGGCAATCAAAACAATGCATAAAAAATATAAACCAATACTCAAAAAGAAAATACGATGGTATATATGTCAGTCAAGGTCAAGCCACGATAGTATGGTATGCAGGACAACCACGATGGAAGCAAATCAAATAGCAAAACAGTCAAAATATATTCAAAAAAATATGCTACAGCTATCCTTCACCATTACAGTGAAACAAGTTCTGAGATAAGCCGTTCTTCTACCATCATAGCCAAAGACTAGCTCAGAAAGAAAGGGAGTAATGTTGTGCAGCCACATGTGTTCATACAGCACCTTTAGTTGTGGGGAAATAAGGGCAGCACCGAGTAGTATGGAGCGTTAAAAAGGAGTTTTATGGTGTTTCAAAGAAGGCTTTGCACCAAGCTCTAACCTAAGCCATCAATTACGCAGAGAATCCCTTGAATCACGCAGAGAAATCCCAGTGAAGGTAAGCATCGGTCCCTCAGAAATTAAATTAAAAATCAAACTTTAGATTTAGTTGAAATGCGTCATATGAGAAATTAGTTCCGGAATCATTTGCTATTTGTTGACATTAAAATCCTCTGCCACCTGTAAGAGTTAATCCCATAAATTCATCAACGGTTAGAGGATTACAAGGATAGTTTCAGAATTTTATAATATAACTTCAGTTAAAGATTTGTCACCATAAGATATATGCTGCCACAAGTTGCTTTATTGTTTGGAAATGCCGAGAGAATATTTTAAATTGAAATTGTTTTGCTTAACATGGTGAGCCAACAAATTCTAGAAAATCCATAGAATGAGGAGGAACGCAATTCAATAGCTCAAAAATGTGTTCAAGTCACTGCCAGATACAGAGGAATCACGCCACTTCTTCAACATCAGTCATGTTGAGGCGGTCACACAGTGCAAATGTTTGTATCTATAGTTGTGCATTTACGAATTTATGGTTTGCTGAAGCTAATTAGTGTCACCGAATAGATCAAAAGCTGAAGGTAGGTGAAGATTCTGAGGAGGAACCAAAATCTAGTGAAGATTTAGCAGCAAAAATCTAAAATTGTTGTTGAATTAATCGATAGAGCAGATATTTCTGAAGACATTGTGGAGAAATCAAAGGTTGATGAAGAAATTGTGGAGAATACAAATCAGTACCAGAATATCTTGTTGAATGGGTGCTTCAAAAGTGTGAAGAGATGGTCCTGAAGTCGTATGCCGAAGACTGCGCTGTGTAAATTTGCACAAGTCGAGGCGTAGAACCGGTCAATTGAGCATGTTGTTTGTGTTTGAAGTAGCCGAAAACAAAGTATGATCTGGAGCTTTGAAGCGTGGGACAATTTCTGCATGGATTCCCCATGCTTAAGACTGAAAAGAAAAACTTACGAAGATCCCTAGTTCTTAAGAGGTATTAATTTTTAAAACATTATTTTTAACGTGTTCTCCATAAATAAAATCATATGCATGGTGGATAAGAGTAAATGGACATATGGCAGAGTAAATGCATATATGGCGGTATTCCATATTTAAAATTATAATTCCATATTTCATATAAGTGGGAATATTTATAGGAGAGTTTTTAAAGAATTATGAGGAGGATTTATAAAGTGTGAAAAAGGAGTTTATGTTATGTTTTTGGGCTTTTTTTAGAGAGTGATATCATAATAATGTCATGAGTTTAATGAGATGAGTCATAAGATTGAAAAAGTTCAAGTAAAAAAGGATGTCAAAGGTTAAGAAGTTAATGTTATTGAGCCTTAATCAAGTTAAAAAGTTCGAGTCTTTGATTGTAATGGGTGCATGATCAGTAGAGCCCGACACCCTAAAAGTTTGGTCATTGTAGTACAATTTGAAGAGGTAAGCAGGATACTGGAGAAAAAAATTTGAAGAGAAAAAAATTGATTGCAAATTGAATGATCATTCAATCTCAGGAATGCATTTCAATTTTGAGAAGCTACTTTTTTTGTTGCTTTTTCTGAGAAAAATAAACTGAAATTTGAAAAACGAAAACATGGGTTTTCTTCAGAATGAGCCTAATTAAGCTCCATGTAGGCAGTTTTCTCAAATTCATTTCTATTTGGGATATTTTTATGTTTCTTTCAACCCCTATTTTGCAGATTGCATGGGTAAACCAGTGGCTAAATTGAAAGTGAATGCCTAGACATAAAAAATTGCTTCTTTTAATGAGATGTAAGGGCAACTGGATATTGGATGCTTTGAGTAAAATTGTTGATTTGAGAGGGACATGAATCCTATGTCAGAATGTATTGCAAAATTCAAGTTTTATTTGTCATCTGAAGTTGCTCATCTAGAATGATATATTGGTAAAGAAATTCATCTACAAGAAAAGAGAAGAAGTACATGAAAGCATAGATATCCTTTTACAGGTAGCTCAAGAGAAAGCTTCATCTTCAAGGGACAGAACCATCGGTAGAACAGTAAGGGAGGTCAGCATATAGAGGCATAAGATCAATGAGATAAAGACAAGCATGAGGACATGCTTGAAGATCAGCAAGGGGGAGATGTTGGCCTTTAGTTTTGGTCTATTTTTGCTTAGGGAAACCTACTTAATCCTTATATTTTCCATCCATCTTCCATCACATCCATCTCATTTTGATGTATTTTATGCATATTCAGGTGTTTAATTTTAATTTTGCAATTTCTAGAAGTTTTTATGAAAATTGAGTTTCAAGTGCAATTTTGGACTGAATCAGAAATTCCCATAATAGCTATGTGGATGACATGTTTGCAGGACACTTGGGCTTGAGTTTGATGCATGGATAGATAGCTTGGGAACTAGGACTAAGCTAACTCCACTTGGTTCAGCCAGAACAAGCTTTATTAGGCCCGGTCAAGGCTAGTCAAACATGACTAGTCACCACAAAATCCCTAGGAAATAGAGCAGTTTTGAGATTTTATGGGATTGGCCATATTTCTTGGGATGAATTGGATGAGTTCGACTTAGATAGGTGGATATGAGTAGATATGAGTGTTAGAGATAATATATATCAGATTGTTTCATTAAACCTCTATTTAAAGCCAAGACTTTGATGGCTTTTGTAATGGAATTTGTATGTAACTTCTGTATAATTGAAGTTGGGAATTAATTTGAAGAACTTGTCTCATTCCAATTTTTTGTTCAATCTTGGTTGATTTACTGAAGTTGTTGTAGCTGAGATTTCTTCAAGTGTGCAAGGCAAGGGTGGAGGGCCCCCACACCAAGCTAAGTACACTTTTTGGTTCAATTTTCATAGTTTTCGTAGACTAGTTTTTGTTTCAAATGTATTTAGATGTGTGATGATTACTGAATGAATACTGGTTTAATTCTAATCTACATATGAAGGGACACAAAGGAATTTAAGTTAAATTCTCCTTCTATTTGATCTTGAACTAAAACTGAATTTCATTCTCCATTTCTCATTTGAAGTTATTTCTGCATTTCTGGTTTGAAGCAATGGTGATTGTGATATAGTAGGATTGTGAAGAAGGACAATCTGGACCTCCTTAGTTAGGAGCCTCTTCTTTTACATCATAAGCCATCGTTAATTAGTGCTCTTAGATTTATCTTCATGAAAGTAGCATTGTAGGGAAGGACAACCTGGTTCTCCTAAGTTAGGAGACTCTTCCCTCATATATTACATAAATGAAGTAGAAATTGTTAAAATAGGTTTATATTTATAATATGTACTTCCTTAATTCTTCAAATTTTATCTTCTAAACCTGATTATATCTGGTGTCCATATACAGTGGATTTGCCTCCAAGTTTTACAACCCGGATTGATAATTAAATACTTGTGTTAATTTAGTTAATAAATTAGCCCAACAGTGTTCATTGGGACTTTAAAGGATAATATCCAACATGATGTTCGCCTTTGGGAACCTGATTCATTAGAGAAGGCATTCAGGTTAGCAAGAAAAATGGAAAGCAAAATTATGGCAACGAGGAAGCATACCACTCACAACTATAAGGATGGAAGTATTGTTGCCTCTAGTCTTCCACAACCTATAAGGTTGACACCACAAAAATTGGAAGAAAAAAGAGAAAAAGGGCTTCGTTACAGTTGTGATAGAAAATACACTAAAGGTCATATGTGTGCTGAGAAGAGATTATTCTACATAGATTGTGAAGAGGAAGAAGAAAGGGAGCAAGAAAGGTCAAAATAAGATGATATACTCCAAGAAAAAAGCCTAGATAAAGAAGAAATGAATCTAACCATATCTTATAATGCATTGGCTAGAATTACCACTCCTTAAACCATTAAGATAGAAGGACAAATCAAGAAGAAAAAGGTAATAGTGTTGATTGATTCAGGAAGTACCCATAATTTTATTCATTGTAAGGTAGCAAAAGACTTGAATTGCTTCCTATATCTAGCACCAGAGTGTCAAGTGATGGTTGCAAATGGAGGAACTATAAATTGTTCTAGAAAGTGCCATAATATCAAGCTATCCATGGGAGAATATGTATTGACTAGCCCAATGGTTTCTATTCCAATGGGAGGCGTTGATGTTGTACTAGGAGTCCAATGGCTACAATCCTTGGGTACAATAGCTTTTAATTTTCAAGAACTTTTCATGAAATTTTATGCAGAAGGAAAGGAAGTTGAATTTACAGGTATTGCAGGGAAACTAGGAAAGATAATCAGCTCTAACAGTACGACAAAGCTTCTAAAAAAGGAACAAAGAGGTGTAATTGCACAATTATGTTTGCTAGATGTTTCCACATCGAAATCATTTATTTCTCCAGCTCACAAAAATATATAAAAGATAGATCAACACCTTGAATTTAGCCTCTTCGAAAGGGCAACCTCCTTTACATTACACAAATGAATGATTCTTTGATGATTCAAATGACAAAACCTCCTTTCTATATATAGGAGTCTAAGGAGTCACAATATAACCCAACCGACCTAACAATAATAATATAAAGGCACAAAAGTAACAATAGAGGGATTCTGTGGGGCACAGTAATAACAATATGGGGATAATAGGGGCACAACGATATTAATAAGGGATACAACTACAATAGTAATGGGGTAATCACTAGTATTATAGGGACCTAACATGTCCCTCTCCTTCAAAAAAGTGTTATCCTCAACGCTTGAGTAGTTCTGGATGCTTTTGCATAAAATTCTCATCCTCCCATGTGGAATCTTCAGCGGATAAGTTCTTCCACTTGATGAGATACTCTGAAATTGATCGATTTCGTAGCTATCAAGTTTTTATTTCTGTGACTGCTTCCAGTTCCAATATAATTTTTCCTTCCTCATCAAATTCTGGAAATATTGTTTGAACTGGGAGCTTGTCACCTATAACCTTCTTTAAACATGAAACATGGAAAACTGGGTGCACTCGAGAAGCTACAGGAAGCTCCAATTTGTATGCCATAGTACCAATCTTTTGCAACACTTTGTACGAACCATAATACTTTGGTGATAATTTATTATCCTTCTTAGCTTGCTTGAGGGACATTTGTTTATATGGTTGTAGAAGTAGGAATACCCAATCACCTTCATCAAAACTTCTTTCGCTGCGATGTCTATTAGCCTGTTGTTTCATTCTATTCTGCGCCAACACGACGTTATCCTTTAAGAGTTGGAGGACTTGTTTTTGATGCTCGATGTGATGTTCCATTGCTTGAACCTTAGAATTTTCTCTTAAATATGATGTGCTAGATGGTGGCTGATATCCATAAAGTGCCATAAATGGGGTCATTTTTGTTGCTGTATGGAAGGAAGTGTTATACCACCATTCTTCCAGAGGCAACCATTTGGCCCATTGTGTTTGTTTATCAAATACAAAGCAACGAAGATATCCTTCCAAACATTTGTTTACTATCTCAGTTTTCCCATCAGATTGAGGATGATAAGATGAGCTATGAGCTAATTGAGTACCGAGACAAGAAAATAATTTTGTCCAAAAATTTCCAGTGAAAATGGGATC
>Ga0181465_100568_pt1 | contig 15209 bp, 10 predicted proteins | sample InSIn3gowninarea_FD_119076 | JGI IMG/M metagenome (GOLD analysis project Ga0181465, IMG submission 119076) | Clean room microbial communities from NASA Spacecraft Assembly Facility at Jet Propulsion Laboratory, Pasadena, California, USA -... ... | reverse complement strand
AGAATAGTATAGTATACCCCCTCTGTGCCCATATAAACATCACAAGTCTGTTCAAGCTGTGTGCCATGTTCAGTTGTCTACCCACCTACTTACTTCTCTGTATACCTTCCCTACCCCAGTACGCCCCCTAACGGCGTTTCAACCTCCATCTTCGTGTTTCAATCAGATCTGGTTGAATTCCCGTTCTGATGTCGTACTTGGTAATCCCTACAACACCGGTTGCAAGCCTGCAGGTTGGAATACTCTGGTTCAATATTCGCCTGCACTTTGCCCGTCGAGTTATTACAGCGCAGACGGGCGAGTGATTACTAGAGATACGACAACAGAGACTGTTATGGACTGTTGTCCAATGTATGTCATCACCAAGAGGTTGAATGCACTACCGCTCGGAACCATTTTATCAGCCTTTGCCTACGAAATGAAGCTAATCTATGCGGCGGTACAGTTCGTTCTTCGCTGATCCAGGCACCTTCAGCTGCCTCTCACCAATCAATACCCATCTCACCACTGTTCAATACACATATTTGTCCGGTCAATCTACGTTGACTACGACTGTGAACGTCACCAGTCAAGGCGTCAATGCTCATTCCATTCAAGTCAGATATCAAAGTAGCGACCTCGCACTTCTGACAGCTACCAGCGATGTTTGTCATGCCTTCCTTGAGTACACTCCTATCTGTTGGACCCCCCGTCAACTGACTTTGATCAATCTAGGCCGCTTCCACAAGCACAACATCAACATCAGCCAAGCCTTCAAGTGCTACTCCAGCTACAACTCCGACTAATAGCATGACACCCACTTCGGCGTCGATATCTAATCCCACATCCACGCCCACAGCAAAGCCAAGCAGTGGTCTGTCGTCTGGTGCTAAGGCAGGTATTGCAATTGCAGTCGTCATCGGAGCTGTAATAGTTCTTGCGCTCGCCTGGCTAGCTTTTCGTGCTCGAAGACGGAAGGCCCCCGCCACACAGTCTTCATTGGGGCATGGGATGGTTCCTGACCACGATACTAAAAAATTCGACAAGCATACGTACGAGCTACAACACAATAACGCGCATCAAGATCCTGCTGGACATGCGCGACCAGTGGTCGAATTGCCCGTTTCTGGCACCGGGCCACATCATCGAAGCGAACTGCCTGGGACTTGACTTGAGCTTAGAGGTGTGAGTTTCGTCTGCATTGACGCTTCCGACAAAGAGGCATCTAGCAGCAGTAGCAGGCGGACATAGCATTGGGTTGCGTTACACCGCTGGTGTCTCGTTCAAGAGCCGGGAGCGCAGAATCAAGGCACGTTTCCCTAGGTTCGCGCAAGTAATGGCCTTTACTTGAATCGACCAGACCTTAAGTTCTTTGTACATGTAGGATTTAGAGGCTATTTGCAATAGGTAGCCTCGAAATTTGGCGTGGCTTTGCTGGATCATAGACACATGTCCAACTACATATTCAAATGGAAGATTCATGTAGTAATCCTGTTCAAAACAGGTCTCGAATATGCTGAACAGAGCTGGTAGGTAGGTCAATTGAACACGCGATATGCAAGAGTAAGATCTCTCCCTCGAGACCAAGTCTTGGCGATCATTCCGGAGCCAAGATATTCTGCGGATAATCTCATTATTACTCACTACCCGAGATCGGAGGATTTATATTCCGTCATGTATCAAGAGCGACCAAAAATTTAGGGCTTGAGATCCATTCACCACAAAGCAGTAAACTTGATCTGTAGTTCTAACTCCAAACAAGATATTTAGACTACATTTTTGTTCGTGGATTTACACCGAGTGCCTTACCGTCTCGTCTTCAGATCCAGGTCCGACAGCCAACAGCCACTTACACCAGCTCGCTCGCTACTCTCTTAAGGAAGGGACCAATAAGAGTCAGAGTTCTTGGAGAAGTATATCTTTCTAGCTCACAGCTTCCGTGTGTTCTTGGGAGATCTGAGACTGGATTGGGTTTATCTTTTCTGAGGTGAAGCTTGATATCACGTCGAAACCTTGAGCCATCAACCAAGATGTCAACCTTTGGCCATTACTTCCGTGTCACAACTTATGGCGAGTCTCACTGCCGTTCAGTGGGCTGCATAGTCGATGGCATTCCGCCAGGACTTCCTCTCACAGAAGATGACATTCAACCACAAATGACACGAAGACGACCAGGTCAATCTGCTCTCACAACTCCACGAAATGAGAAGGATCGCGTCGAGATCCAGTCTGGCACAGAGTTTGGGGTGACACTCGGCACGCCCATCGCTATGGTTGTGCGTAATGAGGACCAAAGACCACATGATTATGGTGGTGGTGGGAAGAAGGACATGAACAACTTCCCGCGGCCTAGTCATGCAGACTTCACTTATCTGGAAAAGTACGGTGTCAAGGCCAGTTCAGGTGGTGGACGAAGCAGTGCTCGAGAAACCATAGGTATGCTCGATTAGTAATCAAGGTCATGCAACAGAACTTCAACGCTAACGTATATGACAGGGAGAGTTGCGGCTGCTGGAATAGCAGAGAAGTACTTGTCGCTAACATACGGCATCGAAATAGTGGCATGGGTCAGCTCTGTTGGCAACGAATACCAATTCCCACCTACGCCAGAAAACCCGTCCTATTCGACACAACCCGGATTCCTGAAACTCCTCGAAACCGTAACACGAGAGCAAGTCGACTCCTTTGCGCCTATTCGATGTCCAGAGAGCAAGTCAGCGGCACGAATGACGAAAGTCATTGAGCAGTTCAGAGACGCACAGGACAGCATTGGAGGCACGGTGACCTGCGTCATCAGAAATTGCCCTATCGGCCTTGGTGAACCTTGCTTCGACAAATTAGAGGCCACGCTGGCACACGCTATGCTTTCATTACCTGCAACGAAAGGCTTCGAATTTGGTTCTGGTTTCGGTGGCTGCGAGGTACCGGGCTCAACACACAACGATCCCTTTGTGAATGTCAATGGCAAGCTCGTGACAAAGACGAACAATTCAGGAGGTATTCAAGGTGGCATTTCCAACGGAGCTCCCATATATTTCCGAACAGCATTCAAGCCGCCAGCTACGATTGGACAGCAGCAACAAACAGCCGGCTACGATCTGGAAGCGGGAGTATTGGAAGCCAAGGGACGCCACGACCCGTGTGTAGTACCCAGAGCAGTACCGATCGTAGAGGCAATGGCTGCACTAGTGATCATGGATGCATTGATGGCACAAGTCAGTAGGGAGGGCATGAGATCGAAGTTGCAACCTGCAGTGAATGGACGAACAAACGAGGTCGTCCTGCCGGTAGAGCAGACAGGACTGAATGCGGACGGAGACGACGTGCAGGAGCATTTGAAAGACCTGTCCCAAAAGTAGATGAAGCTTATAGTGGTTGATGAACAAGATGACCAGCCTGACACACTAGAGGAAGTCATACAATCAATGTGGAGCTGCTTCAGCTCTCCAACCAAGCCTCATACTTCAGTACTGTTCCAACTCCCCCAACGGATGAATGACAAGAGCGAGTGTGCACTGCAAAGCAAGTTTGCAAATGTCGGCATCAATGGCATGGAACTATCTGACCAAACCCTGCTTGATCAAAGTGGCCGTTTTCATTACAGTGCATCACATGTTTGTGGGGTAGAGGCTCGTTGCGAGCTCAAGCCACTCTGGTCGATCGAGAGGCGACGCCCCCGCCACGTGTAGTGGGTCGATCGGGGCTTTCGATGGCCATGATATCATCCACTTGCCGTTCCATGTGTTGGCTTCCCTGTCGAGCACGAATGGTGACACTGTTATCCCGCCAGTTTACCATCACATTTCCTGTCTTGTCCAGGATTGAATCTCCTCCGTCACCATGCTACAGAGGAGCTATAGGCTGGCTACTGTTTGCTAAGAACTTCGCTGAGTAGTTGCCAATTCATCCTATGTTTTTTGCCACACTCAATGGCAAGTCTGTCAATATGTCTTCCAACATCCTGATTCCCTCGTTGCGCCGTAATTTCCTATAGCTGCAGTCTTAGCAATTCTCTCAATCGCGTCATGGACCTCGAGCGGATCAAGCAGAACTTCAGAATACGTTCAGGGCGTTCGAAAACCAAGAAGAAGTCGTCTAAGAAGACTGCTCCCCCCCAATTACCTAGCTATCTATCACAACCGAACGGTAACTTACCGAACGGTGTGGACGTGACACACGAGGAGGTAAAGGAGCAGTCTAAGCAAGACCAGGCAGAACTCTCGATATATGCACAGGAGCAGCAGCAGGAACAACACCCAGAACAACAATCCGAGCAAGACCCCGTATCCCAGACTGAGACTGCGGACATCGACACCCAAGAACAGGAGGAGGAGGGTCTCAATCTAGATGATGCACCGGAGCGCATACCAGGTGTACCACCCAACGAGACTGATTCACCCGAATCGCAACAGGAAGAGCAGGATTTGAATGTGCCCGCACAAGAACTGTCTCAATCCACGAACGAGCCTCCCGCCGCGATGGCCTCACCCAGTTCGGAAGTGGATGATTTTGACCTTAAGCCACCCAAGGCTCGATCCAAACCTCCCTCAGTCGAGACGTTAGCTGGACTTCTCTTCTCGTCCGGTCATCTGAACACGATATTGCATTATCCTCCACAATTAGCTCGATTCTCTGCATTTCTGCAAAAGTATTTACCACAAGATCAACCTTTACTATCACAGTATCTAGAGACGCAAAAGGCTATTAAAGCGGTGGAATACGCAAACGCCGTGGCCGAGGGGTTAAAACCAAAAGACACTGGTGATGGCACAACTACCGAAACAAGGAAATTGGCTGCAATTCTGGATCCTGACTTTGAGGCTGTATGTAATGCCGCGTTCAAAGCGCTAGTCGGTACAGCTCTGCCTAAGTGGATTACGTACCAATTGATCAAGGTGTGCTCGGAATGTCTAATAAACGAGCTCACTGGTCGACAACAGAACATGATCATGCAAGACGGAGTAGGCGGCTTATCAGAAGTCTTTTGCTTGGCCGATCCCAATCAGGAAGACAATCCGGTCATTTATGCAAGTGAGGAATTCTACCGCCTTACCGGCTATCGTGAGGACGATGCAATCGGACATAACTGCAGGTTTCTTCAAGGACGGCAGACAGATCGTGAAACTACTAAGCGCCTGAAGGAAGCCATCAGCAAGGGTGAAGAAACATATGAGGCTCTGCTTAATTACAGGCGCGATGGAAGACCGTTCATTAATCTCCTCATGATCGCACCTCTCCACGATAACAACGGTAAGGTAAAGTATCACATTGGTGCTCAAATCGATGTGACTGGTCTTGTTGAAGGTGGTCGTGTGTTAGAGAGCTTTCAACGGTATCTAAATCGGCGGAACGAAGATCAGAAACGCGAGGAGCGAGAATTAGCGCAGTCAGATCTTGACGATGACCAGCGACGCAAGAAGAGAGCGCTTGGCAGACTACGTGATCTGAGTGAAATGTTCGACCTAGAAGAGTCAGCTATCGTTCGTGAAACAAGTCGAGCAAACTCAGTGTCAAGAGATAACGATGATAACAAGAGTTTTGCAGGCAATGATCGGCACAGAACTAGACTTGTATTGGGCGATTCTGATGTTTCAGAAGATGAAGAGGACCTTCAAGAGCAAGACAACACGAATCAAGCTGACTGGAAGTTGGGCACTTCGGGCGAAAGCGGATTATCTGGAAAGCTGCCCGGCATTTATGACTCTTTCATGCTTTTCCGCCCATATCCATCTCTGCGAATAGTGTTCGTCTCTCCAAAACTACAGAAGCTGGGCAATGTCCTCCAGACACCTTTGCTTTCTCATGTGGCGGCCCCTGGTGCAGTACTCAATGGATTGACGGAAAGTCTCAAGGCTGGTGTTCCAGTGTCTGCGAAGCTCCATTTTACGCCTGAACGAGGCGCTGAACGGGGCGGTACAAAGCTGCGGAATGGCACGAAGCACGAAGATGGTAAGAACGGAAAAGCAATTTGGGTCTCATGTACACCTTTGCTTGGCACAGATGAGCATATCGGTGTTTGGATGTGCGTTGTCGTGGAGAAATCAAAAGTCGGAGCTTCTAGAAATTGGCGACCCCCATTTGTACAACAAGCTGACGAGCCTATTAAATCAATTGAACGACCCTCCAAAGAAAACACGTTGGTTGAAGAGGGTGCAGGCCAATCACAAAACACTGAGATGTCCGAGCGCAATACCGAACCTCAAAGCAAGGCGCGGGATGAAACAGCCTCTGAGAAAGAGAGCATCCCAATCAAACCAGGACGTGTAAATAGTCAAACGGGGGTCAAGCCGGTTGTTGAGATGGCGAGCCAGCTGTCTGCAGAAAGAAACCAAGACACTAGTACTGGACATGATGAGGAGGCAACTGAGTCGAAACAGGAACCCGAGGACAATTCTGCCTCATCCAAAGCATCGACAGCTATGCCAGAAGCACAGTCGAAAGATAACGATGATGTGAGCGCCTTCCGAAGTGGTCTCATTGATGCTGACCATAAAGCGGTGATACCACCAGTCGAAGAATACCACGAACCCACCCACAATGCGGAGACCGAAGGTGAAACTTCCAGCTATTACCTAGCGGATACTGAAGGCCAAGACCTTACAGCTGATGAGTATGTCACTACTCGGTCGCCAACACTGCCCTCGACGCCGAACGGCAGGGTTTTGATTGAAGAGGAGGATGAACCACCCATAGATGACATCACACGACAAGTAGAACAAAGTAGGACAATTGACTCGTCCTCCCCATCTCCAATCTGGTCGCCTGCCAGCGAGATGCCACCTTCTATACCCTCCGATGCCCAATCAGCAGATGAAGATGATGAAGTTCCGGTAGCAAGCTCTACACAGAGTAGGCACTCCACCCGCTCGCCTGACAGGAAGCCTCCTTTGGACGAGGAAGGACCTAGTTCAAGCCTCGAAGAGTCAATGCATCACACAGCTGTTGAAACAGAATCGAAACCATCCTTGCCAGTACCTGCTACACAAGAAAAGCACCTACAGCTTCCTAACGAAGATGAAGACAGAGATGGACATGGAAAGGAAACGAAAGCCGAACCAGAAGTAGAACCAGAACCCGAACCGAGAACAGAAAACAAGGACACGAACGAACCTGCAGACGAACATGAAGAAAAAGCTAAACTCGAAGTCACACATGAACCTACACATCAGGAGGAAGACAAAGCTGGAGTCAAGGCCGAGCACCAAGTAGGACCAGAAACAGGACATAAACTTGAGGACGAAGCTACACACGAAGACGAAGACAAAGCTGCACATGAGCCTGGACACGCAGACCAAGAAAAACCCGAAGCCGAACCTGCACACGAACCTACACTCCAAGAGAAAGTCGACTCTGAACTCGGGACCGAGCATCAAATAGTACCAGAAGAACCAAAAGCAGGACTTAAAGTTGAGGACGAAGCTGAGCAACAAGCGGAACACGAAGATAAAGACAAAGCTGTATACGAATCTGGATACGAATCCGCACACCACGATGAGGACAAGATTCTCGAGCACCAAGCAGCACCCGAAGCAGGACATACTATTAAGGATGATGCCAACCAGCAAGCTGAAGACGAAGGTCAAGAAAAAGTCGTACACGAACCTGCACATGAGCCCATACCTAAAGGTAAAGACGAAGCTCAAAACGAACCCAGGCACTCAATGGGACAAGAAGCAGAACATAAAATTGAGCATCAGACTGAAGACGAATCTGCACATCATTCTGCACGCGAAGATGAAAATAAAGCTGACCCCAAGGTGGAGAATCAAGCCGAGCACCAAGCTAAACACGAACCTACACATGAAGATAGAGACAAAGCTGAACTCGAAGCTGAGCACCAAATGGGACAAGAAGCTGAACATAAAATCGAGCACAAAACTGAGGACGAAATTGTACACCAATCTGCACATAAAGAAGAAGATATAGCTGGGCTTAAGATCGAGAACCAGGCCGAGAACCAAGCAGAGGACGAAGAAGTCAAAACACCAATCAACCACACAGACACAGATACCTACGCCGACGACCAATCCATCACAACAACCGAAAACCCTTACTCCCCAAGTCTGCACATGGACTACCTACGCGCCAACACGGAACGATGGCAACAAGGACATAATCCGCGCCGAAGAGTTGACTTGACGAAGATGAATTTGAGTATTTTGGATGGTGTTACGGATGATGATGATGATGAGGGCGAGGATTGTGCTGAGAGTCCTTATAGTGTTGATTGACTAATGTTTTGAAAGAGGGGGATGGATTGGTTATGTTTGTCCAAGTACTGTAGCATGGATTTTGAGCGGAGGTATATCTACCTACGGGATATTTTGTTATATCTCATGTTATGTTTTGTTTTTGATGTTGTTTGATTCTAGATACCCTTACTCTCACGGCCTGATGAGACTACTGCAGATAGGTATCAGAAGTTGTCTTCGTTGAACAATCTCACCACCATTTCTTTGGAAAGCATTTATTAAGCTGAATACCTACTCACTTCTACATGTCGTTAATAGGAGGGACGAACCACTATAAGTACCTAGATACCTTGACCTCATTACCTTGAACTGTGCTTGCTTCGCGATGGCCAGTGTTCCATCAATACTTACGATTTTGGAGTTCAAAAGAGAATGTGGTGGTACGGTGAGTTTCCAAACTCGTATTGGTTAGCGATCATAGGGGCGTACTGGGGTAGGGAAGGTATACAGAGAAGTAAGTAGGTGGGTAGACAACTGAACATGGCACACAGCTTGAACAGACTTGTGATGTTTATATGGGCACAGAGGGGGTATACTATACTATTCTATTCTGTATCATGTCCTTATCCTCCTCCTGCATAACGCTTGAGAGACATATCCTACCATGACAAAGAAAGCGAATCAAGTCATAAATCATAGTATTCATTCCGTCGTTCGCTTTGCTAATGCATACAGTAACCACCAGGGCAAATGCGATACATCACTATCCAATAAAATGCAGCACAGCATAGAGCAGATAGGCTCCTTCTACCGCCCACAGGCCTTCTCAACATCAATAACAATAACCACGCTCTCAACATCTTTCCTCTCCCGACTTGTCCTTCTCCCTCCAAAATCAACCTCCTCAACATCACCATGACCATCACAACTGCTATTTCTCTCATATTTCGCGCGTCGGCGGAAAGAACTCATCTTCCCACCAATACTTGAACTCGACTTCTGAACTCGAATGCCAACCCAGCCAACTAAATACGCAGCATAGATAATGTAGACAAGCACAACGACCCATCCCATCGCCGCGCGCGCAACACTTAGTCCGCTAACGCCCCTCATCCTGTGGCCCCGGATTTGGACCGGACATACACCCTCTCCATTTGCTGCTTTGGGCCCGAGAAAGGGCGTGATTTCGCAGTTCATCCAGAAGAGTTGCGTTATTATCCATCCCGTTGCTAGGAGGGAACTGGTTATGAAGGAGAGGAGTGTTGTTATTTTCTGCTGATGCGAGGAGCGGAGGATATTGCCTAGCGCTGTGGATTGCGTGGTCTGTGGACGGACGAGGGAGGTTAAGAGTTCGGTTGTTGTGTGTGTTATTGTTAGGAGGGGGAGGGTTGCGGTGTAGAATGTTAGCGAGGTTAAGGCTTTGTGGGTTGTGAAGGTTGGATCTGAGCTTGTGTTGGATGTTGTGGTTGAGAGGTTGGGGTTTGGTGGGTCGATGGTGTCGGAGTGGGGGAGGGCGGCGCAGTAAGCGAAGAGGATGCCTAGGATTAGGATTGTGAAGGAGAGGAGGAGTTGGGCTAGGAGGATGAATTGTCTTGTGCGTTTTATTGTGTGGGCTTTTGATTTTGGGTTTGGTTTTGACTGTGGTTGTTTGAGGATTGGTTTTGGCTGCGTTTGGCTCTTTTGGAGAGATGAGGTTGTGGATGTTGAAGTTGAGGAGTCGGACGTGCCTGGTCGGGTCTTGAAGTTAAGTTTGAATGATTTGGATTTCTTCGAATCTGCAGTGTTTGCCATAGTGGGTGGAGGTGGGAAGAAGATTGGTGGTTCTGTTGTGTTCGGTCCTGCCATCGCGTTGATGATTAGGTATCTCGTAATAAGATTGTTTTTTTGGCTGTGCTTCGTGTGGAAGAATCAGGTGTGAGCTCCAGGCTCGTATAGCAACAATAGAAGCAAGCAGAAACGAGTTCAAACGCCTGTTTTTAATGCAATCTATCGACCACAATCAATGTGGTAAGGCAGACGATGACGATGGAAAGAGCAATGAACAAGAAGGGATAGTTGAGCAACGACAAGACAGAGGAATCAGGTATATACCAACACCTTGTGGAACAAGACCTGCTTTGCTATGGCGACCGGTTTGAGGTCTGGCGCATACAGTAGCATCGCGTTGCAGGTTGTGGCACTGCTCGCGGCTATGAACTTGTTCAAACCTTAGCCGTAGTCTGTGAAATATCAAACTTCACATGTCTGGCCGTTAAGACGGCCGTTGTTATTCTTGAACAGTAGGAGCGTTAGATGCATCAGGTTCCAAACAATGCATGCCAATCAAGAGCATGGGAGCTGGTGGAGGACAAGACAGTAAGCGCTTCACGTCACGTTAGGAATGGTTGGCGAGTGCGTCTGTTTCTCGCGCCGAAGCTGAAACGAGCAGAAGTGTCAGAATCACCCAAAACACATAACATGCTAGTGCACGTGCGTCTCATCGCTCAAAGTGAATCAGCGTTGTATTTGCCTGGTACACTCGCCAGTGCGATCTTGACCACACACGCACAAGACTTCTCGAACACTATTTACCATGTCGGAAGAAACCATGCAAGGCAGATCGATGCTGCTCACTTAGACCATATCTCAGCGCTGACTGCGCCCGCTCCATATGCTGTCAGTATCATAATTGATCAGCAGCAGATAAAGCAATTCTCCTCTTCCATATGACCGCGCAGTAAGGTGAATAGACTATCAAGGTGAGGCCTGAATGACGGCAGCAGAGACACCTGGGCCTACCTGTGCTGCTCCCTCGAGTGAAGAAAGCCCTCTCGGGCTTATCATCCAACAGAGACAGCCTGTAGATCAATATCTATGCTTTGGCAGCTTTGGTTTCCTTCTTATCGCCAGGCTGAATCCGTGCCATCATCTCTTCACGTTGCATGAGATGACCAACCCGCTCAAGTAACTGCAAAAGTCCCTTCATGCTGCTTGACCAATCATCAAGAACCTCATCTGGACCTCTCTTAACTTCAAAATTGACTACTCGAGCTGGTCGGTCAATTCGTGCATATACTGTCTTCTTGGTGACCAAATCGCTGATATATTTCTCCGTTTCCTCCTCCGACAGATCAAGTAACTCACAGAGTCGAGTGAATGTGACGCGGGTGTAGTATTTGGCCACCACGCGTACGTTGTGCTCGATAACTCGCTGCCGTAGAGCTTGCCATCTTGTGTGGGATTTCTCGTCTTTCGAGTTGCTCGTCTTGGAGAAAATGTCGGTGCTGCACAAATGTTTTCCGAATCGTTCTTCTACCATAGGCCACCTCATCAACTCATGTATCGTGAATTGTTTCAACAGTGCTTGGTCTTTGGGCACCTCACTGTTTCGAGCATCCTGGTTGATTCGATGTAGTAGGTCTGACTGTTCGTTGTCATAGGGTGCTAAAAGGACGAAGTAGATAACTCTCTGAAGCACAGCGCGTAGCTGCTCGGGATTGTTCTCAACAGACTCGGTGTCCAGAACTTGTCGATAGTGTTTACATACCTCCAGGTATTGGTCTTCATGCTTGGCAAGCGTGATTTGCTGCTCATAATATCGCAGTTTGAGGTCAGTTACATCGTCTTCTTTCTCTACTGGAGGGTCGTCCGCGCTGCGCTTTTTCTCCGCCTCTTCGCGTTCTTTGCTCTCCTTTTCCAACTGTTCTGCCGTCTTCTTTGGCTTTCTTGCAAAATATTTTGTTCCTATCTTCCTGCTAAGGATGCCTGCTTGTGTCCAGTCTTCACTCTCTATACACAATGCAACTTGTTCGAGGATGAACTCGGTCTTCTCTCTTCTTGTCATTGATCCAAAGGTTTCAACTTGCAGTTCGCAAAGTGTGTCTCTCGCAGACTTCACGTCACCTTGAGATTTTTTGATGTCTGAAAGTATTCGCGTGACTCGTGCTCGTTCGACTTCGACAAAGATCTGACTGTCAGTTAGCAATCGTCTTGATAGACGTTCCTAGTTCCACCAACCTTTCCTTCCGTTACTGTTCGTAGTGTCTCAATGACCGAAAGCTTGGTGTCCGTTTCAGATATGTCTTCCAAGAAACCCATAACGACCTGGACCATCTTGGTGATGGCCTGCTTGAGTTGACCATGCTTCTTCGATAGCAGTAAGACTTGCTCGTTCATGTAGCTCCAATCTCCAGCATCCTTGCATATTGTGACAATGGCCACCAGGACTCTAGAAGTTGTTGCAAGATCAGAGGATTGTCGAGATTGTTTCTCGAGAGACGCGAGCTTGTCAACGGCCTTGGACAAATCCTTCTTTGCTAACGATTCGGCTTCAGGAATGATCTTGTCTGCTTCTTTCGAGAAATCCTTGTCAGGCTTGACAATTGCGCCGTCTGCCATGATGAATTGTTTGGAGGGTACCAGAGAGCAATCAATTGAAACAAGTTGTATCTGACCACGAAGATCGGACTGAGCTCGTGAAGAGTTAGGCGTCGGATCGAAGGGATGCACTAGATAGAACCTACTATCACAGCAGTATGCAAACAATGGCTAGTTGCGATCTATGGGTATGGCAACGAAATGCATTATACACATGCAATTTGTGGACACCGACCCTGTGGCCTCGCAGCCATACATCATCAGACGTACGCCTAACGCCACCATCCCAATAAGAGCCAGGTGTGGTTTTCAGGCGTGCTAGTACAGAACGCTGGCAATATAAAGCACTGTTACTACTGTATCACTTTAATCGTCAACGAGGTACACTGTAGTCGTTACATGTATCTTTTGCATTCCAGTCGTTCAAACCCCATTGATCATCTAGAGCTTTTTGCTTATGATCTTCCCAACCTGTATCTATCCAATCTATCTGACTGCGAGGATCTAGTCTATTTATCTAAGCCAGATATGTACCAAACACAATAACTTCTAGGTAGCAGCTTCCAGGAAACCTTGCGACTCCAGCATGAGAATGATTTCATGCACAATGCTTCGCACAGTTTGCTTCTCAGCATCGACAACGAGATCGGCATCGGCCGGTGTTTCGTACGGGCCATCAACACCTGTGAAGTTCTTGATTTCGCCTGCCCTCGCCTTTTTGTAGATGCCTCGCTTGTCAGTTTGCTCCGCATATTCCAAGCTCGTAGCAACATGAATGAGGAAGAAGCTGCCATACTTCTCGACGGTCTGTCTGGCGTCTTTTCGGGCGGCGTCAAAAGGCGCGATGGGTGCTGCGATTACTGCAGCACCAGATTTGGTTAGCTCTCCTGCCACAAATGCAATTCTGGCAACGTTCTTATCACGGTCTTCTCTTGTGAAACCGAGCTCTGCTGACAATTCTGACCGCACAGTTTCTCCAAGGAGTAGAGACACTGATCTGCCACCTTGTTGGTTGAGAGTTACCTGCAAAGCGCGAGCAACAGCGTCTTTGCCAGAATTCCATAATCCCGTCAGGAATATGGTAAAGCCTTGCTTGTATCGAGGTGGATTTGATTCTCGCAGCACCTTGACCACTTCTGGATATGAGAACCACTCTGGGATGGGTGCGCCCACCTTCAAACGTCTTCGAAGCTCAGTTCCGGAAATGTCGAGCGTCTTGACACCTTCCTTCACAGTATCCTTAGGTTGATATTCGTCCGCGTCTGGGAGGTATGTCATCTGCTGAAACTCGACAACCTCAATTCCAAGTTCAGATCTGTATTTCTCAATAGCCTCTTGAGCCTCGTATGGGCCATAGAAATCAACACCTTTGCTGTTTTTTCCTGGACCCGCATGATCACGCCCGACAATGAAATGTGTAGCACCGTGGTTCTTTCTGATGATTGCATGCCAGATGGCTTCACGCGGGCCTCCCATTCGCATTGCAAGACCTAAGAGACCAAGGACAGCCATGCCGTTGGGGTAGCGAGGCATCAAAGCCTCGTATACTCGCACTCTTGTAAAATGGTCGATATCGCCAGGCTTGGTCAAACCAACGACGGGATGAATCAAGACATTGGCTTGTCGGTCTCTTGCTGCTCTGACTGTCAATTCTCGATGTGCTCGATGCATGGGGTTTCGAGTTTGGAACGCCACGACCTTGGACCAGCCAAGCTTGTCGAAGTGAGTTCTTAGTTCTGCGGGAGTATATCTAAGAGCAACATAGTCATAGTGGTTGAGGCGATTGATCGCCTGAATCTTTCCACCAACGTACAACTCCTGCGTTTGATTCATGAGGAACCTAATGGCGGGGTGTTCTGGATCACCTCCAAACACTTTTTGTGCTTCCTTCTCTTTGTCCGGCTTGTAGATGTCGTCGATCGTGAGGATGGCAAGATTTCGATCGTCTCGGAAATCTCGTAGGGTGACTCGACCACCTGCCTTCAAACCAAGAGCCTGCACAGTCTCGGGGGAGATATCGAGGCAAATAGGCATGGAGAACAAAGCTCCGTTCTTAAGCCGCAGATCTTCGACAACACCATTGTAGTCTGCCTCGTTCATGAAGCCTTCCAAAGGGGAAAAGCCACCATTAAGGATGAGCTCAAGATCACAAAGCTGTCGCTCCGTCAACACAATGGCGGGTAAGGTCTCGGACTCTTTCTCGAGTTCGTCATGTTTAGGAGCATCTCTCGCGAGAAGGTCCTTGAGAACACCTCCGTGAGGGGGGTTAGCCATTGCTGCAAACTGCTTTCCAAGACTTTAAGCCTGCAATAGTCAGTTGTAAATTGCTAAGGACGAGCTGGTGGTGACAATGCTGGACAAGAAAACGTCCGAGTAACAAACAGACGAATGTTCACTTTCAACAAGACCGTCAGCCAAGCACGAACGAATTCGAGCGGATATGCGCAATCCAAAATGTACGAGCAGAAAAAAAATATCTGGACCACGAATGGCGCAATCATGTTAGACAACCATTGAACGTCAGAGCAACAGTTGCAAGGTTTCAGTTGGCATCTCCACTTTCCGGCCCATTACGAACAGTACCTCGCAGGTAGGGTCTACCGAAAGAGATGTCAGTCGTGATCTGAGCTATTTGCAGTGGTGATCAAAGTGTAAGAACGTTGCCAGAATTGCATTTGTGGC
>Ga0181465_100567_pt1 | contig 15229 bp, 9 predicted proteins | sample InSIn3gowninarea_FD_119076 | JGI IMG/M metagenome (GOLD analysis project Ga0181465, IMG submission 119076) | Clean room microbial communities from NASA Spacecraft Assembly Facility at Jet Propulsion Laboratory, Pasadena, California, USA -... ... | reverse complement strand
TTCGATAGTTGATGAGCAAGTGCACAAGATGTGCTCTTACGTTTCTGTACTAGGGAAGTGTACAAACTCATTATGCGTCTTTTGGTTGCGCAAAAGTACTCCGTACCCATCCGTGACTGGAGGCCTCAGCATGTCGAAGACAGGAGAGATGGTCGTCGTTACACAAGATCAGGCCAGCGATAGAGCTGAAGCAGCTGCGTGGTCGTCAGGTGTCAATGGCACAGATCATGCACGTCTCTCGGCTCTTTTCGACCTCAACTCACTCGTCAATCCCGCGAAGGCAATTCGCCCTTCGACCTCGAAGAACGATTCCACAGAAAAGACCAATGAGTACCTCGATACTTCCGCCTTTCTCATCCGCCCACGAAATAAGAACACCAACACCACCACCACCACTAAACTCAAGCCAACAATCCCTCCAATCGACACAACAACACAATATCTCTCCATCCCTCCCACCACCACCACCAACAATCCAAACCGCCCTATCCTATCCCCAACAACCCCATCCACAGCCTTCGCACGCTTCACCCTCAACAGCCCCACAACCACCCCATTCCCAGCAACACCCCAAAACCCACACAGCACATACTCCTGCACCATCCACCCAACCTTAAACGCCTACCTCGCAACCCAACCCTACAACCCCCTCTCCCTAACATTCACTTGGCCCGCGACATCCCGGCGAAACGCTCAACCGACTATGCCGACGCCTGGGTTGCTGGACGCGCTGAATAATATACTGCATTTGTATAATGCGGAGGGACGGTTTATGTTGAGCTATTATGTGAGGAAGTTTGATACGCCTGCTGAATTTGGTGGACATAATGCAGGTGCAGGGGCAGCTATGGTGGGTGGGGATGTAAGTGGTCAGCAGAAAGTTGAGCCTCCGCATGCACTGTTTAGATTGGGTATTGCGCAGTACCTGTGGAGTAAAGTGGGCAAGGTGATTGACAACAAGGAGGTTGATGAGCTGGGGTTGAATCCGGAGGCTAGACGGCTGTTCGGGGAGGTGTGGGAGCGTCATCCTAGTACGGCTGCTTGGTGGGCTGGTACTGATACTACTGGTACTGGTAAAGGTAAACCAGCTCCTACTACTGGTGACACTACTGCAGCGGAAGAAGAAGAGGACCTCTACGCCCACGCCTCAGATTTCTCCTCTACCGCCTCCCAATCCGACACCTCCGACCCCGACGACACACCTACCCAACGAGATCGAAAACGTAGTCGACGAGCCGCAAGAGCGAATCGAAGACGCAAGATCCAAGAGAGCGAGAAACGGAAGCGAGAAAGTGGGATTGGTGGGTTGAATCCGATGGAGAAGATTATTTTGGCTAGGGCGACGAATGTTGGTGTTGAGACTGTTGATGCGTACTGGGATGATATGAGGGAGAAGACAAAGGCTTGGGGGGCTATGAAGATGTGGTGTGGGGCTATGGAGAAGAGGATGGTGAGGAAGGCTTGGGTTGAGGGACGGTGGTAGGATTGTTGTTGCGGGGTGGAGGTGGTTGTGAGGATACCCTATACTTGGTGATGCTGCTGTGGCATGATACGAGGTGGTGGTTCTAGCTGCATGGACGGAAATGCCAGAGAGGTGATGTTGCAGAGTTATGCTGAACACAGAATGATATGGTCCATATAACTCCTGCTTTTTTGAAATGGTGGTTGTGTGGCCGAGTTTAGCCATACCCTGTAATGTTCGTACACCTTACGATTCTATACTCGTTTCTCCTTGTGCTTCACCCAGATCGTCTCTTCTAGCACTCCATGTTCAGATTGTAGCCATCAAGCATGAACACATCTACCATACCTTCTGTGTCAGTATGCCGATGAACAAGGAGAGAGCATCTTGGTCTCCGACCTATCTTGTCAGCATTCCTACAGACCGATAAGTCTCGAAGCGTTGCTAATGTTTGTGTCTAATTTTTGGATGACTTGATGCACACTTGCGAGCCTTCGTCCAATCCCATATCCGTTACTTCGTTGAGAGGATGAACAGTATGAGTGAATGCTTCTGCCAGATTTAGATACGGTGCATGCACACAGTTCTGTTTGCCATATATCTTAGGGTAGTAGAGCTGAGAGAGCTTGAGAGAGCTTTTTGACCTACCTTTATGTGATTTCGCTAGAGGTGTTTACGAGAATGAGGGTTGTAGCTGAAGGGTCAGTGTAGGTGTAGACGGTAAGACGAGCAATAAAAGGAAAAGATTACTCACTGAGGTATGGTGAATTGTGAACATGTTGATGCCACGTTTCTGGTGCTGTTAACACTCTTTGGTTGGTAATGGGCATCCCTCCGTCAAGGTTACCTGATTCATCATTGGCCATCGCCTGCTCTCAACTAATGTCTCTGATGGTTACAGGGTATACCTTTGCGATTGTTTTCATATCTTATGGGTAGGACTTTCCTTTGGGCGCAAAGTCTCATACTCGTTGATCCATTAGAATCACATGTGGCCCATCATGCGGTCTCCCTCTGTTCCAACCTCGTCTACCTTTTTCTGTTCGAGAAATGCCGTCCTCTTCTTGATTATCTCCTCGATCAATGGATTCCTCAACGCATTGCTTGCCGCTTCTTGCCCAGCAATACCTTTGCTTTCACCTCTACCACTTCCAAGATGCTGATTATCAAAGCCCCAGCCATCCAAATACACTCCAATAAAATACGTATAGGTGCCTCTAGCCTTGTCAAGAATCCGCTCCTTCTCATCAACATAAGTTAGTCGAATCCCCTTTGCTAGTACTGTCTTGCCTAGCTCCTCTTTCGATCTCCTATCATCGATCTTCGCATTCATCAGTGTCTGCTCCAGCGGCTTCAGCAACGGTTGCCAGAGAGATGTCAACCAAGCTTTTGCCGTTTCGAAACCACGGTGGTAATCTGTATCGGAAAGAATGACGCACGCGACATACGCTTCGAACACATCAGCCATGACTTTCTGCCATTCCTTCTGGCTTATGGTCATTGGTCCGCTTGTATGCGCGAAATTCAATTTCTTGTCGAAGCCGTACATTCTGGAGAACTTGTTAAGTGTCTCGTTTCTGACTAGCGTCTCTCGCATGCTGGACATTTTGCCAGGAGCTGCGGTTGGAAATCGATCCCAGATAACAAGTGATGCGATGTGTTCGATTTGAGCGTCGCCAAGGAATTCTAGACGTTCGTAGTTGACCATTGTTGTGGAGTTTGGTGGTTGAAAAGCGACGCTGCAGTGTGTGAATACCACTGTTTCATATTTTGGGAGGATTGATGGTAGATTGGGAGGTCCACCCTGCGAAGGTTCTCCGATAGACGGAGGATTTGCATTCTCAGGACGGGGCTTTTTTGACGGGTTTGAGCTGTGGTGGTGGTATTGTGAGTTGTCGGATTTGCGCTTTTGAGATGGTAGCGTGGGTCGAGACATGACGTGGGCTTTTGCTATTTGATTCGATGAGTTGGCAATGACTTGAGGACACGAGATTGGTAGGTTGACCTTGAGTACTTCAAGATAAATGGTTGAAAGAAAGCTCGAGGTCTCGACTAAGGTGAATGTTTGAGTGGTTTGCTTGACGCGTTGAGTTTAGCATTTGTGATTGGATCAGACGCGAATCAAGATCTCGCACGATCGTCCGAGTGAAACTCAAAAACCAGGGTGAAAGGCTAGGGCAGTCTAGTACAATACTTGCTTTAGAAAAATGCTAGCACGGGCTACGGAGGGAGTAAATTGAATTTTATGGTTGTATTCGTAGCTTGGAGTTGTTACATGAGTATTTGTTACACATTATAAGTCCTTATCACGAATGTACAAGATGCCGACCTTGCCAAAAGGAGAGTTTAACGGCTTCTGCCGTCTTCCTTGTCCTCAGCGTTGTAGGTAGTGTAGTCCAAACTGTCAATAAGAGTAGCGACAACAGCATCCTCCAAGTCCTCCGTGGCCTCAGTCTCGAAAGTAGCAGTATCAATACCCTTGAACTCGTTGCTCAATGTCGCTTGAACCATATCAGCGGTGACAGCCAAAAGTCCGACATTGAACTCAAAACTCTGGCGAGCAACCTCGACACTGGCTTTGTAGCCAACGACGGTCACAGTGCATGATGTTGGAGCCGATGCGACGGCTTCAGCGGTCGCGACAACGCAGCCGAAGTAGAAGTCGTTGAAGTCGAAGGTATCTGTGGTGGAGCCGGAGTATTGTGTGGTGATGTATGGATCACCTTCGGTGAGAGCTGTGCGTGCACTGTAGTCGCCGACGTTGGGTGAGCTACGGGGTTTTACACCCGTGATGACTGTACCGTCGAGTCCGAGGCTGATGAGGTCTAGTGATGGTGGTTAGTGTAAGATGGTTGAGGTGAAGAGTGTAACTTACTAATGCCCTTGTAGTCGAGGCCATCGTAGGGTCCAACTTCTTGAAGAGAGACTAGGCCATCGGCAACTGGTTCGAGATCATCGAATGTTGCGGTGTACTTGGTAGTCGTGAGATCCTGTCGGCTGCTCTTCTCAGCAAGAGGTTAATGCATGACCTTACTTCCCGACCGAATGTTCGACACAACAGAGATAGACGACGACGGCATATCTATATCATCACAGTCTACACTTAGTTGAATACCTGTGCTTTTCACAGTCACAGTTTTGTTGTTGCGTAGTACTACTTCACATTTGTATACCAGTTGTGAACAATGCCCTCAGCCTCCTCAGATATAGCTTGCTCCTTCGTTAGTTGTTTCTTACTTTACGCTGCTCTGGTTCCATTATGGATGGCAAGTTAGCAGGCCCTGATTTGACTCGACGTATACTGTAGAGGCTTGACAGAGCACGGACTGAAATACATCACAGTTCTCGATCTGTTTCTGCTGACACCACTGTCACAATACTTGATCAATAGAAGAACATATTGAAAATATCGAAGGCTATGATTTATGAGATCGCAGAACGTTTCAGCAAGTATGGCTGAGCTAGCAGTATCCTTTTCATGATGATTTCACTTCATTGAACTCGTGCCTATCATGCAGTAAGCTATCTAAAGCTATCAACCAGTGGTAACCAACCAGCACTTCAAGTACGCTCACCCCGGCTCAAACACAAAAACCACTTTAAGAGAGCACACATCAAACGCTCGCACATCCTTCAAACTCCCAGCACAAGAAGGGCCAGTGCGTCAATACCACAATCAACCATTTCACCAGGCACAAGCCTACCGTCCACAAATCAACCAGCACCATCCACCCTCTCAACCACTTTCATCACTCACGCTGTACTCGCTTCCGCTCGGCTCCTCACTGCCTCTCTTCTCCCTCTTCATCTTCTTCCTTCGACCTTCGTCGACCTTGTCCCCTTCTCTAGCCCTCTCACCAAAACCCGGCTCGTCGTCCTGAACGACAAACTCCTCCATCTCCCTATCCGCTACACCCCTCTTCTTCTTCTTTCCTCTTGTCGCGACTCTCTCCTTCTCCCTGTCCTCACCCCTCAGATGCTCCGCCGATGCCCCGTTTCCAGGTCTCTCCCTCACTTTCTTGGTCGTCGCACTCGGCGGCCCAGCGCTTCCAACGACAGGCCGGTTATAATCCCCCGCCTCTCGCCTCTTAGCCTGCGTAGCAGCGCCTTTGATTGCGTTTCGAAATGTCGCCCTTACACGCCCAATCACAGCGTCATATCGCACTCGATGACCCCAACAGACCTGGAACTCTGCATCCATGACCCCTGTCGTAAAGGCAGTGGTCTGGAAGTAGCGTGCCAAAATAGACAGACGATCTGGTGGGACGGTATCGTTGCGTTGGGAGGACTGGAAGTAGTTGCGCAGCGCATTCGACGAGCGAGGTGGCGGGTGCTCGTACCTTTCGTGGTCATCGGCGCCTCGGTTGGGAGGGGTGTTGTAGAGGAACGTGGCGATATGGGGTTGTGCGGGGAATATGGACGTGCCAATTGGTATCCAGAGAGGTGGTGTGAAGGCAGGACCGTCGCTTTCGGTATTGGGATCGGGTAGAGGGCTTGAGAGTGAGGAGGGCTGAAGTTGGTAGCGTATTGTCAGGTCATATTGGCCTGCTGAGGGACGTTCGGATTCCGAGACGTTTGGGGCACGTTGATTGCGATCTATACCGATCTAGATGGTGTAAGTATGGTGGATCCTCCTTTTAGAATTGTACAGGGAAAAAACAAAGATTTCTCGCGGGAATTGTAGGACAAGCACGTATGTTTGTTGGGAGACATACCGTTATGATATCACCCTCTCGTTCAATAGACCAAGAATGGCACTTATCACTGCGAGATTTGAAAAGGAAGAAAAAGTGTCTAATTTTTTCAGTGTCCAAAAACGCTTTGATGGCAGTTCTTGTCTTTGGTGCATATCTATAGATTATTGACACAACTGTGTCAAACAGATCAAGATGGTCGTGCATCTCTTGTGGTAGGTTGACCAATGCTGGATTCCAAACCTGGACGAGATGTGGATGACCTGCAGGAGCTTCTGACGGTAGCAATTCTGGGCATAAATTGAGCGGTTCAGTCAGTCTCAGAATCTGTAAGTCAGTTGCAATTCCATTGTTTGTGGTTGCCTGAAGCGAGGTTGGAGCCGCAGGTTCTGCATCAACAGTCGCTGGTGGCGCTGCTGACTGGCCTTGTACTGTAGCTTGGTGTGGATTGTCAATTAGTCCAACTCTTGTTGGCATATGCGGCTCTGAACCATGACCTTGCTCTGACTCTTCAACCTTGATGGGTACAGCGACTGCAGTGATGGTAGTCGTAGGAACAAATTGGCCATTCCTGGTCGGGGTGGTAAGAGGCTGATGAGAGGACGGTGACAGAGACCGCGGAATCACAGTCGCAGTAGTGACTTGTGGCGCCGGAGGAGGCATAGGTGCTGGTGGGATGCCCGTCGCATAAAACGCATGAGCTTGAGCATTTGCTACAATATCAGGAGTGAGAGTCGCAATCGGGTGCTGAGCTGCAAAGACCTTTAGATCCGACCAGGTTTTGATGTCGTCAGACAAATTGATCTGTGCTTGTACGAACAAGCCATTGGCTTGTTGGAGGAGATGTTGCGGAACTCTGACATGATCCATTGTCTCAGTTTGTGTCGGTGTTAACATTAGACGCGTGGCCAGGTTTGGAGTGTGAACAACCGGTGTCGATGGCATGATCATGGGTGGTCTTTGCTGCGCGCTTGAAGGTGGTATGGCGGACACTGCTGGTCGAACTGCTACAGATGCTCTTGATGGCGACGCTGCGAGCTGGTGGGACTCAGTCTCAGTATTGTCATCCTTCAACGTCAGATCTATGACCATGTTACGGGTAGCTCGTCCAGGAGCGCCGCGGGCGTGATTCTGAATGTGATCAAGAGTACCATCTTGTGTTGGTTCTTGCTGGCCTTGTGCGGTGGCTGTTGGCCTCCCACCAGCGTTCTGGTTGTTCTGTCTCTTTCTGACACCAAGTGTAGGTGCACGAAGTGCTGCATTGGCCGCGATTTCCTCCTCAGTGAGTTCAAGTTTGACTACAGGGATCATTGGGATCTGTGGTGGCTTGAAACCTGCTAGAATACCAGTAATACCAGACGTGGGTTCCACGACTTTTATGTCGTTGTGCTTTCGTATAGCGTCGTCAACCATACGAAGGTCGAAGCGCTGGTTGACTCCATCAGGCATCATTTGATCATTCGGTCGTTCTGGTGCTTCGTCGGCTTCTGATCCTGATGGCGAGTTCGGAAGAAGGCCATGTAGTGCTCTCATGCGACGTCGATGTTCAGGGTTTGAGGGAGACGCATATCGAATCTGGTCGTTGAGAGGTGCTTCAGATTTGATGCGATGTGCTGGTCTGGCTGAGAGTTTGGACGGTCGCCCGTAGATACGACCCATATCAAAGGCGGAAGCTGTGTGAGGAAGATGTTTGGCTTTAGAAAACGTGGCTAGGAGTATGACGGTGCACGCAATTGATGTGCGGAATTCGAGTACTCTGAATGAAGGATGGGAGAAAGAGGAAAGAGTAGAATAGTCGATTCGATGATTGATGGGTTAGGTAAGTATATTTATAGCAGCGGAGAGAGCCTGCTATGGAAGGATGGTCAAGCATTACTGTTGGGGTCATTGTGAATTGCACAGAGATGTGCGTGGTGGCTAGATGTATATCAGCAACTATTGACACGATAGTGTGGGTCAGCATATTTTCACAACATGAACATGGGAGTAACCATTTTTGATTAGTGTAACGTGAAAAGTCATTGAGCCAGGGAATTAGGGTGATATGACTGCCATTCAGATCAGACTTAACGTATGGCTGTAATAAGTTTAGATACCAAGCATTTGTCGAAATGCTCTTCAGGTCTGTGATCTGTAAATATGCTGGATGTGTTTGTTAGACAATCACCCGTGTTCGAACAGCATCGATGCGTCTTTTGAACAAGTCTTGTTGGTGTAGCGACCGTTTTAAGAAGAGTATAACTCGTTGCAGGACTTCCAGTGGAGTGTATCCTAAGCACGCACATATGCTATAGATAAAAGTGTTTGATGCTGTTGGGTGTAACTTCGTTTCTATTGCCTCGATGCTGGTGTTGTTAGTCTAAAAGTGAGAGTGAGGGCACAAAAGCAGTTGCTGTTAGTAGCACAATTGGAGAAACAATAACAGCAGTCGTAAACTCACAACAGAGACGACAAGCGATTGAGAATGGAAGCTAATGACGAAGTTTTGGTATCTCCTGAGGTACTTCGCCACGTCCCGACGGCTCTGCCACCATCAATCACTAGATCGCCGCCCATCACGAACCATCACTCATCGCTTTTCAGATGCAGATACATGCTTGCAATGTCATTGGCTCAGGTCAATTAACCTAGCGGACCACTGAAAAGGAATTTCTTAACGCTTTCTTCTGGTCCTAGTACACAAACAAAGTTCTCGAAGAGAGGCATATCACTGAGAAGAGGACAGAAGGTAATGACACGAATGTCGTGCTTGTCGTACTCGGCTGCAAGTCGTATAGGAGGACTGGGGAAGCTTCTTATCATGCAAAAGGAAAACTGTTCAGGAGGCAAATCGGAAGGTCAGATCCTTCGACTCTTGGCGAACCTCGAGCTGTAAGACGACCTGCTAGTCGGCTGTGCTCCGGTCAGCAAAACCCACTTGATTTGCTGCACAACAACCAGTGCTTAAGCTCCGGGTAGTCAGGATTGTCGATCAAGTCGGCATGCTGACGTCGGTTCGTCTAGGTCGGTGCCGCAGCTTGAAGGTTGGTATGGAATATTTCAGGGCCTGGAATGTGTTGTACATTTTCTTTCAAAGAGGGTATCATAATAACATATTGACAAACATGCAGAATTCGCTCATCATCTCTTCTTTCCTTTCTTGCTCGCTGTATCCTAGTTAGCATGATCCAATGCTTGAGGAGATAATGTGGACGTACTGTCTTTCGTCCTCTTCTTTTTTGGTGCACCTTTGCCTCTCAGCTTGGCGATCTGCAAGCCCTCTAGTCTGTCTTCCTCCTCTTCATTATAGAGCTCGAGGTCGTATCGTTTGACTTCTCGCTGTATATCTGCTACCGTGACCGATTTTCGGGGGTAGTATGCAGCCAAAGTAGGCCCTTTTAGTCTTTGGCGGAGAATACTATTGCCCATACGTAGTCGCTGAGGGTTGAAAGTTGTAGAAAACAATTTGCATTGTGTCTGCACATCATATCAGCTTCCCCTTCTCCATTGTGATGTCGTGTACCTTGTTATGTAAGGCGCAAGTAGTTCATAAACGCAAACATTAGGAGTCAGACCTACCTTCATTAGATCCAGAAGCCTGGAACTCGATACTTTTGATGCCATGCCGTTGAACACAAGTGGGATGATCGTCGAGTGCGCAACATGCATGAGTTCGATAGTTGATGAGCAAGTGCACAAGATGTGCTCTTACGTTTCTGTACTAGGGAAGTGTACAAACTCATTATGCGTCTTTTGGTTGCGCAAAAGTACTCCGTACCCATCCGTGACTGGAGGCCTCCGCTTAGTATTGGCTAGTGATGATCGACAAAGCCATCGACATCAAATCTCAGAGGCATCTCCTGAATTCTTGTCATCAAACTCAACACGTGCATACGTACTGTTTCGAATCTATTCGCCAAGTAGCATGTTGGTGAGGGGAGACTTCTAAGATCGCCGTCGCGCCACAGCGATCACGATGACGGATCTGCAAGATCAATCAGCACCATATCCGCAATATTTGGCACACCTCTGTCCGTGCCTCGATCTCCATACAATACAGTTCCTCTTACCATCCTCACGAAGTACGAGGTAGTCATTGACTTTGAATCACGCGTTGTTTATCACACCTCCTGGCTTTTCAGAGCCTTCACGGACAGTTTTCTGTGACTGTCTGGATTCTGATATAATACCATTGGTGATGCTTACTATAACTGACAGCAGAGTTGATCCAGTTCAAACGATGTACGTACATCACAGACCAGAAGCTGAAGGTGATCAGCATCGCTATGTCCTCTCTACGAAATTGCAAACATGAGCATGTCGCTTGATCCGGTATAGTAAACAGAGCATCGGTCCTCCTCCGATCTAAGATCTACGTGCATCCAGTTCTCAGATGTATTAAAGCAAACACTTACCTTCACTTCGACAAAACTCCTCTCTTTCCAGCAAGCAACTCAAAGCCCACTTAGCCACTCTTTTCAACATCCGCTCTTCCAACACCATCAACTCCGTTTGTACATTTACCAGCTTTCAGATATCCTATTAGCAAATCACAATGCTCAGATCACTCATTATCGCCTCTGTCGCAGCCTTTGCGCTTGCAGCTCCAACCACTATCACATCTCTGTCCAGCAGCAAACAGGATCTCACGACTACCAAGTACACCGCAACATTCGATGATCTCGAACCAGTTGCCGATGGCCTAGTCTCTCTTCAAGAAGTTGGACCCTACGATGGCCTCGACTACAAGGGCATTAGTAAGTTACACTCTTCACCTCAACCATCTTACACTAACCACCATCACTAGACCTCATCAGCCTCGGACTCGACGGTACAGTCATCACGGGTGTAAAACCCCGTAGCTCACCCAACGTCGGCGACTACAGTGCACGCACAGCTCTCACCGAAGGTGATCCATACATCACCACACAATACTCCGGCTCCACCACAGATACCTTCGACTTCAACGACTTCTACTTCGGCTGCGTTGTCGCGACCGCTGAAGCCGTCGCATCGGCTCCAACATCATGCACTGTGACCGTCGTTGGCTACAAAGCCAGTGTCGAGGTTGCTCGCCAGAGTTTTGAGTTCAATGTCGGACTTTTGGCTGTCACCGCTGATATGGTTCAAGCGACATTGAGCAACGAGTTCAAGGGTATTGATACTGCTACTTTCGAGACTGAGGCCACGGAGGACTTGGAGGATGCTGTTGTCGCTACTCTTATTGACAGTTTGGACTACACTACCTACAACGCTGAGGACAAGGAAGACGGCAGAAGCCGTTAAACTCTCCTTTTGGCAAGGTCGGCATCTTGTACATTCGTGATAAGGACTTATAATGTGTAACAAATACTCATGTAACAACTCCAAGCTACGAATACAACCATAAAATTCAATTTACTCCCTCCGTAGCCCGTGCTAGCATTTTTCTAAAGCAAGTATTGTACTAGACTGCCCTAGCCTTTCACCCTGGTTTTTGAGTTTCACTCGGACGATCGTGCGAGATCTTGATTCGCGTCTGATCCAATCACAAATGCTAAACTCAACGCGTCAAGCAAACCACTCAAACATTCACCTTAGTCGAGACCTCGAGCTTTCTTTCAACCATTTATCTTGAAGTACTCAAGGTCAACCTACCAATCTCGTGTCCTCAAGTCATTGCCAACTCATCGAATCAAATAGCAAAAGCCCACGTCATGTCTCGACCCACGCTACCATCTCAAAAGCGCAAATCCGACAACTCACAATACCACCACCACAGCTCAAACCCGTCAAAAAAGCCCCGTCCTGAGAATGCAAATCCTCCGTCTATCGGAGAACCTTCGCAGGGTGGACCTCCCAATCTACCATCAATCCTCCCAAAATATGAAACAGTGGTATTCACACACTGCAGCGTCGCTTTTCAACCACCAAACTCCACAACAATGGTCAACTACGAACGTCTAGAATTCCTTGGCGACGCTCAAATCGAACACATCGCATCACTTGTTATCTGGGATCGATTTCCAACCGCAGCTCCTGGCAAAATGTCCAGCATGCGAGAGACGCTAGTCAGAAACGAGACACTTAACAAGTTCTCCAGAATGTACGGCTTCGACAAGAAATTGAATTTCGCGCATACAAGCGGACCAATGACCATAAGCCAGAAGGAATGGCAGAAAGTCATGGCTGATGTGTTCGAAGCGTATGTCGCGTGCGTCATTCTTTCCGATACAGATTACCACCGTGGTTTCGAAACGGCAAAAGCTTGGTTGACATCTCTCTGGCAACCGTTGCTGAAGCCGCTGGAGCAGACACTGATGAATGCGAAGATCGATGATAGGAGATCGAAAGAGGAGCTAGGCAAGACAGTACTAGCAAAGGGGATTCGACTAACTTATGTTGATGAGAAGGAGCGGATTCTTGACAAGGCTAGAGGCACCTATACGTATTTTATTGGAGTGTATTTGGATGGCTGGGGCTTTGATAATCAGCATCTTGGAAGTGGTAGAGGTGAAAGCAAAGGTATTGCTGGGCAAGAAGCGGCAAGCAATGCGTTGAGGAATCCATTGATCGAGGAGATAATCAAGAAGAGGACGGCATTTCTCGAACAGAAAAAGGTAGACGAGGTTGGAACAGAGGGAGACCGCATGATGGGCCACATGTGATTCTAATGGATCAACGAGTATGAGACTTTGCGCCCAAAGGAAAGTCCTACCCATAAGATATGAAAACAATCGCAAAGGTATACCCTGTAACCATCAGAGACATTAGTTGAGAGCAGGCGATGGCCAATGATGAATCAGGTAACCTTGACGGAGGGATGCCCATTACCAACCAAAGAGTGTTAACAGCACCAGAAACGTGGCATCAACATGTTCACAATTCACCATACCTCAGTGAGTAATCTTTTCCTTTTATTGCTCGTCTTACCGTCTACACCTACACTGACCCTTCAGCTACAACCCTCATTCTCGTAAACACCTCTAGCGAAATCACATAAAGGTAGGTCAAAAAGCTCTCTCAAGCTCTCTCAGCTCTACTACCCTAAGATATATGGCAAACAGAACTGTGTGCATGCACCGTATCTAAATCTGGCAGAAGCATTCACTCATACTGTTCATCCTCTCAACGAAGTAACGGATATGGGATTGGACGAAGGCTCGCAAGTGTGCATCAAGTCATCCAAAAATTAGACACAAACATTAGCAACGCTTCGAGACTTATCGGTCTGTAGGAATGCTGACAAGATAGGTCGGAGACCAAGATGCTCTCTCCTTGTTCATCGGCATACTGACACAGAAGGTATGGTAGATGTGTTCATGCTTGATGGCTACAATCTGAACATGGAGTGCTAGAAGAGACGATCTGGGTGAAGCACAAGGAGAAACGAGTATAGAATCGTAAGGTGTACGAACATTACAGGGTATGGCTAAACTCGGCCACACAACCACCATTTCAAAAAAGCAGGAGTTATATGGACCATATCATTCTGTGTTCAGCATAACTCTGCAACATCACCTCTCTGGCATTTCCGTCCATGCAGCTAGAACCACCACCTCGTATCATGCCACAGCAGCATCACCAAGTATAGGGTATCCTCACAACCACCTCCACCCCGCAACAACAATCCTACCACCGTCCCTCAACCCAAGCCTTCCTCACCATCCTCTTCTCCATAGCCCCACACCACATCTTCATAGCCCCCCAAGCCTTTGTCTTCTCCCTCATATCATCCCAGTACGCATCAACAGTCTCAACACCAACATTCGTCGCCCTAGCCAAAATAATCTTCTCCATCGGATTCAACCCACCAATCCCACTTTCTCGCTTCCGTTTCTCGCTCTCTTGGATCTTGCGTCTTCGATTCGCTCTTGCGGCTCGTCGACTACGTTTTCGATCTCGTTGGGTAGGTGTGTCGTCGGGGTCGGAGGTGTCGGATTGGGAGGCGGTAGAGGAGAAATCTGAGGCGTGGGCGTAGAGGTCCTCTTCTTCTTCCGCTGCAGTAGTGTCACCAGTAGTAGGAGCTGGTTTACCTTTACCAGTACCAGTAGTATCAGTACCAGCCCACCAAGCAGCCGTACTAGGATGACGCTCCCACACCTCCCCGAACAGCCGTCTAGCCTCCGGATTCAACCCCAGCTCATCAACCTCCTTGTTGTCAATCACCTTGCCCACTTTACTCCACAGGTACTGCGCAATACCCAATCTAAACAGTGCATGCGGAGGCTCAACTTTCTGCTGACCACTTACATCCCCACCCACCATAGCTGCCCCTGCACCTGCATTATGTCCACCAAATTCAGCAGGCGTATCAAACTTCCTCACATAATAGCTCAACATAAACCGTCCCTCCGCATTATACAAATGCAGTATATTATTCAGCGCGTCCAGCAACCCAGGCGTCGGCATAGTCGGTTGAGCGTTTCGCCGGGATGTCGCGGGCCAAGTGAATGTTAGGGAGAGGGGGTTGTAGGGTTGGGTTGCGAGGTAGGCGTTTAAGGTTGGGTGGATGGTGCAGGAGTATGTGCTGTGTGGGTTTTGGGGTGTTGCTGGGAATGGGGTGGTTGTGGGGCTGTTGAGGGTGAAGCGTGCGAAGGCTGTGGATGGGGTTGTTGGGGATAGGATAGGGCGGTTTGGATTGTTGGTGGTGGTGGTGGGAGGGATGGAGAGATATTGTGTTGTTGTGTCGATTGGAGGGATTGTTGGCTTGAGTTTAGTGGTGGTGGTGGTGTTGGTGTTCTTATTTCGTGGGCGGATGAGAAAGGCGGAAGTATCGAGGTACTCATTGGTCTTTTCTGTGGAATCGTTCTTCGAGGTCGAAGGGCGAATTGCCTTCGCGGGATTGACGAGTGAGTTGAGGTCGAAAAGAGCCGAGAGACGTGCATGATCTGTGCCATTGACACCTGACGACCACGCAGCTGCTTCAGCTCTATCGCTGGCCTGATCTTGTGTAACGACGACCATCTCTCCTGTCTTCGACATGCTGAGGCCTCCAGTCACGGATGGGTACGGAGTACTTTTGCGCAACCAAAAGACGCATAATGAGTTTGTACACTTCCCTAGTACAGAAACGTAAGAGCACATCTTGTGCACTTGCTCATCAACTATCGAA
>Ga0181465_100563_pt1 | contig 15236 bp, 12 predicted proteins | sample InSIn3gowninarea_FD_119076 | JGI IMG/M metagenome (GOLD analysis project Ga0181465, IMG submission 119076) | Clean room microbial communities from NASA Spacecraft Assembly Facility at Jet Propulsion Laboratory, Pasadena, California, USA -... ... | reverse complement strand
GGGGCCGTGTCGGATGTTTTCGAATAAACTGGGGCTTTGGGAGCTTTAACGGAACGGGTTTTTAAAAAGTTCCTTGCTTATAGTTCGATAAACCAAATTGGTTTCGTTTTAATAGGTTTATCTACCGGACAAGTGACTGGTTTACAAACAGTAATTATTTTCTTCATGTTTTATATTGTAACTAGTATTGCTTTGTTCGCAGTATTTTTGAATGTTGAAAACCAGACAACCGGCGAGCATATGCGTTATGTGTCCGATCTAGGTTTTCTTTCGCCGCACGAGTGACTGCCCAGAGTAGCACTCTCTATTGTGTTTTTCTCTTTAGCAGGTTTACCTCCTTTCGCCGGTTTTTTCAGTAAATTCTATGTTTTACTGCATTTGTTTGAAGAGGGCTATTTGACAGCAGTTTTTATCGGTATTGTTACTAGTTTAATTAGTAGTTACTATTATTTAACCTTAGTTACTTACATGTGATTTGGGCCTGTACCGCAAGCTGCCTTAAAAAAAACTTGAACTTATCTTCCTTTATTCAAAGCTAAATGAGACTCCGCGACCAAAACCACCCTGGTTTTGGTCTTAGTTTTATTAACAATGTTTATATTTGTTAACGAAGCTGTTTTAAACTTTTCTCAACAAATGGCTTACTCTTGCGCATATTTTCCTAACGGTAAATTTTAACGCAAAAACGAAAACATAAATGGCACTTACCCTTTCTACTAAATTCAGCAATGATTCCAAAAATTCAATCTATTCAGGTTTTTCTTCCGAAAACAGCAAAAACACTAATTATTTGACCGCTATCTCGAACTGAGCGCCTTTATTTTTTACTGGTGTTAGTTTTGTATTGGCTTTTGCAACTCTAATCGTGTATTTGATTATTGATTTTTCAGCCGACGGTTTTGCTTTCTTGTACAATGTACACAGTACGGGATCTTTACAAACCGATTTTGCATTAGGAGCAGATGGTTTATCTGTAGTTTTTTTAGTGTTAACGGGGTTCGTATTTCCTTCTTGTTTTGTACTGTCTCGCTCGTTACAAGACAACTCTAAAAGCAGTCTTTTAGTCTTGTTTTTAAGCTTTGTCTTATTAATGGAAGTGATCCTTTTGTTTATTTTCCTTTTACTAGACCTGTTCTTTTTTTACATATGCTTTGAAGCTATTCTAATTCCTATGTTTATGTTGATTGGTACTTGAGGATCACGTTCACGTAGAATAAAAGCTGCTTACTATTTTTTTTTGTATACGCTGGTTACTTCCATGCTCTTGTTTGCTTCTCTTTTTTTCATTAACTCTACTGTGGGTAGTACCTTGTATCCAATATTAATCGATCAACCTTTTGATTATGTAGAACAACTTTTTTTAGCTACTGCTTTTTTTATTACGTTCGCCACAAAAGCGCCGATGATACCATTTCATATCTGGTTACCGGAAGCCCATGTAGAAGCGCCTACCGTAGGTTCTGTTATATTGGCGGCCTTACTTCTTAAATTAGGAGGTTACGGTTTTTTACGATTTTCTTTACCTATTTTTGTTGAAGCTCAACGAGCTTTAGTATGTTTTGTATACGTTTTGTCAGTTGTAGGAATTCTTTACGCCTCTTTAACTACCATTAGACAAATCGATATGAAACGAATTATTGCCTACTCTTCCGTAGCTCACATGAATTTAGCTGTTTTAGGGTTGTATTCTTTTACGCAACAAGGTATCGACGGTGCCATTTATTTAATGTTAGGGCACGGAGTTGTCTCAGGTGCTTTGTTTATTTGCGTAGGGGTTCTCTACGATCGTCATCACACCAGATTACTACGTTACTACAGTGGTTTGGTTACCGTTATGCCGATTTTTGCTTGCCTTTTTTTCGTGTTTACTTTAGCGAACATGGGTTTCCCCGGAACAGTAAATTTCGTGGGAGAATTCTTAATTTATGCAGGTGTGTTCGATCGTAACGCTTTTATTGCCACGATGGCTGCCCCAGCCATTGTATTAAGTGCCGTATACAGTATTTGGTTATATAACCGCTTAATTTTCGGTACACTAAAAACACAACATTATTTACAAAGTTTTTCTGATACCAATAGATTAGAAAGACATATTCTTACTATCTATGCTTTAGCTGCGCTTTATTTCGGTCTTTCGACAACCGATATCTTGGACGTGATTTATCCTGCTACCAAAACTTTGGTTGAACTAAACGCGGCTACAGGACAATTGTAATACCAAATAAACTATTTTTATGACTAATAAAAGCAAAATCACAGAACTTAAAAACTTTAATATAAATTTTGGTCCTCAACATCCATCAGCGCATGGAGTGTTACGTTTGGTTTTAGAATTAAATGGGGAAGTGGTCAAAAAAGCCACACCCCACATTGGATTATTACACCGGGGAACGGAGAAGCTGATTGAATATCGTACCTATTCTCAAGCTTTGCCCTATATGGATCGATTAGATTATGTCTCTATGATGGGACAAGAGCACGGTTATGCATTAGCCGTTGAACGCGCTTTAGATACTTTAGTGCCACTACGAGCTCAATATATTCGGGTTCTTTTTTGTGAAATAACTAGAATATTAAACCATATTATGGCTTTAACTACACACGCTATGGATGTGGGAGCTTTAACTCCGTTTTTATGAGGTTTTGAAGAACGAGAAAAATTAATGGAGTTTTACGAACGCGTTTCAGGAGCAAGAATGCACGCTAGTTATATTCGTGTGGGAGGTGTAGACGAAGATTTACCTTCTGGTTTGTTAGACGATATCCTATTATTTTCGCAACAATTTTCGAACCGTATTGATGAAATGGAAGAATTGTTAACCAACAACCGAATTTGAAATCAAAGACTTCGCGGAATCGGTGTGGTAACAAAAGACCAAGCTTTAGACTGGGGTTTTAGCGGTGTTATGCTACGGGGATCTGGAGTAAATTGAGATTTGAGAAAACGAAATCCATACGAAGTGTATGATAAATTATCGTTTGAGGTTCCAGTTGGCCGTAACGGTGATTGTTATGATCGTTATTTCTTGCGGGTTTTAGAAATGCGTCAAAGTTTAGAAATAATCAAACAGTGTATTTCACAAATGCCCGCCGGCCCAGTTCACGCTAACGATACTAAAGAAGTAGCACCTTCTCGACGTATTATGAAAGAATCCATGGAAGGTGTTATCCATCATTTCAAACTTAAAAGCGAAGGGTTTCATGTAGCACCTAACATTGCTATGGCTCAAGTAGAAGCACCTAAAGGAGAATTTGGTATTTACTTAGTTAGTGATGGAACTAACAAACCTTACCGTTGTAAAATAAAAGCTCCCGGCTTTTTACACTTGCAAGGAATGGATTTCATGGCACACAATCATTTAGTAGCCGATGTGGTTGCTATTCTGGGAACGCAAGATATTGTTTTCGGAGAAGTTGACCGCTAAGCGAAAAAAGCTAATTTAAATGCCTAACAACTCAAAATTTGTATCATCTGGCTCTAACAACATATTTTTACAAAACTCTTTTAGTTTAGTATTACAGTTTCCTTTCGAAAACCCTACTATAGTAGAAAATTTCAAACAGCTATTAGCCGACCGAGATTTAGAACTTCGAAAAATGTCGAAAAGTGCTTTACATCGTCAACTCGCGCAACTTAATGTGGACTTTATTCCTACTTTTGGGGCAAATTTTTTGCTTGTTCACAAAAATCCGGAAGAAATTTTGCAAGTCGCTCAATGAAACGAGCTGTTCTCGCTAATTAAACGACACCAAGCGAACGTTTTGTTTTTTAAAAGTCAGGAAGCTAAAAACAAAAAAGCTTTTTGATACGACAGCAGACGACTACAAGAATACAGTGCACTGGCGGCGCAGCCTCCTTTTTCTAGCCATTTATTCCAAATTTTGAGAGGTAACACTGTTTTTCCGCTGCTAACAAACAACGTTATACCGCTTTTACGCCTGTTAGAGCGAGAAAAATAAAAGTAAGTTTTTTCTTGTCAAACTCCAAGCTCTTCCCATTTAACAAGAATTTGTACAACTCACTAAATCTGGGGTATAGCCAAGCGGTAAGGCGCTGGTTTTTGATACCATGATCGCAGGTTCGATCCCTGCTACCCCAAAACCTTTCCTTTCTTTGACTTTTTTGGTTAGAAAAAAAAAATAACAACTCTATGACTCAACTACAATTATCTATGATTTTAGACCCTTTAGAACAATTTGACGTGATTAAACTACTGCCTTTTATAAATTTCGGCTTGACAAATTTAACCTTAATCTTGTTGATCAATTTACTATTAACTGGTTTTTTCAATTATGCTACCATTTATACTAATCAAAGCCACACAGTTACTCCTTCTGTAGTAGCATACGGAGTACGTAGTGTTTTCGATTTGGTAGCTGAATTAGCAACTTCCAATATCCGTTTAAGTAAACAAGTTTATTTCCCAATACTACTTTATGTTTTTGCTGTGATTTTAGTTAGTAATGTGGTTGGAATGATCCCGTTTTCTTATACTGTTACTAGTTCTTTTATCTGAACTTTTTTCGTGTCGTTAGCGCTGTTTACAGGTTTAAACATTATTGGAATATACCAACACGCTTATTCTATCTTTGCTTTCGGAGTTCCTACCGGATCACCTTTAGTTTTAGCACCTTTAATTGCGGCTGTTGAATTTGTTTCTTACTTCTCTCGAATTTTTAGCCTTTCTATTCGATTGTTTGCCAACATGATGGCCGGTCACACTTTACTTAAAATTTTAAGTAGCTTTAGCTGAACCATGTTAAATTCACAAGCGTTATTTGTAGTGGCTGCTTTACTACCTTGAGTTGTTGTAACTTTAGTTATGGGGTTAGAGTTCATCATTTCGTTTTTACAAGCTTACGTTTTCGTGGTTTTAATTTGTTTGTATATTAACGACGTTGTTCAATTACATTAAAGTAACTGCTTTACTTCTTTTAAATTATGTTTCAAATACCACAATTGCTAGCTAATGAACTTATGAATTTGTATACCGTTCTTTTCAGAACAATGTGACCGGAAACGAAAATTAGCGCCTTAAATTCCTTTTTCTTGATGGACACTGAAGAAGATGTTTTCGTTTGAGTCCAACACGAACCGACTTTGTCTTTGACTAGTTACAATCTATTAATCTCGTTAATACGTATCGTTTTAGTTTTAATAGGGGTAGCTTACTTTACTTTAGCGGAACGAAAAATTATGGCTTCCATCCAACGTCGACGAGGTCCGAATGTAGTAGGTATTTTCGGGCTTTTGCAACCTTTAGCGGATGGATTGAAACTTTTGTGTAAAGAAATGGTAGTTCCTACCAAAGCTAACGCTCTAGTTTTTTTAGTGGCGCCGGTGCTGATAATTACTTTAAGTCTGGTAGGCTGATTGGTAATACCTTTTAGTCCCGCACCTTCGTTAACTATTTCTTCGCAAGTTCCTAGCGCTTTTATTAGCCCGGTAGCGGCCGAAATGGGGGACGTGGCTAACCGTTGAGTTCCTGTTCGAAATTTTTACTACCCAATTGCTGATTTAAACCTAAGCATTCTATTCCTTTTAGCTATTTCGTCTCTTAATGTATACGGTATCATTATCGCTGGTTGAGCCAGTAATTCCAAATATGCTTTTCTTGGGTCTTTACGTTCAGCTGCTCAAATGATTTCTTACGAAGTTTCTATAGGTCTTACCATCCTTCCCGTTATTCTTTTAGCCGGTTCTTCTAACATTACAGAAATTGTTATGGCTCAAGAACGAACTGTCTGATTTGCGGCGCCTTTACTACCTTGTGCATTAATTTTTTTCGTTTCTATGTTAGCGGAAACAAATCGAGCTCCTTTTGATTTGCCCGAAGCCGAAGCGGAATTAGTAGCCGGGTATAATGTTGAATACTCTTCGATAATTTTTGCGATGTTTTTTTTAGGGGAGTATAGTAACATGCTGCTGATGTCAGCTATTAGCGTGGTATTGTTTTGAGGGGGTTGATTGCCTTTGATAGAAACTGGTTTTATTCCCGATCAAATTTGAATGGCTTTTAAAATTGTTATTATGTGTTTCCTTTTTGTTTTGGTACGGGCTACTTTTCCTCGATATCGTTATGACCAACTCATGAATATCGGGTGAAAAGTATTTCTACCGCTTACACTAGCTTTTTTCGTATTTTGCGCTGGTTTGCTGTATTATGCAGAAGCGGCGCCTTTCTTTAGAGAAATAAATATTTTTTAAATAGCTAGTTCCTAAACATAACTCGTTCTTTTGATCTATATGGGTGATTAGCTTAGTGGCTAAAGCATACGGCTGTTAACCGTAGGATCAAAGGTTCGAATCCTTTATCACTCGATGAGAAAACTAAAACTAACAAACCTAATCAGACCCTTTAGAACAATTTGAGTATACAACGTAATAACCTTGCTTACCCTATTATCTCTTAATTTTTTTTGGATAGTTGCGTCACCATTTAATGAAAACCCAATATGCTTTGATATTTACGATTTAAATGTTTACAACGTACAAACCCAGCTTGGCTGTAACTGAATATTCTCGACCATCAAAATGGTGACCAACGACCCAATTTTGTCACCGAATCCGAGCCCTGTCACTTCGTCGGCAATAACTCCCGCTGGTTCTGTGATGGACCCCCCATTATTTTTGGACGATCCCATTCTCCCTGGAATAAATTTCCTGCAAAATATTCCTTTTTTAAACCAATTACCCAACTTTTTTCCCGTGCAAATATTAACGCCTCCTATTTTGGGCGGTTTAGGAAACTTAGCTGGGCTCGGGGCGTTAATTCCTTTAGCTACACAATTAGCGCATAATGCCAACCCTACCATCATTCCGGGGGCGGGATTCCAGGCTCCTGCAGTGTTGCCGATCGCTTTTTGGCCCGTTCAAGCTCCGTTAATACCTAACCCTGTATTGGATCCTACTGTGGCAGCTGGGGTAGCCGGAGCTGCGTCTCCACAATTACCTTTTATTGTTTTGGGTAGCACCACCCTCATTCTTTTAGCTACCGGTTGATGAGTCTTTTATAAAAAAGCTACTCTTCCGGAAATTTCGGAGAACATTAGCCCGCTAACTGCTGCTTTAGGTACCGGGAAACCACTAAAATACTCTCTTCCAGCGGACAATCCTTGAAAGAACTTAAACCAACTATATTCTCTGCGGGCAGATAAAATAGAAAAGGTCGGTTACTTAGAGGTAGAATTGGTACCCGATTTTTCCGTTAAAATTTTCGGCGTTTCTGTAAAGCTAAGTGTGATACCTTTTCTGTGTGTAACCGGCAGCTTAAAAGAAACGTTCCTGACTTTGTTTTTGGCTTTATTACGAAGAGGTTTTATTTATTTAGTGCGTCAACAAATAGCCGTCTTTTGAAAAATGCTGCTTTTTTGTAAAATCAAAAATGCACATCTCCTTTTTTTCTTCGCGGTGACTTTAACAAAAAACTTACCAAAGATTCGCCTGCATTACCAGAAGATCACCATAAAAACTAAACTAGTTATACTGTGCACCGTTCACCAAACCTCACTGTTCTTAAAAAAGTGGTAACGTTGTCTGACAGTAGGATGGGGTAACAGTAACCTACGAGGCTCATGCCCTCGGGATGTTGGTGCGAATCCAGCTCCTGCTATCAACAATTTTGGATGAATAGCTCAGTGGGAGAGCGTTGGACTTTTAATCCAAGGGTCGAGGGTTCGATCCCCTCTTCATTCAAAGAAAACGTTTAACCGCTTACTTCCAAGGGTAATTATAACTCAGTTGGTAGAGTATCCGTTTGTGGTACGGAAAGTCGGTGGTTCGAATCCACTTAATTACCCTTAGCTGAAAAATTTGGTTCTTTTAAGAAAAGGGGAATAGTTTAAGTGGCAAAATATTGGTCTCCAAAACCAAAGACTGGGGGTTCGATACCCCCTTCCCTTGTTTATTTATTACTTTTCACCACATTTATTGCGGATCTATAATTTAACGGTAGAATGTTTCGCTCATAACGAAAAGGCACAGGTTCGATTCCTGTTGGATCCAGGAAACATAGTTTTTGCCCATTTGGTGAAATGGTAGACACGTTGGACTTAAAATCCAATCCTTCGGGGTCCCGGTTCAAGTCCGGGAATGGGCAGTTTTATTTTTTAGCACCTTTACAGATCCCTTTTATGTTCGAAAGAATCCAAAAAAACTTCCCTTTTGTCTTTATCCTCCCTTCAGTTAACGTTATACTTCTGCAAGTTTGGGCGCCTTCCATGCACAATTTAGTAGATGGTTTATTTATTTTATGAGATTTCGTCGTTTATTTAGGCTTGGGCGCACTGACTATCGCTTTGTCGGCTAATGTGATTTTTTCGCAAAGCCCTATTCGCTCTTTATTTAGCTTGATCGGGGTTTTTATTTGCGCTATTCTTTTATTGTTAAGTATTCGGGTCGAGTTTTTGTCCATGATTTTTTTAATTGTTTACATTGGAGCTATTGCTATTCTATTTTTATTTGTAATTATGCTATTAAATTTGAAAAAAGCAATGCCTTCAGGTTCGCGCGCTTTTTGAGCCAATTGAGCCAACCCAGTTTTCTTTCTGTTTTTATCAGAACGGGGCTACGTTTTTTTGTCTTCGGCCGTTTATGTTAACAGTTATTACAATTCTCGAAGTTTGGCAGGCCAAGCTAATGCGGGTTTATCTGAATTAAACCAAATAAATTATTATATGCGTTACGGATTAAGCGATGCTTCCATTTTCAGCGATCTTTTTTATAGTGTTCACGGCTTCATTTTCTTGGCGACCGCTTGCGTGTTAGCAGTTTCTATGATCGGTTCTATTATTTTGGCATTGAGTACATCAGAGCCTAGAGTGTAAAACGGTGGTAGAGACTTGTTTTTTTCTTTCGTCTAGAAATATGTTGTCTATTTTCAAACGCAATTCCACCACGTTCAAAGAGACGGAAATACAACCAAAAAAAAAATAATATGATACAAAGTGCAAAATTAATTGGTGCTGGATTAGCCACGATCTCGTTAGCAGGATCAGGAGTTGGAATTGGAGTGGTTTTTGCCTCCTTAATCGGGTCAATCGCTAGAAACCCGGCGTTATTGAAACAACTATTCGTTTACGCTATTTTAGGATTTGCTTTAACCGAAGCTATCGCTCTTTTCGGGTTAATGATGGCTTTTTTAATCCTTTTCGGTGTGTAAATAAAATTTTTGTTACAAGTTGCCAAAAAAAAGGGACAAAGTCCAACCCCTTCCCGTAAAAACAACATTACGCACAAAACTTTTTGGTGACTGTGCTAATAAAAATTTACGGAAAGGTTGCGCCTCGGTAGCGGAATGGTAAACGTATTGGACTTAGGATCCAGGGCTTGGGGGTTCAAGTCCCCCTCGAGGCAAGAAATAATCAAGGAAAAACGCCCATTTGGTGGAATTGGTAGACACGCTAGTCTCAAAAACTAGTTTTTTGACGGTTCGATTCCGTCAGTGGGTAATACTAAAGGAGGGGCGTAGTTTCAATTGGTTAAAACTTTGGTCTTCAAAACCAATATTGTGGGTTCAAGTCCTGCCGCCCTTGTGAAATTACAATTCTTGGAACTTGACTAAATCGGAAGCTTAAGTAGCTTAGTGGTTAGAGTTTTGGACTGAAAATCCAAGTACGGTGGTTCGATTCCACCCTTAGGCAAGCCCGCAAAACACCAGAAAAGGCAATAAGCGCATTCTTCGGAATAAGTGTCAAAAAGAAAACAAAATCTAAATTTTGTTCAGAAAACCTAGTGGGTTTGATCCTGGCCCAGAATGAGCGCTGGAATCGTGCCTTACACATGCGAGTTGAACGCTCGAAAGAGAGTAGCGAACGAGTGAGTAATACGGTAGAACTTGCCCAAAAGTCCGGGATAAAATACTGGATACCTTCTTTGTAAAAAGGAGAAAAGATTGATCGCTTTTGGATAGGCTGCCGGAGGTTTAGGTAGTTGGTTAGGTAAAAGCTGACCAAGCCAATAATCCTTAGCTGGTTTGGGAGAACGAACAGCCACGTCGGGACTGAGACAAGGCCCGAGCTCCTTCGGGGGGCAGCAGTGGGGAATCTTGGGCAATGAGCGAAAGCTTGACCTAGCGACGATTCGTAAGGGAGGTAAATGAAAGTCAACCTCACGACTGTAAAACTTTTTCGGCAGGGGGAGATGATGACAGAACCTGAGGCAAGAAGCACTGGCTAAGTTTTGTGCCAGCAGCCGCGGCAATACAAAAGGTGCGAGCGCTATTCGGATTTATTGGGCGTTAAGGGTATGTAGGTGGCCATAAACACTAATTGAAAAAAGCTAGGGAGGATACCTTAGACAACCGATTAGGATAAATGGCTTGAGGAAAAGGGAGGTCGGGAGAATTTCCAGAGTAGAAGTCAAATTCTGATATACTGGAAGGACTATCAGTGGCGAAGGCGCCTTTCCATCTTTTCCTGACGCTGAGGTACGAAGGCACGGGGAGCAAACAGGATTTGATACCCTGGTAGTCCGTGCAGTCAACGATGCATATTAAAGATTTGAGCTTTTCAGGTCTTACAGCTTACGCGTTAAATGTGCCGCCTGGGGAGTACGATCGCAAGGTTGAAACTCAAGGGAATTGACGGAAACTTTTACAAGCCGTGGAGCGTGTGGTTTAATTTGATGATCCGCGAAAAACCTTACCAGTTTGAGTTACTACGCCTTATTCGCCGCTTCTAACGAAACAGGGCTTGCGTCTGTTTTCGTTTTATAAGAGGGGTTGAATTAAAGCCGCTAGTAACACAGGTGTTGCATGGCTGTCATAAGCCCGTGTCGTGAGACGTAAGGTTAACTTCTATCCACGGGCGAAACCCTTCTTTTTTGTTCTGTTAAACAGAAAACAAATCGACCACACCGGGGGCGACGACGTAACATGTTTACGTTATGCTTTGGGTAATGCAGGGGGGGAGCATGACAAGTCATCATGGCCCGCATAAACTGGGCTACACATTCGCTACAATGGAAGGGACAATGAGATGCCAGAACTAAAATTTCGAGCTAAACTCCAAACCTTTCCCTCGTACAGATTATCTTCTGCAATTCGAAGAGATGAAGGAGGAATGGCCAGTAATCGCATATCAGCAATGGTGCGGTGAATTCGTACTGAAGTTTTGTACAAACCGCCCGTCACGGTCCGAAAGGAGGTCCACTCGAAGTTGGTGTCTGTGTTTGGCTAGCCGCTTTTTTGAGAGCTATCAAATCAGAGCCAACGTCTGTAGGGTCACTGATTGGAACGAAGTCGTAACAAGGTAACCGTACGGGAACGTGCGGTTGGAGAACAAATAAAATATACCGCTTATTGCCACCATAATAACTAAAATAATTTTTTTCTTCACACAGAAGAAACGTATGAACTGCCGATCTCATTCCGAACTCGACTACAGTTCGGGAAGGCAAAAGGGATACTCTTTTACGGGGAAATTTTTTGTCTGTCCCTCAAAAAAAAATTAAATAAATGCCACAAATCGATACAGTAACATACCTTCCGATCGTATTATGATCGCTTGTACTTCTTCTTTTAGGTTATATCTTGTTCAACTTGTTTGGTTTATTGTGATTATGTAGCATGCGTAAAATAGGAACTCAATGAATTAACTATCAATTACGTGCTTACTGACTTGGTTGAAATCACGAGGAAACTGCAGACGATTTAGCTTGAAGTTATCCGACTGCCTCAGCTTTGCCTTTAGACCAACAACATTAATTTGTATGTTAACAATACCTTTTTAAAATAGGGGAAATAACTCAATCGGTTAGAGTGTCAGCTTGTCAAGCTGGAGGTTGCGGGTTCGAGTCCCGTTTTTCCCGCACGCCCATCAGGAAAAATGGCCGAGTGGTTTAAGGCACCTGTCTTGAAAACAGGCGTTGCGATCCAACCGTAGGTTCGAATCCTACTTTTTCCGGGTTTTATCGTAGTTAGAAGAAGTGGCCGAGTGATTGAAGGCAATAGACTGTAAATCTATCGAGGTATTCCCTCCTCATTGGTTTGAATCCAATCTTCTTCAAACCGCTCTGTTCGTCTAGTGGTCAGGACACCGCCCCTTCAAGGCGGGTACGCAGGTTCAAATCCTGTACAGAGTAATTGATTTAGGAAAAAGAAAAACAAACTTTCAGATGAAAACCTAGCTATCTGGCTTTGGGACGCAAATCGCGAAAAGGTCCGCCAGCTAAACGCAGAAAAGGGCCGTTTCCCAAGAGAAATTATTTTCAAAAAAACCTAGGGAAGTGAAACATCTCATTACCTAGAGGAAAAGAAATCAATAGAGATCCCGAAAGTAGCGGTGAGCGAAATCGGACCAGGCCTATCTTTTTTCAATTGCTGGTACACCTAAAACCTTGGAACAGGTTGCCACAAAAGCGGGTAAAAGCCCCATAGGAATTCCAGCGAAAAAAGAATGAGTAATTTCATGAATGGAAAACGTGGAATGAAGTTGGGGGAACCACCCTCTAAGCCTAACTAGGCCAGATAAGCGATAGCGAACTAGTACCGTGAGGGAAAGGTGAAAAAGGACCTCAGTAAAGGGGTTGAAAAAGTAAATGAAATCTGACAGGTAAACAATCATTCGAGGTGGTTTGTAAGCCACTCGAGGTACCTTTTGTATAATGGGCTAGCAACTTAAAGGGTTTAGCGCAGCTTAAGCCGATAGGTGAAGGCGCAGCGAAAGCGAATGGTTTGAAACAAAACTAACAGTTAAATTCTTTAGACCCGAAGCCAAGTGATCTAACCGTGACCAGGTTGAAGATCGGGAGATCGGAGGACCGAACCTGTGTACGTTGCAATGTACTAGGATGAGTTGCGGTTAGGAGTGAAAGGCTAATCAAACTTGGTGATAGCTGGTTTTCCGCGAAATCTATGTAAGTAGAGCGTTTTTGACAAGGGGACCCGGAGGTAGAGTACTTTCGTTTGGAAGGGGGGTGACACCTTACGGAGATTCGGAAAACTCCGAAGGCCGGTGTATAATCCTTTAGATACATATCAAAAACAGACAGACCTTGGGTGATAAGGTCCAAGGTCGAGAGGGAAACAGCCCAGATCCTAAGCTAAGGTCTCCAAGTAGTGTATAAGTGTTTAAGGAGGTCAACCGGTGTAGACTATCAAGAGATAGGCTTGGAAGCAGCCATTCTTTAAAGAAAGCGTTAAAAATCATTGATAGAGCTGGTTGGCGTCGATAATGTATCGGGACTGAAAATACACTCACCGAAGCTGGGAATATCGCTTGGGTAGCGGTATGGTAGTGGAACGTTCTGCAGGTTCAAGAAGTCGGTTCGTTAGAGCCGTATTTCAATCTCAGAAATGAAAATGCTAGCATGAGTAACGAAATACACGATAAGTGTCGCCGAAAGTCCAAGGTTTTGTGAAAACAGAAAAGACGGTCCCTAAATGTACAGAGAAATCGTGGCATGATGGGTATTCTTTTGCGTTCTAACTTTTATGCTTTTTTTTTCTTTTTTGTTGAAAGTAATAAAAAAAGAGAAAAGGGCATAGAACTCGAAAAAAAGCAAAAAAAACATGGAACCGTACCGGAAACCGACGCAGGTGGATAGGTAGAGTATACTAAGGCGTTTGAGATAACAACATTGAAGGAACTCGGCAAATTGACTCTGTAACTTTTTTGGATAAGGAGGGCCGGTTCAATAGAATCGGTGGCATAGAATCGGAAAGGGCGACTGTTTCTTAAAAACACAGGACTCTGCCAAATCGAAAGATGAAGTATAGGGTCTGAGGCCTGCCCGGTGCTAGAAAGCCAAGAGGAGAGGTGCAAGCTTTGAATCTAACCCCTAGTAAACGGCGGCTGTAACTCTGACGGTCCTAAGGTAGCGAAATTCCTTGGCGGGTAAATTCCGTCCTGCATGAATGGTTTAACGATCCTTTCTCTGTCTCCAGTGTTGACTCAGTGAAATTGAATTTTCCGTGAAGATGCGGAATTCCTCATGACCAGACGGGAAGACCCCATGCACCTTTACTGTATTCATCAATTGTTTCGATCTGCTTCTTGTGTAGCTTAGGTGGTAGCTTAGGAAGTTGAGCGCTAGCTCAATTTCAAGCACTAGTGAAATTCCACCCTAGAATTTTGATCAAACTTATTGACCCAAAAGGGTGAAGACAGTTGATGATGGACAGTTTGACTGGGGCGGTGGCCTCCTAAATAGTAACGGGGGTGTGCAATGGTAAACTCAAAGAAACAATAATGTTTCTTGTTGGAGCGCAATAGTAGAAGTTTGCCTGACTGCGAGACTGACAAGTCAAGCAGGGACGAAAGTCGGCTATAGTGACCCGGTGGCTCTGTGTGGAAGGGCCATCGACAACGGATAAAAGGTACGCTGGGGATAACAGGCTTGTTCCCCTTTAGAGTTCCTATCGATGGGGGGTCTCGGCACCTCGATGTCGGCTAATCGCATCCTGGAGTTGAAACCGATTCCAAGGGTATGGCTGTTCGCCATTTAAAGCGGTACTTGAGCTGGGTTTAGAACGTTGTGAAACAGTTCGGATCCTATCTATCATGAGTAAGAAAAACTAAAAGGCGCTACCCCTAGTACGAGAGGACCGGGTAAGAGAAACCTCTAGTCTACCAATTGTCTCTCTTAAAGGCACGGTTGGTTAGCCACGTTTCGTTAGGAGAATCGCTGAAAGCATCTTAAGCGAGAAACCTTCCTTGAAAGTTTTTCCGTTGGTCGGAGAAGATGACTCCGTTAATAGTCTGTCCATGGGTCCGGCGCAAGTCTGGTTCAAGTTGAAACAGAACTAAAAACCAACTAATCTTTTTCCTTTTTACAAAAACATAATTGTAGCGGAGGGGGCCAAAAACCCCCTCCCCCATTTCGAATACACATTTTTTACGTTCTACCCGCAGCTTTCTATAGAGGTTATACTTTTTTTTAGCAGCTAAAACAGTTCAAACAGAGGACATAGGGCCTACTCAACTACAGTTTAGCTCTTTGAAAAAAGTCAAATCTTTATACTCAAAAGTTGTTATGCCAAAACTTAGTCGCTATTTAATTAACCTCTAGACTAGTTTTAGGTAATGCCCACTCTTTTCATAAAGCTATACCTATGCCCATTTCCTCGAGTCTAATTTTTAATACTACTTTTTTTAAGGTTTTGACAAGGTCGGATAACTTCAAGCTAAATCGTCTGCAGTTTCCTCGTGATTTCAACCAAGTCAGTAAGCACGTAATTGATAGTTAATTCATTGAGTTCCTATTTTACGCATGCTACATAATCACAATAAACCAA
>Ga0181465_100559_pt1 | contig 15283 bp, 17 predicted proteins | sample InSIn3gowninarea_FD_119076 | JGI IMG/M metagenome (GOLD analysis project Ga0181465, IMG submission 119076) | Clean room microbial communities from NASA Spacecraft Assembly Facility at Jet Propulsion Laboratory, Pasadena, California, USA -... ... | reverse complement strand
TGGCTGCAACGATATCATAGTTTTTGAAAAGCGTGACGAAAGCCTGGCTGGCCAAAGTGGCGGTATTGCTCACTTTGGTTTTAGGCTGAGAAGTCCCCTGGACATCGATAAAATGGTTCAAAAAATAATTGAGGCTGGAGGATTAATTGTTGAGCAGGGTGAATTTGTACCAGGCTCACCATACATTTTTTTTAAAGACCCTGATGGATATACTATAGAAGTTTGGTATGAGCTTGTCTCCCGAAGAAAGGCAAGGATTTAAATATTATTCGTTTTTAAATTTACCATTTCAAGCAGCACGTAATTTTGCTTGACTAGTTATTCTTTTCATCTAAGATCTTTTTTTTCTCCTTTTCGTATTCCTCTTTAGTTAGGGCTCCATCATCCAATAATTTTTTGAGTTTCTCTAGGTCGGAATATTTGTCAGATTTTGCGAGGCTAACATTGTTTTTTTTAGTTTTATCAATCAATGCAAATACAATTTCAATGCGAGGAAAATTTCCTAGTATGTAAGGAGGTTTCGAGATTCGTTCACCTAGTATTACATAGGATTTGTCTTGCTGTCGGGCGAAATTATCAGCTCTTTTTTCAGCAGCTGCCCGAAGAGTGGAAATAGGAGTAAATCCAGAAGAAGCATGATGATATATCCGATAAATATCGTTGGGAGGATAATTGTTACTCATGATCTCAGGTGGATTAGAAAATTTAGATTTACTTTCTCCAAAGCGCTGAATGGGTGACGTCGAAGCGCAACTGCTAATCAAAAAAACAAAGAAAAAGAATAGGAAAGTAAGTAATGTTGAATATTGTTGTACATGTCGCTCTTGTATGTTCCTGTTAATTTCCCTCCTCGGGATTACACTACCTTTACGTCTCTCCAATATTTCGCTGAACCTTATCATATCCTTTAATTTAAAACAAGATAAGCTTGTTATTCTATATGAGGTAATGTTTTATGCCTATTGTAAATTAATAGAAACTCACTTATGACCACTTTTAGAAACAGCATCATTTTAGCATTACGTAAAAATAAAAAGCCGCCTTTAGATATTCAACCCTTGATATTAAAGCATTGTAGATTAGGTACGATAGCGGATTTATATGATGAAAAGGTATTTGAAGAAGAGATGGGCAAACGAGCTATTATACTCTATACTGACTTGCCAAACTTAAAGAAAGCGGGATTAATAGATTACAACGAAAATCAATTTTCACATATAACGCATTCTCAGAGAACGAGAGACAAAGAGGATTTATTTCCCGAGGGGCCATTTTATGTTAAACTAACAGATAAAGGGGAAAAAGAGTTTAAAAATAAATGGAAAGACAGAAACCCCTTTCTGGCCGAATTGAGGACATTATTAATAACCGCAGCACTGACACTGCTAGGGTCAATCTTGTTTTATCAATACCAGCGACACAAAGAGAGACAGGAACAACAATTAATAGACGTACGTCAAGACTCAGCTATAAAAAACTTGACAGAATCGTTGCGACGAATTCAAAGTCGTAAATAGCATGTTAATACCCTTTTCCTTCAATTTGAATTTACGGTGTTGGGCAATTTAATTCTACTGACTAATTATGGTCTTAATTGTATTGCCCTCTTACTTATGTCATCGTAGGTAATCTGTAACCTTTAAGTTTTGAGACTTCGTAACAAAAAAGGGGGAGAAGATCGTCAAGCAATACATTTGGTCAAAGATTCATTGCTGACTTATTTTGGTTATTATTTAAGCAAGAAGAATAAAAATATTTAATTTACAGACGGGAAAATTGTTGGAAATTTTGATCTTCAATCAACAAAATACAGCTATATTCAAGTCACTATATCGGTACAAATGATTATATATTCAACCTAAAAAAAGATTTCAATCCGCCGCCGATACTGCGCAGACTAAAAGTGCATATTTTCAATCTTTTTATTCTAATTTTACCCCTTTTGTAAATAAATATTGCACATGATACATCAGGTGCATATCAAAGACTGACTGGTAGAATTCCAACGTTTTCTCCACATCTCTTACAGCAATAGCTAAATGCGTGAGACCGTAGGTGCTAGTTGTATTCATATTGTGATCAGTTATCGATTGCCTCGATATTCAATAAACAAAAGATGATGTTTTGGTAATTACAGATGTTTGACAAAAGTGTTTTGGGCTTTATCCTTCGGCTGCTGCTTTTAAGGCTGCAATATCTATTTTATCCATCTGTAGCATTGCATCCATTACTCTTTTCGATTTGGATGGATCCTTGTCACTCAACAACTGCCCGAGAATAGGTGGAACTACCTGCCACGACAACCCAAACTTATCTTTTAGCCAGCCGCACCTGCTTTTTTGTCCACCTTCTGAAAGCTTCTCCCACATCTCGTCTATTTCTTCCTGCGTTTCGCAACGCACAAAAAAGGATATTGCTTCGGTAAATTTGAACATCGGGCCACCGTTAAGACCAATGAATTTCTGCCCATCTAATTCAAAGGTCGCAGACATTGCTTTGCCACCAGGAGCAGGAAGGCCGCTCGTGATTTTTGAATTTTTAAATACCGAGACATAAAAATTTACTGCTTCTTCCAGGTTTCCATCAAACCATAAAAAGGGAGTGATCTTTTGCATATAGTTTTAATTTTCACCAAACCTACACGCTATAAATAAAAGAATAATTCATTAAAACGACAATAAGCGGGGTGATTGCGACAATAATTATGATCTCAAAAGAACAGAAGTCATTGTAGGCTGTTTACAAATTTATCCCCGAACCAGGCAGATTACTAAGTTATTGCGCTGCCCAGTAATCGATTACCAACACTTTATCTAAGAACGGCCCCAACAAAGATCCGAAGGCTTTGTGTGCGGGATGAGGGAGGTATACTGCACGGTCTTCTTCCGAAGCAAAGGTTAGAAAGAAACAATGGGTGAAGCCGCTGTTTAAATTTTCGGGACTGTTATTTAACCCCCACTCAAGTGATTTTATTTCTTTGATCTTTGATGGCAGCGCACGAAAAGCATCTTCTACTTTCTTTACATCTTCTGCTTTACTTCCATCTTTAAATTTAAATAGAACAACGTGTCGTAACATTTTTCCTGTATTTGATTTTTGATCTTGTGCAATCGCAAAATTTGTCATGGCAAATAAAATAATTAAAATAGAAATGGTCTTTTTCATAACGCTGTTTTTTGATCTACAAGATAAGAAATCTTTTAGGTGGCTTTATGATGCTACTTAAAAGTATTCATAGTTCGTCAGCTTATTTTAGAACGGCTACACGATCTTTTTTAAAAACCAAAAGCATATAATTTTAAAAATCCAGTATCTTTAAAACTTACCATTATCTGCATATAAAAACGCTGTATGAAAAAAAAGTTACAAGGAGTTTTGATTGCCCTTATCTGTCTGCCACTCTTCTCATTTGCACAAACCGGAAAAGTGTATGATAATCTTTCGCTGCAAAGCAAGATCTTAAAGATGGAAAGAAAGTATGCTGTATACCTGCCGCCCGATTATGAAAGTTCTGAACGCAGTTACCCGGTTCTTTATTTACTGCATGGCGGAGGTGATGATCAGACTGGATGGGTACAGTTTGGAGAAGTACTGAACATTACTGATAAGGCGATCACTGAGGGCAAGGCTACACCGATGATCATCATTATGCCGGATGCCAATACCGGCACAAGGGGCTATTCAAACAATGCACTTGGCACATGGCGCTATGAAGACTTTTTCTTTGAAGAGCTGATGCCTTATGTAGAAAAAAAATACCGCATCAAAGCAGAAAAAAAGTATCGTGCCGTTTCCGGTCTGTCAATGGGCGGTGATGGAACTTTTACCTATGCATTGCATCACCCTGAATTATTTTCATCAGCTTGTCCCCTGAGTGCAGGCACGGGGCCTCTTACATTAGATGACGCAAAAACCCGTTTACGCAGGGACAATGCAATGATGGCAGATTCGGTCATTGAAAAATTTTACAAACGCCAGAGTGTACCTGCTTTGGTAAATGCTTTACCAGATACGTTGAAAAAATCCGTCCGCTGGTATATTGATTGTGGCGATGACGACTTCCTGTATGAAGGAAATTCTTTGGTGCATATCGCTATGCGCAAAAGAGAAATACCGCATGAGTTCCGTACAAGAGACGGCGGTCATAACTGGACATACTGGCGCACCGCCCTGCCCCAGGTGCTGGAGTTTGTAAGCCAGGCATTTCATCAATATTAAAACTTTCTCTTTTCGATCAATTTGATATTGCAATCGCCCAACAAATGTATGGGGCACAGTTTTGTTGTTGTTATGTTTAAGAATAAGAAAGATAGAAGATCAAAACTTTGCGGGCTGCCCTGATTTTGGAATTGACTTCAGGATAAACTGCCTTAACTGTTCATTAGAAGTGGCGAGGTCTTCTTTTCGAAGGTACATCATATGACCACTGCGAAAGCCCTTCCAATCCATACGATCCTTCAGACGACCACCAGGATCCATTTGCCACATATTGTATTTTGCATTGAAATAATCGCAGGCACCATCATAATAGCCGGATTGTACAAGCAGGTGCAGGTAAGGGTTTTGAGCCATGGCCTGGCGTAGGTTCTCGCCTGTTCTGTCATTGGTTCTATCCCATGGGGATACGGGTCCAAACATATTATACTTAAGATCTGTTTTATAATTCAATTCTTCCCGCAGGTAAATGTTTATGGCCGGTGTAAAAGCGTGTAGCCACGACGTGAGTTCGGCATTGTAATCCGGAGATTCACCTGCATCCTGCCTGTCCATTCCCTTATACCTGGAGTCGAGCCTGCCAACCGTATAACCCTTGCTGCGCAGCAATTCTTTCCAGAAAAAATTAGGCTGTATATCGAGGTTACGCTGCAGGATCATTGCTTCTGATAAACCCGAATAGCGGGACATTTTTGACGCTACCTGCTTTTTACCATCATCACTCAGCGTATTGCCTTTGGCCATTGCAGGTATGAGTTGGTTAACTGTAAAGTCTTCTACCTCCGGTAACATCGCGGTTAGATCTTTTTGCTGCAGATCAGCAGGCAACATCTTATGGTACCATGCGGTAGCAGCATAGTATGGAAGCATCAATGCCTGGTCGACGGGCCCATTGCGTTGAATGCCGAGATCTGTTGGAGAAACTAATACCACTCCGTTTAAATACATCCATTGGGCGTTTTGCAACTCGAGCGCAAGACCCGAAACACGGGTGGTGCCGTAGCTTTCGCCGATCAGGTATTTGGGTGACGACCAGCGATTTTTTCTTGTGACAAATGTATTCAGCCATTCAGCGAGGTACTTGATGTCTGCATTTACGCCGAAAAATTTTGCTCCCGGAATATCTTTGCTCACCATTCTTGAAAAACCTGTATTCACTGGGTCTACATACACAATGTCCGCTACGTCCAATACAGAATGAGGATTGTCATGCATGCCATAAGGTTGAATAGGATAACCTTCATCATCTACATTAAGAATGCGAGGGCCGGTATAACCTATTTCCATCCATACCGACGGTGTACCCGGACCGCCATTGAAAGAAATGACAAGCGGCCTCGAAGTTTTATCTTTAACATCCGTTCTTTCATAGTAGGTATAAAACACCCCGGCAATAGCTTTACCATCTTCATCCCATACCGGCATGGTACCCGCAGTTGCAGTATAGGGAACCTGTTGGCCTTTTATGGTAACCTGGCCCTTGCTGGTAATAGCGGTATCAGTCTTTACCATACGGTTGAGTACCGCAGGTGCTTTGCTGCCCTCGTCCGTTGCAGCCTTTTGGCCATTGGAGTGTATAAACGCAGTAAAAAGAATACCAGGAAGCAGGAATAGTTTTTTCATAAACAGTATTTATATACGGGCAAATGTAAAATGAATATAGGAATATAATCAGTTGGAAGAAAAATGCAGGTCTAAGCAATCGTGAACACACTTAATAGTTGATTGATTCAAAGCCGTTAGAACATGGAAAGAAGATTCAAGGCATTAATCCTGAACGATTATAAAAACGCTCCTTACGCGGAGTGGATAAAGAAAGGCGAAAAAACCATTGAAACAAGAATGCGTTCATTTGGCTACCGGGGTGATCTCGTGATCTGTTGTGGCAAAACGAACTCTGTTGGGAAGAATGCCGGAAAAGCGTTGTGCATTGTTGAGCTATGGAAAATACGGGAGATGCGAAAGGACGATGAAACTGCTGCAGGAGTTAAATACCACCCTGGCATGAAAGCACTCCTATTACGGAACTGGCGGCATTTCAGCCGTGATTTCGAATTTGCGCCACAACGGTTTTCGGGCGCCTGGCAAAGTCTTTTTGAGATCACTATTCCTGCCGATGTAGTGATTATACCGAAGCCAGGCATCCGCCCATTCAGAGAGCAGGAATAATATTAATTTTCGACTGAAAATAGTACGTTTACTACAACCGTTAGTTTTATTAAAAAGGCGGCCCGCCATTTACGATAGCAAAAATCCGTCCTCATTCAGGAATTATATTTATCTACCCTTCGTATTTGTTGTTCCGTATGATTGCCCCCTAAACAAAAACATAAGCGATCAATTGGCTTCTGTATATTTCTTAAAATTATCAAGGATCGCCTGCCAGCCACCTCGTTGCATTTCTACCGGGTTGGTACTTTCTGCTTCAAAGCTTTCAACCACTTTGGTAGTATTGCCCATCTCATTGAAATGCACTTTCACTTTCCTGCCATCACCCATTGTATACTCAATATATTTATTGGTGTCAACGGCATCATACACGCCGTCAAAATCAAAACCCATACTTCCATCCTTAGCTTCCATCCTTGACAAAAAGTTTCCTCCTGCCCTTAGATCATTTTCTGCCCGTGGGGTATGCCAATCATCGGAAGCATTGCACCACCTGGTAATATGTTCAGGCTTTGACCAATACTCCCAAACCTTTTCTACGGGTGCATTGACTGTGGTCTCTATTGTAATGACTGTTTTTTCAGCTGTTTCCATTTGTTTGAAGTTTATGGTTATAAATTATTTTTACAATACAAATATCGAGCAAGTTTTGACGGGACAAGGTGTGCAAAAACGACAATTAAAGGGTGTTTTTGCGTCAATGACATATATCCTTTCAGGAGTTAATAAGTGGTGGAATTTTTCTCGAATTGCATTGAAAATTCAGGTAAATCCACTTGCAATTGCCCATTTAAATTATTAGCTTTATTAATCAATCCGGGTTGTTAATCCTCTCTTGACCACTTCCTGTAAAAAGCCGTAAACCCTCTTACCTATACCTTCCCTGTTAGTATTTCATTTTTTATTTAAACCCCCCATCTATCATGAAAAAATTACTACTTCTCAGTACGTACGGAATAGCTATTGCCCTTTTTACACTTAATATGGGTTTTGCCCAGGTGAAGCAATCGCCGCAGCCACGAGCCGGAGTGCAACCATTAGCTCCACCAAAACTAACTGGCAAAATCAGTCCGGAATTACAGAACCTTCACAACAGTTTTAAAGCTGATCCACAAAACGCTAAGGCTGTAGGCCCAACAGCCGGACTACAGAAATTTATGATAATAAGAGGTGATAAAGTGCTGATAGATTTCTCTGTAAAAAACAATATAAATGCAGCTAAAACGGAGCTGCAAAAGTTGGGTGTAACCATTATAGCTGAGTATGGCCGCGTTATTTCGGGGTATATGCCTATCAGCATGCTGCCTCAATTAGACGGAGCAAACACGATACGCTTTGCTAAGCCTGCCTATAAGCCAATGCACCAGTCGGTTAAAGATGGCAGTTTTCTCAACAGCACTTTAAACCAGCCACCTGGCAATAGTAATACACCGGTGATCAGCCAGGGCGATACGGCCCAGTATTCATACCTGGCAAGAAAGAAAAGTCATGTAGATGGGCATGGAGTGAAGATTGGCGTGCTGTCTGACAGCTATGATAATTTAGGCACTGCTGACAAAGGCGTAAAACGGGGCGAGTTGCCCGGCAAAGCCAATCCTTTTGGATACAAAAAACCTGTGCAGGTGTTATCCGATCTTGACAGCGGAGGTACAGATGAGGGCAGGGCCATGATGGAAATTTTACATGATGTAGCTCCGGGTGCACACCTTGCTTTTCATACTGCATTTAATGGCGAAGCGGATTTTGCGCAAGGCATACAAAGGCTCGCTGACAACGGGTGTGAAGTAATTACAGATGATGTTTTTTATTTTGATGAACCTTTTTTCCAGGATGGCATTATTGCGCAATCTGTTGACATTGCAAAAAAACGAGGTGTTAGTTATTTTTCGTCGGCGGGTAACCAGGGTAATAACAGTTACGAGGATAAATACCATCCCACTGATGTAGAGCTATTTGGTCCTGGCGTCGGAACGGCTCATAACTTTAATCCTCCCGGCAATGGTTACAATTTTTTTCAACCACTTTATGTGCCACCCGGTGGTGTGCTGGTGATGTCATTTCAATGGGACCAACCTTCTTTTTCAGCCAGCGGTGTAGGCGCCACTACTGATTTCGATATATACCTCACGGATATCAACGGCAACCTTGTGGCCGCGGGTTTTTCCGATAACATCGCCAGCGGTGAACCTGTGGAAGTAATGGGCTTTCAAAATCCTACCACGAATTATACCTTTTTTCTAACCATTATAAAGTATGCTGGTCCGCCTGTTGAACGCCTAAAATATATCATGTACTACGATGCACAATTCTATACCCCGTTTCCCGGAATATTTGCTCCTACTTTGGTAGGTCATCCAAAAGCAGAAGGTGCTATCGCTACAGGTGCAACCGCTTATTTTAATACACCTGCCTATGGATTAGATACGCCCTATGTTAATTACTTCTCATCATTGGGTGGAGTACCTAATTATTATGATACCGCTGGTAACAGGATACCGGCACAGGTACGTAAGAAGCCAAATATTGTGGCGCCCGATGGCGGCAACACTTCCTTTTTCGATCCCTTCGGTAATGGAGATATTTCGATTGATGTTGACAAGTACCCTAATTTTTTTGGCACTTCTGCGGCAGCACCACATGCCGCGGGTGTAGCGGCCTTGATGATTGATGCTGAAAAATTAAGGCGTATCACACCTGACCAGGTAAAAGGCGTGTTAAGTGCAACGGCAACTGACATGGATAATATCTATACTCCCGGCTTTGATAAGAGATTTGATTTTAATACAGGTTATGGCTTTATCAATGCAGAGAAAGCAGTGAAGAAAGTTAAGTTCCCCAACCTGTATGTCGAAAATTTAAAGCTTGATCCAATATGCTCCGACAACCCAGCCAAGGTGCGCAACTGGAAGATCACTAATCCTAATCCTTTTGCAGTTGACGTTTACTGGTTTGTGCAAGGGACACAGCAAACAGGCAAGCTGACCGCCGAACCGGGATCTACCACCTTCAGCACAAACACGGCTACCTCACAAGGTTCACCTTTCGCCAATCTTGCTGTGATCAGCTGGGAGGATAATTATGGCTTCCCACGTTTTGACCTGGCATTCAGTACCAGGGCGAAATGTGGAACTGACAAGATCAGTGATGATAACAGTGACCGGCCAATTGCAGGAAGGCCTGGTATAACGTCTGACGACAAAGCGAATGTTCAGCTGGCTGAAGTATATCCTAATCCTTCTACCAGTAATTTCCGCCTTTACTTGTCAACTGTTAACACGCAGCCAACAAATATCGAGTTGTATAGCATAGATGGAAAAAAACTGCAATCAAAAACAATTACTCAATCTAAAGGTGTTATTGATATTGATGCCAGTGCTTACAGGCCAGGCATCTACCTGTTGAATGTTAAGCAAGGAAATTTCACAAAAACTATTAAGCTTATCAAACAATAAGATTTCACCAGTTAAACAACAGGCTGTCTCCAAAGGACAGCCTGTTTATTATGGTAGAAATGCTCTTCCACCAACCTTAGTAGGAAAGGAAAAACAATCGGGTCAACCTTATTACCAATGGTCAAAAATATCAGTGTAAAAAAAGCCTCCACATTTCTGCAGAGGCTTTCTAATGAAAATAAGGAAAAATTACCCTTTCACTTTATCAAAGGCATTTTGAAGATCCTCTTTGATATCTTCTATATGCTCGATACCGGAAGAAATGCGCAACAATCCCGGCTCAACACCTGCAGAGATTTGTTCCGCCTCGCTCAACTGCTCGTGGGTAGTGGTGGCAGGATGGATGATAAGCGTTTTTGCATCGCCCACATTAGCCAAATGGCTGATCAGTTTCAACTCATTCACAAACGCGTCGGCCGTTTCTTTACCTCCTTTTATTTTGAATGACAGCACACCACCAAAGCCTTTCTTCAAATATTTCGTTGCCAATGCGTAATACTTACTGCTTTCCAGGCCAGGATAATTTACATAATCCACCTGTGGGTGCGACTGCAGCCAGGTGGCAAGTTCCAATGCATTTTGCACCGTACGCTCTACACGTAGCGACAAGGTTTCTAGTCCTTGCAAAAACAGGAATGAATTGAACGGGCTCATAGACGGCCCCCAGGTACGCAACCCGCTCACCCGTAACCTTATAATAAATGCAATATTGCCGAAAGGCCCACCTGATCCAAAGATGTCCCAGAATTTCATTCCATGATAGCCTTCATCGGGCTCGGTGAACTGCGGAAATTTTCCATTGCCCCAATTGTAATTTCCACCATCGATCACAATGCCGCCAATACTATTTCCATGTCCACCAATCCATTTAGTAGCTGCTTCCACAATTACATTAGCGCCGTAATCAAATGGGCGAAACAAAAAGCCAGCAGCACCAAAAGTATTGTCAACTACCAATGGTATATCGTGCTCTTTGGCCACAGCGGCTATGGCCTCAAAATCAGGAACGCTAAAACCAGGGTTGCCGATCGTTTCTAAAAAGATTGCTTTAGTTCTATCATCAATTTTGGATGCAATGCTTGCTGCATCGTCACCATCTGCAAAGCGTACTTCTACACCAATGCGTTTGAAAGAAACCTTGAATTGGTTGAAAGTGCCTCCATACAAAAATGAGGAGGTAACAAAATTATCACCGGGCAACAATAAATTATGCAGCGCTAAAAACTGCGCCGACATACCAGAACCCGTAGCCACCGCACCTACTCCACCTTCAAGCGCCGCAACACGTTTTTCAAATACATCAGTAGTAGGGTTCATGATACGGGTATAAATATTGCCGAACTCCTTTAACCCAAACAAGTTGGCCGCATGTTCTGAACTGTCGAAGACATACGAAGTAGTTTGATAGATCGGCACCTGGCATGCATGCGTGGTAGCTTCTGGTTGATAGCCCGCATGTATCTGCAGGGTCTCGAAACGTAATGGCGTGGACATAGCGAATATTTTAGATGATTAATTAAAGTCGATAAAATTAATATTCTTTATCAAAGCGAAGAATCATTAACCAAAAAATAATTATATAATATTTTAAGAGCAAACAATATTCAAAAAATGTTACATGATGCCAGAATTGGCAGGGCAGCTAAACTAATTGCTCTTGCCAGTGAATAGTTAACCTCACCTCATCTTACTTAACTTTATGAATATAAAAAGGACATGGCCCGTTCAGAAATAAATTGAAACACCAGGAACAGGCCAATCAGAACAACAGTAACAACTAAACATGGCGATTCCAAAAACAATTTACCAAACATTCAAAGCCAGTAAACTTCCCTTGTTAACACGATGGCATATAGCCAGAATGAAAAAAAAGAACCCCCTATACAACTATGAATTTTATGATGATACCCGTATCAGTGATTTTATATTTTCCGCATTTGGAAAAGAAATTTTAGCATTGTACGAAAGGATCAATATTGGCGCAGCAAAAGCTGATTTTTTCAGGTATGCAATTTTATATAAACATGGGGGCATTTACCTTGATATCGATAGCCTGCTGGTATGCAAACTGGATGATTTTATCCTGCCTTCAGATGAGGCCATCATCTCGATGGAATCTCATCCGGGCGTTTATGTGCAATGGGCGCTTGTGTATGCTGCAGGCCATCCATTTTTGCAAAAAACGATGGAAATAATTATAGAGAATTTAAGGAACAATTCATTTCCCAATGATGTTCATAAAATGACGGGTCCAACAGCATACTCTAATGCGATCAGTGCTTGTTTAAAGGAAAATCCTGGTATTTCTCACCGGGTGATGGGGATTGATTATAATGGTTGCTTTAAATTTCATTACCCTATGAGCAAGTTCTTTTTATATTCAGGTAACCAGCATTGGAAAAAAGCGCAGTTGAGTAAACCTGTTATGAAAGAGCAAGCGTAAAGAATTCACTGCTTGTTGCTGAGGATTTGAAAGACGAGGCCTGCAAAATGATTTTATTGTTTGGCCGAATCCGCTTTCTTAGCAGAGTCTGCTTTTCTAATTGAATTTTGCACGTTCATTGCAGCGGTGTCTGTACTAATAACAGAACTATTATCTACACCGGAAGGGTGCTTAATGGTATCAATAGCGGTAGGATTTGTAAGTCCGGTCGTATCGCTATTGGAAGTTGAGGCGTCATTATCAGCGTTGCCACAGCTACTTAAAACAACAAGCGCCGAAATAACAAATAGTTTTTTCATAAAAAGGCTTTAGTAACAAGTTACAATTTTAATGCCAGCCATTCCTCCTGGCACACTTTCCCTACGCACCAAATAGACATCTTTTGGCTGCTTAATGTAGAAGCCGGTACTGGTAGAAAACTACTTCTTCGATGAAATCAACTTCCTGTTGATGGCAATATCCAAGCCGGGCGGTAACACAGCTGCACTATCATCCAATGGCCTTATTTGCATCATCTGGTCATCCCACACAAACAAATGATTGGGACCATCATTTACACTCACATAATATCGTGTTTCATCGTTGAAGTCGAACGGTATTATTCGTACAAAGTAATCTACATTGTCAACGACCAAATCAAATGTTTGTTCATTTTTCCTGCCCCCGGGATCGTCAGGCGAGAGTTTGCCGATAGAGGGAACATCTGCCGGATCTTCGTCATTATTTTCCATCGCTGCAAAATTGATGTGTTTATCTCGATTTGCCTCGGAGGGTGTATCGAGGTGCCTGTCTTTGGGATTCATGGCAACATTTTTTAGTTTTTCAATTAGTGATCAACCCAAAAAAAGGAACAATAATTTTGCCATTTTCCCCTTTTTCAGTCAAATCGCCATGGGCAAATTTTAAAAAAAAGCAAGTGGCTATTTAACCCTTATTTTTTTGCCGTCTTCGTATCTGCCAGTTCAATCCATACAGGTGCATGATCACTTGATTTCTCCCATCCTCTTACATTACTATCTACACCTCCGGCAACAAGGCGCTTTGATAGTTTTGGGCTTAGGAGAAAATGATCAATACGCAAACCAGCGTTTCTACCATAAGCGTTGCGGAAATAATCCCAAAATGTATAGATAACATCCTTCGGGTAAAGTTTGCGGATCGCATCCGTCCATCCTTGTGCCACGAGCGTTTTAAAAGCCAATCTTGTCTCGGGCCTGAAGAGAGCGTCATCCACCCAGCGCTCTGGTTTGTACACATCCAGTTCGGTGGGCATCACGTTGAAATCGCCCGTTAACAATACAGGTTTACCAGAGGCGAGCAGTTCGGCTGAATGCTCAGTTAACCGTTGAAACCAGCGTAGCTTATAATCGAATTTAGGACCCGGGGCAGGGTTGCCGTTGGGCAGGTAAAGACAGCCAATCAGCAGGTCATTGATGGTTGCTTCAATATAGCGGCTGTGGCTATCATCCGGATCACCCGGCAGTGCCCGCCGAACCTCTTGTAATTCTCCGCTACGAGCCAATATGGCTACGCCGTTCCAGCTTTTTTGCCCGTGCCAGATGGCACTATAGCCTGCGTCTTGTATAGCTTTCTCGGGAAATTTTTCTTGTGGCGCTTTCAACTCCTGCAGGCACACAACATCAGGTGCTGTTTCTTCGAGCCAGCGAAGTAGCACGGGCAGTCGTCCGTTTACTCCGTTAACATTGTAGGTCGCTATTTTCATAAATGTTTAATGAGTTTATTGATCAAAGTATCTTCAATAAAATTAAATGAAATACAAGAAACATAGCAGGTTGATAGTCTCCTACTCATGGCGTGATTTTACTCATATTTAGGTAATGGTCCTTCAGTTTTTTATCGAGCTTTTCTATAGCATATCGAAGTGTGATTCGTGGCATTGTTGCAGCGTGCTTATCCAGGAAGGCGATCAATTTACGATGGTCTCTTTTACCTGCCTCCCGGACCCAGCTCCCAACGGCTTTATTAACCATATCGTGTTTGTCGTTCACCAGTAGCTCTGCAATATTGAATGTGTCGTCTAGGTCATTTTGCCTGATGAAAAAGTAAGTGGCAACAATTGCTGTTCTCCGCTCCCAAACATTTTTTGATTTTGCAAGCTTATAAAGAATTTTACGTGGCTTGTCAGATAGGTAACCTCCCACAACATAAGGCGCACTCCGGTCAACCAGGTCCCAGTTATCTATTCTATCATGATGGTTGATGTACAATTCGAATAATGCCTTCCTGCTTTCTTCCGAAACCTTTTTATCTCTTGCCTGGAAGTCCATTATACTTACTGCACCCACTCTCGCTTCATACAAATCATTGTCAAGTAAAGCTTCGATCTCCTTAAGCGGCATTGCCATAAATTGTTTGGCAAGAGAAAAAATATTTGACATCGGTACGTTTAAAAATCTATTGACATTTTCATCAGCCCTTACAAACTTAGCATTCTCTGCCCCAACTTTTTTATTCATTGCCATTAGCTCGCCCATGAAATTTTTTGCTGTAGGTTCCTGCAGAGGGTTGGTTTCATTTGTTGTTGATTTTCTCATAATATTTTTTTGCCGCATATAAAGAAGTCCACTAATTCAAGCCGGCAGAATGAGCCCAGGGATGAATATTTAGTTAGAACAAATTTTTGTACTCCGAACGCTTGCATAATCAATCAATCATTTGCAAACTGAAAATAATCTATTGTTGTAATTCGTCCAAATACGTGAAGATGGGAGATGCAAATTTTAACCGCTATAACCCGAAGTAAAATTGAAAGCGAAGCGAGGGCCAAAGGCTCCATGATTCTACTAATATGAGGGATGAATTCTCACTTTCAGGTAAATAGAAAACACCGGCATCAATCGTCATGCCATTCCGTGGATTTTTAAAAATGATGTCTTTTCCTAGAGTTAAAGTCAGGGTAAATTGCTGGGGGGGAGTCAGCGGGAGGAAAGAAGCTTGTGCCCTGGCGAAAAAACCAGGTTTTTTGATTTGTTTCGGGCGAATT
>Ga0181465_100248_pt1 | contig 15290 bp, 8 predicted proteins | sample InSIn3gowninarea_FD_119076 | JGI IMG/M metagenome (GOLD analysis project Ga0181465, IMG submission 119076) | Clean room microbial communities from NASA Spacecraft Assembly Facility at Jet Propulsion Laboratory, Pasadena, California, USA -... ... | reverse complement strand
GCTTATCAAACGGCGATTGTTGAGAGACTCGGTTCGCATATTTAGCATAACCCTACCATCGGCAAGTTCAATCGCAACGTTTTCGCTTGGGTTTACGATTTCAATTCCTGTATTAGCTGCACGGTCACCATTACTAGTAACAATATCGCCGGCATCCCATGTCTTACCACCGTCATCGCTATAGACAGTGGCAATGCAGGAAGGTCTATGGTCTCCGCCGGGTGCTCCTTTTTTGGGTTCACACAGCCATATGGGGACAAGCAGTCTGCCCGTACGAAGTTGAATAGCGTGGCCGGGACCGGGAGCCAGCACCTTCCAGTTATACCTGTCACGAAACTTTTCGAACGCGTAGGTTATATCTGTTGGCTTCGACCATGTTTTCCCATCATCAGTCGAGTTCATGTAATAGGCTCTTTCGTAATTGCGCTGAAACAGGAAGTGAATAGTTCCGTTTTTATCCACAATCGGAGTCGCATTACTGGTAGGCGGTTTATCGTCGAAGTGCGGAACAAGAGTCTTGACATCCTCCCAGGTTTTTCCCTTGTCGGTGCTTCTGCGCATTAAGATATCAATAGCTGCCCAGTCACCGGACCCGTTGAGTCGACCTTCACAAAATGCAAGCAGGGTTCCCTTGTTTGTTATAGCCAAAGCCGGGATGCGATTTGTGGCATAGGTAGAGCCGGGATCAAAAACAAGAGCAGCGTCAGAGGTGGGTGGCATACTTGTAATCTTGCGGCTATGACAACCCGCAAAAAGTGAAAAAAGAAGAATGGGGGTTAGCAGGAAGACAGTAACATGTTTTCTCATATAAGTGAGCGTTTTTTTTTGATTTGGCAGTTGGCGATATAGAAGTAGAAGATGTCATTATGTTCTACATAAAAGTAACAAATTTTTATAAAACATCAAAAGTTTAATCAATTTAAAAACCCGGGATTTGCATTACCATTTTAGCCATCCACAACGATCCTTACACCACAGTCCTGGTTCCATTTTATTAAATAATACAAATTAGTGCTGATGCAAGCAGTTTATTTTACCCGAATCTCTACAACGCGTACACCATAAAAAGTACTTACTATTGCTAATTAGCGCACTACGTTAAGGGTTGTTACAAATGTGGATGGCGATGTCGTATAAAGTACGCGGCCAGAGGGAAGTTATTTTGGGCCGGGAGGAGGGTGGACCCCCTCTTTAAAAGTAGCTATTTGCATAACACGTTTCCACGACCCTAGGTGCACATCGCTAATCATTTTCAGTTCACGCCTAATTAATTTTAGCACAATTAATCTTACTGCTGCGCCTGGTAAAAATTTTTAAATTGTTTTCAGAGGGAGAAAGAACCAATATTTGCACGGCTTTGCCGCACGCTTTAGTTCCGATATCTTTAACTTCAATCTTCATTAAAAACCATGCTTCTCACCATCAGTACTACGCGTTATCCTGCAAGTGATTTAAGCTACCTCCTGCATAAGCACCCTGCGAAAATACAGGAGGTTGAAATAACAGCCGGTAAAGCGCATATATTCTACACGGAATCCACAGAGAAAAAATGTACGGCTGCTTTATTGTTAGACATAGATCCAATTGGATTGGTAAGAAAGAATAGGGGTCCTTCCGGCAACGACTTTGCTTTAAAACAATATGTAAACGACAGGCCTTATGTCGCCAGTTCTTTTATGAGTGCGGCTATTTCTAAAGCTTTCGGTACTGCTATGAATGGCCGATGTAAAGACAAGCCAGAGTTGGTGGATATGGCGTTTCCATTTGAAGTGAAGATAGCTGTGTTGCCGGTACGTGGAGGCGAAACATTGCTGAGACACCTCTTTGAGCCTCTTGGTTATACGGTTTCGGTTGAAAGCATGTGCTGAATGAAACGTTTCCGGATTGGGGGGGAGAGCCGATACTACACCGTGAGCCTACAAAATGTCATCACGTTGCAGCTATTGTTGACACACTTGTATGTGCTGATACCCGTGTGTGATAACGACAAACATTACTGGGTAGGTTCGCATGAAGTAGAGAAGCTTTTAGAAAAGGGCAAAGACTGGTTGCAAATGCATCCCGCCAGGGAACTGATAACATTGCGTTATTTAAAACACCAGCGATACCTGGTTAATGAGGCCCTGGAAACGCTGCTTATAGATGAAGCAGTTGACGATGAAACAGAAGAGGAAATTATTCCTGAACAGAAAGTAAGATTGCATGATGTAAGAATAGAGAGGGTTAAGCAGGAGCTCTTGCAAAGCGGTGTAAAAACAGTAGTTGACCTTGGATGTGGGGAAGGCAAATTATTGAAGCTGCTGCTGGCAGAAAAGCAATTTGAACAGATACTGGGAATGGATATTAGCTATAGATCTTTGGAAATTGCAAAAGATAAACTGAAAATAGAACGCCTGCCTCCAGGAAAAAAGGAACGTATAAAATTGGTTCAAGGCTCATTAAATTACAGGGACAAAAGGATTGAGGGGTTTGAAGGAGCGGCTTTGGTGGAGGTTATAGAACATTTGGATGAACCAAGGCTGGCATCTTTGGAAAGGGTAGTGTTTGAGTTTGCAAAACCACAATTTGTAGTCGTTACCACTCCCAATGCAGAATACAACATAAAGTTCGCCAATTACAAAGAAGGTAAGATGCGACATAGTGACCACCGGTTTGAATGGACCCGCAAACAGTTTGAAGAATGGGGAAACCGAATTGCCGGTAAACATAAATATTCTGTGACTTTACACGCAATAGGAGAAACGGATGATGAAGTGGGTGCTTTAAGCCAGATGGCTCTGTTTACATTGTTGAAAGAAGGTTGACCACATATCTTAATCTCGAAATTAAAAGAATGTAACCTTTAAGGCTTTATTACATCCTGGCGGCCCTGCACCAGCGTATTTGTGAAGCCTAACAATTAAAGCAGCACGCATTATCAATTTTAATGGGCCGAAACCAAACCTTCGCTCCCGGGTGTAAACCATTATTTCCCAACCCTGCAATTCTTTTAAAAAAGCTTGCAGGATTTTTTTAAAAAGCGTCTGGCTTCTAATGACCTTCAACCGTATCGTAAACGAACCCCAACACCTGCTATTGAAAGCAATTAGTGGAAGCAGGGCCTATAATCTTGATGTGGCAACCTCTGATACAGACATCAAAGGCATCTTTGTTTTGCCGCAAAAGGAACTATATGGTCTAAGTTACACTGAACAGGTATCAAATGAAACAAATGATGAGGTCTATATAGAAATCGGTAGGTTTATAGAATTATTATGTACAAACAATCCAAACATCCTGGAGCTATTGAGTACACCTCAACATGCTGTCTTATTCAGACATCCACTGATGGTCTTAATCAAGCCTGAAGGCTTCCTCTCTAAACTCTGCTTTGTCACTTTCGCCGGTTATGCTAATACGCAAATAAAAAAGGCAAGAGGATTAAATAAAAAAATTAACCGGCCACTTGAGCTGGAAAGAAAATCAGTAATCGATTTTTGTTATGTAGTAAAGGGCAACGGAACCGTTCCGTTAATACAATGGCTGATTGAGAACCGTTACAACCAGGAAGATTGTGGGTTGGCAAACCTGCCGCACTTCAGGGATGTGTATTTGTTATATCACAATCAACAATTTCATGCAGATGAGAAACTAAAGGGCATTATTTCAGGAGAATCGGCGAATGATGTTCAGCTGAGTCCGGTACCAAAAGGCATAGAGCCTTTAGCTGTGATGAACTTCAATAAGGACGGTTATTCTGTTTATTGTAAGGAATACAACGAATACTGGCGATGGGTTGAAAAACGGAATGAATCACGTTATCAGAATACCATGGAGCAGGGTAAAAACTATGACAGTAAAAACATGATGCATACATTTCGTCTGCTTGGCATGGCAGAAGAAATAGCATTGTATAAAAAAGTAATTGTGTATAGGGAGGACAGGGATTTTTTGTTACAAATACGGAGGGGAGACTTTGAATATGAAGACCTGGTGCAAATGGTAGAGGAGAAAATAAAAAGAATAGCGGACTTATATGACAAGTCTGATTTACCCGGCGCGCCCGATGTACAAAAAGCAGAGGAATTATTGATTAATATTAGGGAACAATTCTATGGAAACACCCACTAAAAACATACACATACCTGAGCTATCCTTAGTTGTATTGATTGGAGCTTCAGGTTCTGGTAAATCTACATTCGCCCGTACGCATTTCAAACCTACAGAGATTGTTTCGTCTGACGTCTGCCGGGGAATTGTAAGCGACGATGAAAATAACCAGGCAGCTTCAGCAGACGCGTTTGAGCTTGCCAGGTTCATTGTATCAAAAAGATTACAGAACGGTTTGCTCACTCTTATAGATGCAACAAATGTTCAGGAAGAAGCCCGGAAAGACTGGATACAAATTGCAAGGCAGTATCATGTGCTGCCGATTGCAATTGTTATTAATACACCGGAAGATGTTTGCATAAAGAGGAATGCAGGCCGGAGCGACAGAAATTTTGGAAGACATGTAATTCCACAACAGGTAAGCCAGTTACGACGAAGCATTCGAAGACTAAAGTTGGAGGGTTTCAGGCATATAATCGAACTGCAAACGCCGGAAGAAATAGCTTCTGTTTCAGGCTTTGTTCGCGACCCGCTTTACAACAACAAAAAGCAGGTAAAGGGACCGTTTGATATCATCGGGGATATTCACGGCTGTTACGATGAACTGTGCGAACTGCTAATTCAGTTGGGTTACCAGATTGATAAGGAAAATTACCAATGCGTTTCTGTACCGGCGACAGAAGACAATAAACGACAGGCTGTGTTTGTTGGGGACCTGGTGGACAGAGGACCAAAAACACCATCCGTTTTGAAACTGGTAATGCAAATGGTGGAAGCCGGGATGGCATGGTGTGTTCCCGGTAACCATGATATTAAATTATTGAGATGGCTCAACAGGAAAAATGTGAGCATCCGACATGGGTTGCAACAATCCATTGACCAGTTAGAACAGGAGTCTCCTGAATTTAAGCAAATGCTAAGAGCCTTTTTGGATGGATTGATAAGTCATTATGTATTTGATAGTGGTAAGCTGGTGGTTGCGCATGCGGGATTGAAAACTGAAATGCAGGGACGCGGTTCAGGAGCCGTAAGAGAATTTTGTTTGTACGGAGAAACCACGGGCGAAACCGATGAATTTGGACTACCGGTAAGATACAATTGGGCAGCAGAGTACAATGGAAAAGCAATGGTGGTTTATGGACATACCCCGGTGCCGAATGCGCAATGGTTAAATCGTACAATTGACATTGATACCGGTTGCGTGTTTGGCGGCAGGCTTACTGCCTTGCGTTATCCTGAGAGGGAACTGCTGTCTGTTGATGCAAAAGCGGTGTATTGTGAACCAGTGCGTCCGTTGGATTATAAGACTACGGCTTTAACCATGCAGCAGGAACAGGACAATGTGCTTGACCTTGCTGACTTTACGGGTAAACGTATTGTTGAAACAAAACATCACCATAACGTTACTATCCGGGAGGAAAATTCTATTGCTGCACTGGAAGTAATGAGCCGGTTTGCCATCAATCCTAAATGGCTCATCTACCTGCCGCCCACGATGAGTCCATGCGAGACAAGCAAGATGGATGAATACCTCGAATACCCTGTTGAAGCCTTTAACTACTTTAGAGGTGTAGGTGTAGAGAAGGTTATCTGCGAAGAAAAACACATGGGATCCAGGGCCATAGTAATCGTTGCGAAAGACGAAGAAGCAGTTCTGAAAACTTTTGGAATTGAAGGTGAAGGCATCGGTGTCATTTATACCAGGACCGGTCGTGCCTACTTCAATGACAAAGAAACCGAACAGGCTTTACTGCAAAGGGTAAATGCTGCATTATTTCATTCCGGTTTTTATGACCGTTTTCAAACCGACTGGGTTTGCCTGGATTGCGAGTTGATGCCCTGGAGCGCCAAAGCTCAAGGCCTCATTGAAAGTCAATATGCCTCAACAGGTGTCGCAGCTACACATGCGTTAAGTGCAACCCTTGATGTTTTGCAGGAGGCTGCACTTCAACACCTACCGATTGAGCCTTTATTGAATAGCTACAGTAAACGTTATCAGCAGGTACAGCAATACATAAAATCGTATCAGCAGTATTCGTGGACGGTGAATTGTTTGGACGACTATACCCTGGCTCCTTTTCATATCCTGGCTACCGGGGGAAAGGCCTGGATAGAAAAGGACCATGAGTGGCACATGCACAACATAGAATCATTTTGCGGGGCAGATACTTCCATCCTGTTAGCTACCCCTTACAAAATCGTTTATTTAAATGACGAGGCAGCAGTTGAAGAAGTGACTGAATGGTGGCGGCAGCTTACGGGGCGTGGCGGAGAAGGTATGGTTGTTAAGCCTTTTCACTTCATTGAAAAAGGTAAAAAGGGATTGATACAACCTGCTATTAAAGTAAGGGGCAAAGAATACCTGCGTATCATCTACGGACCTGAATATGATACCCCTGTAAATATTACGAGATTAAAATCAAGAGGATTATCAGTCAAACGATCACTTGCACTACGTGAATTTTCTTTGGGAATTGAAGGACTGGAACGCTTTGTCAACAAGGAACCTTTGCGGAGAGTGCATGAATGTGCGTTTGGTGTATTGGCGTTGGAAAGTGAACCGGTAGACCCGGCTTTGTAAAAGCAGGCATCTACAGCTTTATCTTAAACGAATTTTTGCATTAGTGCCGGGTTTTATAGTCCACCTATTTCATGTTTCAATTGTTTTTTTCCTGACTTCGACACTGGGACACCAGAGTTTACCAGATTTTGTCTCTTTATTACTATTACAGCCGGCCATCTATCTATCGATGTTGTTGATTGCAGCATAGCTAAGAGGTCTGTAAGCTCAAGCCTTTCTATATGCAGTGTTTGTCACTTTCTTTTTCTTGAAAAAAAGAAAGTAACCAAAGAAAATTCAAGAAAGGAACGATAACAGCCCGTTCCTTTCCTTGTTCCTAGATTAAACTGATTACTACTGTGGCTTCAGCAGCTGTTTTCTATGCCTGTTCTAATCGGTACGAAAAATAGTCAGAGCAGTAATATTCAAACTGTAGTTTTCTGTGCTACCACTAAGTTTTCTTTATCCGACCTCATAGAAAAGGCGTTAAGAAAATTAGCAGGAAAGGCGCTAAGATTGGAACAACACTGAGACCATTGAAAAAAAATAAAAATTGCCGAAGTAAATGAAATAAATATTCCTTAAGCTTCACTATGCTTTTAGTCTGTAAGTCCTACTAAAGACCGGGTATATTCTCTTGTTGTGACTTATTTCATTTTAGCCTGTCTTGCTAATTTTTAGCCTTTTATATGGAGTCTTGATTTTATTGTTTCTTTTTCTATCAAGAAAAAAAGAAAAACAAATGATGATCGACATATCATGGAAACCTGTCACCATAATATTGGCTAAACATTTTCCACCTAAGCCATTCTTACGCTTTCAAAAGCATCTACATCTTAACCAAATTAAAGCTGCTACCAAAAGTTTCTTCATCTAAGCGAGTATTGTTTAACTGGTGGGGACACCCAAAAAAAGAGGTTTTTAGAACATAACCGAAAAAAAACCAACACTTTAAGTTTTAATAGGATAAAAAGTGTCGAAGTCAGGAGTGCCGGGTTTTATAGTCCACCTATTTTATGTTTCAATTATTTTTTTAATCCGCCGCATGTTGCTGAAATGCAGGGCGTTCTTTGTTTCTGAAACGGCGCCGATTTGCAACAACTGTAGATTACCAAGTTAGCATTGCTAACCATAAGGTTTCAGAAAGTGCTTGTCGAGCCGCAGACTAACGTTTTTAAAATATTAGAAGCCCAATGATACACAGCACTAACATCTCCAAAGGGTTGTAATACGGCAGGCTCAACCCCGAAAAAGAGTAGCGGTTTTACACTTTGCCATCAATAAGGGTAGATGCGTACGGCAATGCCATTTCGGGCTGCAACAGGTATTTTTAAGACGGTCCTGTTATTTACATCTATGGTACTGATACTTACTTTTGTAGGTGTATTAATGGCTGGATCATCTCTATAAATGACAGCCTTGTATTTTCTATTCTTGTCTAGGAATGTGCAGGACCAGTTGGCGGTTCGCGCTGTATCGCCATTCAATGACCCAATAAACCAACTATTATCCTTTTTTCTTGCTATTGTCGCAAAGGACTGCATGCTGCCTTCTAATACCCTGGTATCGTCCCAAACCGTTGGCAAGGCGTTGTACCAGGATAATTCAGGCACTTCGATGATCTCACCCTCGTTACCCTTCCTGGAGGAATCAGCAACAGGCCGGTCATACCAGTATAAAAACTGGAAAGGACTGTAAATGCAAACGGCTTTAGCCAATTGGGCCACATGCGAACCCATTTTACTTACACGACCCGTAAAGTAACAATTGGTATTATCGGCAGCACCGGCAAGCATTCGGGTAAACAGGGTAGTAATGGTGTGTTTTATACCAGGGCTTTCTTCGTCGCCGCGTATCCCTTCCTGCGTTAGCAAGTTTGGGTAGGTTCTCGAGTAACCCGTAGGCCGGTATTCGTCATGTACATCCACGAGCATCTGGTATTTGGCAGCCTTGCTTATCGCTGTATGCAGCCAACTGGTCCAGGTTTGCGAACCTACCTGTACAAAGCCAAACTTTATCCCTTTAATGCCCCACGACTGGTATAAAGGCAATAAGGTATCTAGCTGTCTTTCGAGGGCGCGACGGTTGACATACAACAGCACTCCCACCTTTTTTTGTTTGCCATATTCGATAACTTTTTTTAAATCCAGCGGTCCTTTAGACCGGGCAGGATCGAGGCGAACCCGGGTTGCATCAGAGGTATCGTGGTCTTCTTTGCCATACCATCCTGCATCAAAGCAGATGTATTGAATGTGGTGGCTTGCGGCAAAGTCTATCGTGTTGTATCCACCATTAGTTGTAAGTGTTACCTCCCGTATTACTTTCCCTGGCTTTATCCATCCGGTATTTTCTATCTTGTTCGGCTCATTTAAATTTAGCACCAGGTAATTTTTTTGCAAAAGGTTAGCGGGCGATTTTCCCACCAGCACATAGCGCCAGGGCGAGACCAGGGAGTCTGCCGCTTTCACCTCCCCGTATAACTGGCTGCTAAAACTATTATTGCCGTTGGACGAAAACTTCATTCTTGCAAAATCAACCAGTCCCGCTTCGCCCAGCGATATAAAAAGGTTGTTTCCAAGTTTTATAGTTAAGGGCCGTTCAACCAGCTCTTTCACCTCACTAATGCTTTTTTCTGTGATCACTCCCTGCGCGGTAGAACTTACCCACGCTCTTGCTGTTTCAACAAATGGAAATTGCGACAGTTCATTTTTTAAGGTGAGGATCGTGTTCTCTTGAATTACCCGGTATCGAAACGCAAAACCTTCGTTATAAGCCCTGCAAGTAACTACCAGTTTTAGACTGCTATCTCTTTTTGAAGTGAAGGTGAGGTTTACCTGGTTGTAGTTTTCGGGAATAATTTTTCTCTCACCGTATACTGGCTTCCAGCTTGTGGAGGCACTTTTCCGCTGTGGCTTACCGCATGAGTAATTTGAATCCCGAATATTTGCCACATCCAATCCTATTGTCCCATTTTTAATAATGTTGCCAGCAGAATTAGCCAGGTTGTAATCGATCAATGAATGGGCGTTTGAGCCCGGAACAATTGTAGCTGTAATGTTTCGGTCGGGACTTTCCAGCTTTATTGCCTGGGAAAAACCATGGTTAAAGAAGAGAGCAAAGAATGTAACTAAGTGGATCAGGATATTTCTGTTCATTATTATTAACACTTATTGATCGTTTCCGCCGGCGCGAAAACGATGGTACCGTTTGAACGAGGGTAGTTTTTGCTGAAATAAAAAAGGGTAGTACAAGGGGAGTGACAACTATGTGGATATAAAACAAGTGCCGGCTACATAAACGTGTTTATGAAGTTGTGACATTTGAAAAACGTCAGTGTCAATTAACCACAAAAGCAAACAGCGAATTATCGTTGAATGCTAATCATCCAGCCACAATTTGATAGTATTCAGTAGCAACAGTAATTATTTTTTTCCATTTATAAGCGGTATCATTCTCCAACTATTCTTTTTGTCTTCATGCATGACACCGACAATGTCAGAATTTGAATTATTGAGGATTATAGCTTCAGCGATGACAGGAAAGCCAGGAACAGTGCCTCTTGAAATGGAAATTAAATAGCCATTGTAAGTCTTGCCATCCGTTAATTTAATATCCTTCTTGAAACCGCCTGAGTAACTGCCTTCACTTTTACACGTTACAGATATTTCCTTGTCGGAATTAAGTGTAAGAAAAATATAGTGTGAAATCGGCTCCATGTAATGCTCTGCATGACACTCGATAATAATCTTTCCGTTTTCAACTCGCTTGTATGCTCTTAAATTGGAAAACTGCTGTGGACCAGGTTGAAATGTGTTTTTTCCTGAAGTTATATCAACGATTTGCCTCATAGCAACTTCTAAACCTTGGCCAAAAAGGTCAATATATAGAGACTGTAAGAGAATAGGAGGCATTAAACAGTCATCCAACTTAATTGGAATAAGTTTAGTCTGACCTTGAGTAGCTTTTATTACTGCATTTTGCCATTCAAGAGTCACCATTTTGCTTTGGAGACTATCGTTAGAAACGCAAAAAAGAAAGAGTCTACAATCTCTAATTCCTTCATTCATTCTATCGATTATTCCGTCCCCGGGTTGAATAGACCATGAGTCATAGAACACTTGGTCTTGTCCGAAAATGTCTCGTAGCCGTAAAGCAATTTGCTCAACAATTGGCTTATCCTTGTAATTATGGGAAATGAAAATCAATGTCGTAAAATATTATTAATGCTACTAAAATTCCGGTTTAAAATGTATTGAAGCGGTTTCCGACGTCCCAAATATTATATAACGGGGCGCAAAGCGTCGCGTCCCCGTTATAAAGGTTGCAAAAGTCAGGGCAACGGGTATAAATCAAAAAGTTGCTTCTTCCCGAACCGTTCCCCGGCTCCAATCATTACCAGCCCGCATTTTGCTCGATCTTGCTGGCAATATTAACGTCGATAACTGATTGAGGAATGGGAAGCAAATTGAACTTTCTTGTCAATGATCCCCGGAACTGGTCCCAAAACATATATTTCTTGATGCGGTCAACTGCAATGGTACCACCCATACGCAGCAAGGTGTTCCAGCGATGTTCTTCATACATCAATTCACGGGTACGTTCGTCGAGGATCAGGTCGAAATTGTCGTCCATATCGCCAGCGGTAACCATATAGCTGCAATTGGCACGCGTTCTTAGCAAGTTAACGTCGCTTGCAGCGCCGGCTTTATCGCCGCTCCGTTGTTTAGCCTCGGCCCGCAACAGGATGGTTTCGGGTAAGCGAACCGCGTAATCGTCTCGGAAAAGGTTGCTCCTGTTTTCGCCGTCGGGAACACCGGTAAACCTGTCCGTTGTTATTTTACAGGACACAGGGTAACAACGGCCCGAATTTTCGCTGGTATTATAGAAAACAGACCAGGGGATAACCTTTAAATAATAGTCTTTCCCGGGAACATTGCCTTTGAACCTTCTGCGAATGACAATCTCGGAATTCCTGATATCGGCTCCAAACTTTCCAGCCCAGATGTTATCACGCCAATAAAATGTCGGAATTTGGAAGGTGACGCCGCGTCCACCCACTTCTTCGAGTAGTCCCGTAAGATTACCTGATGATCCGTCCCGGAAGGCCGGGCCATAAACACGGGCATAGGGTAAAGCAGATAGTTTATCTTCCGCTTTATACGCATTATAGTCTATCTGAATCGCCCAGATGCACTCACGGTTACCATCCTGGTAATTTACATTTCCTTCCTGGAATAGGTCCCAATAGTGGTTGGGGGTAAACTGCACTGTATCTGCTTTTGCAGCTGGTGAAAAAACACCGTTGTTGTAAACATCTACAACCACCGACGTTTCCGATCTGCGGCTGCCAAACCTCGCATTCATCAGGTTATACTGACCGCCATCAATTACTTTATTTCCATAGTTGATTGAATTTGTAAAGGCTGTCTGCGCATCTGCAGCCTTGCCATCAGCCTTTAGTTGAGTTCCAAGTGCCAGGTACGCCTCGCAAAGGAAATGTTGTGCAACACCTCGAACAATTTTGCCACCCGCCACAGAAGTTACAGGCAAGTCGTTTTCAATTGCCGTCAGTTCGTCAATCGCAAACTGGTAAACGGCCACCCGGGTCTCGCGCTTAAAATCGTAGCGCGGCTCGTCATATACTTCGGTTACAATAGATACGCCTCCCCAAAGTTCAGCGAGGTTAAGATGCGCAAAAGCACGGAAAAACCGGGCCTGTGCAATCACATACGTTTTTTCCTCTACAGATGACCAGCTGATCTGCGGCATATTGGTCGCTTTGATTACCAGGTTCGATTTGCTGATCAGTTTGTACCAGGAGTCAAAAAAGGTACTGATTACCGGAAGCGTGGGACTAAAAACGCTATAGTTGGCAATGGACGTACCTATGTTTCCATAAGCGACGTCTATTACATCGGTACCGTTGCCTTTCCACATATAGTTTTCATTTGTGGGATTGGCCAACATGTCGCGGTGCTGAGCATATAGGGCTATCAGCGCCTGGTTTACCTGCGCAGAAGTTGTAAATACGTTATCGATGGTATAGAAAGTGGAAGGATTCTCTTTTAAAAAATCTTTCTTACAGCCGGATATACAAAAAGCGACGACGGCTAAAACACTTCCAAATATTTTAGTTTTCATTACTAATGTTTGTTTATTGTTTTTAAAAGTTCATGTTCAGCCCCAGGGAATAGGTGGAAGCTACCGGGGATTCATTAGCCAACAGGACAGAGCCATACTCCGGGTCTCCACCTACCCATTTACTGGAAACAAACGGGTTGTTGGCGGTGACGAAGAACTTAACCGAATTCATTTTATGCCTGCTCAACCAGTCCCTGCTCAGGTTGTAAGAAAGCGAAACGTTTTGAACCCTGACAAAAGAACGGGATTGCAATCCTAAAAATTTACCGCCATCTCCCTTGAAAAATGCAGCAGGATAAATGTTTGTATTATTATCGGTGGTCCAGAAAGGCCTGAAGGTCATATTTGTATTGAAACCGTCGCCGGTGGTTGACATAAAGGCCATGGGATTACTTCTAAGGTAGTAACTGCCTCCGCCAAAAACACCCGTTATCATTACATACAGCTCAAAATTTTTGTAGCTCACCGTGTTGCTCATATTTAACCTGAAATTCTCCTGTGGATACCCCAAAATCGTTCTGTCGTTTGCATCAATTTTTCCGTCGTTATTAATATCCTTGTATTTTGGATAGCCGTCGATGGTAGCAGCACCGGGCATCGCTTTGTAAGCCCCGTCTTTTGGTTGTACAATTCCATCCTGCACATAGCCGAAAATTGCGCTTAGAGGCCTGCCAATAAACATACCGTCTGCAATTTTATCATCTTCCACACCGTCGTTATTGAGGTCCTGTCCATCAATGTGAACCAGTTTGTTCCGGTTCAACCAGTAGGTCACCGAGGTATTCCAGCTCCAGTCTTTACTCCTGGTATTTACTGATCTCACCGTTACTTCAAAACCCTTGTTATGTACTTCCCCGAGGGATGAAGTAATTACAGAGAAACCCGTCATCGAAGGAATGGTGGGCGTATAGATCTCGTTCGTAGTTTTTGAAGTGTAGAAGTCTACATCTACAAACAGCCGGTTATTTAACCATACCGACTCAAAGCCGCCATTCCACTTTTCTGTCAACTCCCAGCCAAGGTTTGAGTTTGCCATATTATTCTGGATCAAACCATAGTTAATGGTACTTCCGGTATTGGAGAATTCATACCTCACGCCGCTGGAAAGGCCATTGGTAACCCGAGCCAACGTACTATAGGGCCCAACTCCCTGGTTACCGTTTTGTCCCCACGATAATCTTAGCTTTAAATTATTCAATGGTTTTATATCCCTGAAAAACCGGTCGTCAGAAAGACGGTAGGCGATACCGGCAGCCCCGAAATTGCCCCACTTCTGGTTTACGCCAAATACAGACGCTCCATCACGCCGAAACGAACCTGTAAAGAAATATTTGTTGTTGAAGGAATAATTGATACGTCCGAGGTAACCGATATTGGATCGGTCATATGCATCAAGGTTGACTTTTGGCGTAGTAGACAGGTGAAGCCCCCAAAAGCCTAAAGAAGTATTACCGTTGGCAGCAAAATTGGAGCCGGTCATACTTTTAAATCTGTATTTTGTCAGATCACGAGTTGCAACTGCAGTTAAGTCAAGACTGTGCTTGTTGAAGGTTCTGTTGAAATTGAGAATATTATCCAACACGTAGCTATATGTGTTACTTTCATTTAACGAACCATTTGCGGAAGTGAGATAGTTCCGGATAGTCGCAGGAGCATATCTCTGTCTGTTCGTTACCGCGCCCTCTCCCACATAATATCCTTCATGAAAGAAATCACCTGTTTGCTGGGTATAGAGGTTGTTTTGAAAGTTTACCCGAAAGGTGAGACCCTTTACCCACGGTGCGGTTAACAATACATAAGTATTTAAACGGTAGTTATTCCTGATGTCGCTATTATCGCGGGTACCGTCGTTGACACCCCATAGAGGGTTTACAAACGATAGTCCCTGTTCCGCCGGGTATTTTTCGAGGTTCCCCAGGCTGTCTCGATTCATCACACCGTACGGCGACATGATAGCGGCGGTATGAATGTTCGGCGTAACACCCGAATAATCTCTTTTTGAAAAGTTACCATCTACGCCGAGTTGCAACCACTTGTTTACGTTTGCCTGTACTTTACCTAAGACATTTATCCTGCTAAATTTATCGTTTACCACAATTCCTTTGTTGTTATCATAGGAGCCCGACAGGTAATAGTTAACGCCGTTAGAGGCACCGGAAACGGCCACCTGGTAATTTTGAAGAACGCCTGTGTGGGTGACCTTGTCTAACCACCTTGTTTCTCTACCCGCATTCATATTTTCTACTTCCTGTGGCTTCAGCCAATAGGTAGAACCCGGAACGTAGGAATTTGCGGCATTTACTAAATTGATCCAATCTGCTGCGCCCATTATTTCAGGCTTGTTTTGCCATTTTTGAAAGGCAGTTGAAGCATTCACCGAAATGGTAGCTTTTTGTGAACGTCCCTTCTTGAGGGTAATGGCAATAATCCCGTTAGCCGCACGTGAACCATAAGCAGCCGCCGAAACAGCGTCCTTCAATACATCGACCGTTGCAATGTC
>Ga0181465_100556_pt1 | contig 15339 bp, 11 predicted proteins | sample InSIn3gowninarea_FD_119076 | JGI IMG/M metagenome (GOLD analysis project Ga0181465, IMG submission 119076) | Clean room microbial communities from NASA Spacecraft Assembly Facility at Jet Propulsion Laboratory, Pasadena, California, USA -... ... | reverse complement strand
GCTTGATGTTGTGGTGCTTGTTATTGATGTCGATGTAGTGGTTGTTGAATTTGATGTAGTGCTAGTGGTTGTGGATGGTGTAGTGCTGGAAGTGATGAATGTAGTAGTGTTTGGTGCAGCTGATGTAGTTCTACTCACAGCACTCGATGTAGTACTGCTGCTGATATGCGGTGTAGTGGTGGTTGTGGAATGCGAGCTGCTGGTTGTAGATGAAGTGCTAGTTGTAAATGAAGCACTGCTGCTTGCACTCGATCTAGTACTGCTGCTTGCATTCGATGTAGTGGTTGTTGTGGAATGCAAGGTGCTGGTTGGAACTGAAGTGCTGCTGCTTGTATGCGGTGTGGTACTACTGCTTGTATGCGGTGTAGTAGTGGTTGTGGAATGCGAGGTGCTGATTGGAGCTGAAGCGCTGCGGCTTTTACTCGATGTAGTACTGCTTGTGCCGGACGTGCTGATGGTACTTGATGGAGTGCTGCTCAACGTGTTTAATGGAGTGGTAGATGCGTGTGAGGTAGTGCTGCTTGTACTTATATTTGATGAATGACCACTTGTACTCGATGAGGAACTACGGCTTACACTTGATGTCGTAAAGCTTGTGCTTAAGGTTGTTCTGCTCGTTGTGCTTGGTGTAGTGCTTGATGTAGTGCTGGTTGTATGTGTTGTAGTGCTGCTTGTCCTCGATGCAGTACTACTACTTGTAAGTGATGCAGTAGTGCTTGTGCTTAAGGTAGTACGACTCTCTAGGCTGTTAATTGTACTTGGTGTAGTACTAGCTGTATGCGATTTAGTGCTGGCTGTATGCGATGTAGTGCTGGATGTATGCGGTGTAGTCCTAGTTTTATGCGATTTAGTGCTAGCTATATGCGATGTAGTGCTGTTTATATGTGGTGTAGTTTTGGCTGTATGCGTTGTAGTGCTGTTTGTATGCGGTGTAGTGCTTGTTGCATTCGATAAACTACCACGTGTACTCGATGTACTATTCCTGCTTCTATTTAAGGTAGTAAAGCTTGTGCTCAACGTAGTTCTGCTCACTGTGCCGTTGACTGTGCTCAACGTAGTTCTACTCATTGTGCCGTTGACTGTGCTCAATGTAGCACTTCTCACAGTGCTATCACTTGTACTTGGTGTAGTGCTGGTCGTTTGCATTGTAGTACTGGTTGTATTCAATATGATGCTGCTTGTACTCAATGTAGTACTGGTTATATTGAAATTAATGCTACTCGTCGTCAATGAGGTACTGTTGGTAGTCATCGACGTAGTACTACTATTAGTCGCCGTAGTACTCTGAGTAGCATTAGGTGTTTGGTAGACTTTGATCGAATTTATGGACCAGTACCTTCCACAATTAGCATCAGATGTCACGCTTGATGTTTCATACATACATGTCCGTGAACGCCTGTGGATTGTTACCAACGTAAGCAGCACAGCTACTTGCGCCTGTCGTTGCAGCGCATGTGTTTTCAAAGTCGACTTTTGCCCAGCTTCCGCAGAAAGAATTGTCAAGGATAATTCGCTGATTCTGGAAATTGGCATCGAAATCGCAATCTCCAGCAAAATTCCCATATGGTAGTGGCCAGTTAGAAGGAATGGGGTTACCGGCTGTAATATCTGACGGTATGGCATCTCTGCGAAAGAACCAAGTCTTGACCCAGTCGGATGTCCATTCCATGGCTTATACACCACCATTGATGGAATTAAACTTTCCACCGAAAGAATAATCATCAGTAGAGAAGACGCCGCATCCTTCATCACCCTTGCCAGTAACAGGATCGTAGGTGCAATTCGTGTTTGTCAATGTTCCAGTTTCACCAGCTTGGGCAGTACTATCGGGAACATTACATTGACCTAAAGTGTGGAGGGTGGTCTTGACATTCGTAACATCGTTGACGTTTTCAATGATGTTTATCTCGCCCGTGCCCGTGGTCCACAATGCTGGCCAAGTTCCACATACACCTCCAGGCATATTCGTAAGGTCGGTGATGATCAGAGCATGATTGAATTGTGCCTTGCTCTCGATACGGACGGTGGGACGACCAACAGTTCCATTGTAAATGTTGGTATAGTCAGTCCCGATATAAACAGGGTTGCCATCTGAGGCGGAAATCAAGCCCGTATCTTGTGCAGTTGTTTCATCAACGTATGTGACGAAGCCGTTGGTAGGATCGGCGTCGGAAAAGAAGTCGAAGCCATCGAAGAAAGTTGACCCAGAATAGCTTGTTGCAAGAGCATAAGCTGGTGTGGTTGTCGTTTGAGCCGAAACGCATGAAGGTGACAAAAACAAGGCAGAGAGAATGGTAGTGGTCCCCAGAAAGAGTGATGAGGACCGCATTTTCAAGAAAGGAGTGTATAGAATAGAAAGCGTGATGCTCAAAAGAATGACTTACTGAATGATCAGCATCGGATGAGTGAGATGGTCCTGCAGGTATATATGTATTTTCGCTTTGAGGCAGGAATACATACTGGTAGATCTAGACCTGTGCTGACAGGTGCAATACCACTGAGAGTAGCCATGAACCCTTCACACGGTCCGGGATTGAAGAGGTATGGGAAAGGTTATCGGTTCTCATGACTCGGTTGACAATTTCGATACCGCGCAGGACCCAGCGAGGTACTTTTCTTCAGTATCATGCCACACGTTCGTGCATACTGCGATGTATTGTGGAGTCATCATAGGGTCTGCGAAGAAGGAATCGAACATACATTACCTTTGCGAACTCAACGTTGAGTTTGATATTAACATTTGCAGAGTTTCAGTTAGCATAATTAGGTGTCTGACATTAAGGGAGGCTGAATTATGCGCAAGATTATGAAGTACGGAGATTAGATCCGATCGTTAACAAGAGCATAAATGTTGCGCGAATTGAATAACGGCACGAAAGGACGATGGGTGCTGCCGGTAGTCGAAGTTATGCCAAATGCCGACATGAGTCTAGACTGCACCCTGACCCACCTCAGCCTGATGAGCCGAACCTTATAGTACATCTGAACACTTCATGATACCTGACTCCGCGATGTGATCTGCTCGTAATTGAGCATTGTCCGAATCGAGCTTGGCCATCGCGGATGCTGACAAAAGGTAGAGAATGTTGGTGGGGCGGCTAGCTCTCCGAGTGAAGGCGCAGATTAGTCAGGTATACAAGTAATTGTTACCTTTAAGCTAAAAGAATGAAGACAGCTCGGCAAATCTGACCCGATCGTGACAAACTAACCCGACCCAGCCCGATGGGTGCGTCGCGTTCCAGAGACTCTGATGCGTGACTTTCCAAGGGCGTCTCCGTCGCAAATAAGGATTTAATCCACATTTCTTAAGAAACGTCCATCTTAGGTATTGACACAAGCGCTGCCGAGTTCTAGAAGCTCGTAGCTTACCTGACACAGGAACAGATGCTGTGCCGGTCTTTGCCGTGAGCGATATTGAAAGGGGAAGTTCTGCAAAAGATAGGTACCGCTACAGCGTTTGACTTACAAGGGCTGTAAAATTGGATGGTTTCATGCTGATATATAGCTTCAGTACGGTACAATTCTTGGACCACATGAAATGCAATAAATTCAAGTCTATTAGTGCGTTTGGATGAGTGGAACAATTCCCATCCCTGTAGAAGTCGTGTGTAAACTTGCAGCTCTCCCTCAGCACCGAAAGTGTTCCGGTGGCTGGTTCTGACGGTCATCACTACCATCTTAGTCCTCATAACACTTCTTGTCTCCAAGGAGATGTTAGCGATTGACGAACCCACGTTCATGACACTATACAACGAGCTCCTCATAGATCGACACATTGGAGGTTGGCGTACAGCAATCCTGAGTGCCTCTTGTTCTGCGAGAGCAATTGTGATGAGCCGTGATCTGAGCTGGTTGAGGCGCTTGAGCCGTGCATAGGGACGAGGTTAGGGATTTGAGTTGTTATGCCATGTCTGGTTGAGTTCTCTTTGTACGAACATCGGGAGATTATGGTGCAGCTATTGCCGTTACTCCGAGGAGTCTAGACTCACAAACACAAGAATGGCAAGTGCACGTACCTTGCTGCGTACCTTCCGTAACGATATCGATTCGACGTAGAACACGCTCCGAATCTTCTTACTCGTTTGAACAACCCTGCTGTCGGATCTCCATGTACAGTCAATGAAGTGATGTCCCCAAATGTGAGAGTAACAAAAATCATCCATCCACGTAGGAAAATGCTGGCTTCCGACCCTCATACCCTCCTGACCCTTGTCAGAGGCCAGAGCAACTGGGTTCTTGCAGGATGTGTCTGTGTCTATACTGAGACAAGCCCGACAACCTTCGGCAACCTTCGACAACATTCGCGACTGTTGATTTGATTCAAATCGTACAGTTCAATCTTGACACATAGGTAATCTGGTCTTTTATCAATGGTTCTAGACCTCAATTAGTGCTGCACCTAAAGCGGAAACCAGGGAATGCAGATGCCTGCTGGATGAATACCGCGGCTATTTGGCATGATGATTCCTATTCCCAAACCATGACTAGAGGTTAGGAGTGAAGCATAACAATGTAGTTTCAATATTCATTCAAGTCACCATTCGTTCAACTTGCCTCGGATATGAACAGCACCGTAGCAACGGGTAACCATTGCCCATCCAATCCATTGAACCGGTTGACCAGAGAACATGAACAGATTCGACTTGCAGAGAGGTAGTGGTCTTAGAAATAAAGCTTATCAGTCGGGGCTGGGGACGACGGTGGATCTTTGCTGCAGCTGCATCCGAGACTGTCACTGAAGCTTGCCTGCACCAGTATGTTTCCTTGTCTACAATCTTCATAAGACCTTCGGTCGCAGCTAAAAGCATGTCTCTAGAAAGGAACGTGTCCATGTGATATAGGTGGCGACTACCGACCACATGCCCAACATCCTGCCACTAGAACAAATGTGCTGCCCATGCAAATCATGCACGAGAAGGGACGTAGTTTTACCTTGTAATGTGGTACTAACAACGACTTAGGTGAAAGACTTGGCCTTTAGACCTTGAGCAGCGCAGAATGTTGTGGCGCAGAAGTTTAAAAGTGATCAAGGAGTCCAAGAACCCATGAGTTGCATTATTAGATGATCCTTCACAATCACATCTTGCCAGACAATACACTTATTGATTCCTGTCGAATTCAATATGTCAGATTTGTAGAGATTTCTGAACAACGAGCGTTAGGAAGAAGTGGTACGTTTCCACCGGTACCATAGGAACAACTCGGCGCATCTTGATTTACCTGTGTATGTGTGTATATTTGGATTGTCGAGTCTTAAAATCAGCACCTGCCGATCGCCTTCTGTCGGTCAAAACATGGAATGGTTACATCGTAACTTCAATGTAATGATAGATGCCGGGATGATAGTCTTCCCCTTCATGATGCAGAGGATTGTTGTAGAATCGATCTGTAGTTGCACGAACAGCTTGCAGTGATCAATCAATTCACGGGATGCAACCTGACAGGGGTTGGGGTGGCCTTGCAATAAGTAAGGGAATGATCGGCATAACCTCGTACCGTGCATTGCTTCGTGTGACTACTCAGACTCGTCAGTCCGAAGTTGGATGGCTATTTCCGGTCTTTCATTTGTGTCTGGTGGAAAACGTGGTGGCCGTGTGTTGTGCTACTGTACTTGTAGTACATCGAGTAGATGATTTGTCGGTTTGGCATGTGTCAGATGTAGTATGAACTACGCGCTATGGCGACCTTCCAAGACTAGAGTAGCCCTACTCTTGCAAGATTGAGACGTAGATGCTTAGGTTCAACTTCCCTGGGCTGGGAGGATGCTCACGTAGTAGTGTTTTGATTGATCTGTTGTGGAAGAAAAGAATGTGGAAAGTCGGCAAAATTGAGTTCGAGGGGTGGAGAGTGGAGATTCAGAAACGTGGAGGGTGCAAGAACGGAAGCTGCGACGACCACTTGAATCGTTTCCAGAACACCAAATTACAACGTATGTACGCCACTTTTAACTCCATCACTGATTGTCGCCAACAACTTGTGCTTCCTTGGACTCTTCGTGGTGACCTTGATTCTGATGCGCCCATCGCCGAAGTGATTGGTAACAAGTGGGCTAGTATTTGCTGACCAGGCCTCCTATAGATGAGAATCTCCTCGGAGTTAGTGGATTGCTTACCCTTGTGCTCCTGCAGTGACAGTCAAGATTATCAGTCAGTCAGCATGAGGCAGGACACGAACCATCTTCGTGGTTACATTCAACGTTGCAAGTGTGTTGGGGTGTCTAACTTGACACCCATGTCTTCACTGCAGTCGTGCCTGCCCCATGTCACGTTATCACTTCCATCGTGACAAACGCGCGACAAGCAGGCAATTTTCCCTCAATCATCTCTCAGCCATTCCATATAATGTTCAATCTCCATCTTTCATACACCAGCTCTCCTACCTAACGTCCTGTATACACAACATCCTTGGTAGTCCATCATGTATCAGATTGGTAACATCTACTTCATCACAGCCATCGCTGTTATCGGCGGTGCGCTGTTCGGTTTCGATATCGCTTCCATGTCGGCAATGTACGTGCGCAGTTGGGTGGAAAGTACCACAGCTGACAATACCGCAGTCTCGGTACACAACAATACCTCTGCTACTTCAACCAAGGTGGTGACACCCTTAAAAGCAAGAATTGCCAAGGTCCGAATGCCAGTGTTCAAGGTGGAATCTCTGCTGCCATGCCTGGTGGTTCTTTCGTTGGTGCTATAATTTCAGGCTTCCTGTCCGACATCTTTGGTAGAAAGACCTCCATCCAAATGTCCTGTATTGTCTGGTAGGTGCTTCAAACTAAAGGGTACTCACGTGCTGACATGAAAAAGGATCTTTGGCTCCATCATTGTCTGTGCATCACAAAACATTGGCATGCTCGTCGCTGGTCGATTCTTCAATGGTATTTGTGTCGGCACTGCGTCGGCACAAGTTCCTGTTTATGTCTCGGAATTGGCACCACCCAGCAAGCGTGGCCGTGTCGTAGGTGCACAACAATGGGCCATTACTTGGGGTATTCTCATCATGTACTACATCGCATATGGCTGTTCCTTCTTGGATGGTACCAAGGCTTGGCGTGTCCCTTGGGGCCTGCAGATGATTCCCGCACTCTTCCTTGGTGTCGGTCTCATGTTCACTCCAGAGTCTCCAAGATGGCTGGCAAAGAAAGACCGTTGGGAAGATGCCCACAACGTGCTGGCTCTCGTTCATGCCAATGGCGATCGCAATGCACCATTCATTCAGCTCGAAATGCAGGAAATCCGGAATATGGTCGAGTTTGAGCGACAAAATGCCGACGTCAGCTATCTGGAGCTGTTCAAGCCAAAGATGATCAATCGAACTCATATTGGTGTCTTCACTCAGATATGGTCGCAGCTTACCGGTTAGTATTCTTGCCCATCTCCTGACCTTCACTACTGACATCAACCCCAGGCATGAACGTGATGATGTACTACATTTCGTATGTCTTCGCAATGGCTGGCTTGACCGGAAACGTTGGCCTTTATTCCTCGTCAATTCAATATGTCATCAATGTCCTAATGACCATTCCGGCACTTCTGTACATCGATCGATGGGGCAGACGTAAGCCACTTCTTATTGGTTGCACGTTCATGATGATCTTCATGTATGCCAATGCGGGTATCTTGGCTACATATGGTAAGCCAGCACCACCGGGTGGTCTGAATGGCGTTCCACAGGAGAGCTGGTCAATTTCTGGCGCACCATCAAAGGCTGCCATCGCTTGCACATACCTCTTCGTTGCGTCGTACGCACCAAGCATGGGTAAGTCTCCTCCAGCATCCTCTGTAGACAGTGTCTGACAATGAACAGGTCCTGTGTCATGGATCTATCCTCCAGAACTCTTCCCTCTTCGAGTTCGAGGCAAGGCAGTCGCGCTGTGCACATCAGCCAACTGGATCTTCAATTTCGCCCTCTCTTATTTCGTCCCACCTGCATTCGTCAACATCAAATGGAAGGTATATATGCTTTTCGGTGTCTTCCTTACCGCCATGATTATCCACATATTCTTCATGTTCCCAGAAACTGCAGGCAAAACTCTTGAAGAAGTTGAGGAGATGTTCTTGTCTGGTACCAAAGCATGGCAGACTAAGGTTGACTACCATAAATCTCGACAAGCTGAACTAGGTGAGATCGATCCGGAGAAGCGCATGTCATATGCTGGTAAACATGGCGACATCAACGATGGTGAAGCCAAGAATGTTATGACAGCTCAAGCTGAGGCAAAGACTGTTTGACATGCTGACTAGTATGTGTCTGTCGAAAGCGACTAGACGTGAATGCCTGCAATATCGCGGAAGGCTCTGATGAGAAGAGCGGAAGACGTTGATGGGAATAAGTACTATCATGGAAAGCTCTAAAGCTTTGGCAATAACAAATGCTGTAACTTGTGCGACTTTGCCGATATCCTCGTAGCTCTGAATCATGCATTCGATTCGAGCGACTGAAATGTCGTCCTAATGTTCACTGGAACTGGCGTTGATTGCTAGTGTGGTGGCTGTAGACATTGTGAAGGCGGTCAAGCTTGAATGACAGATCGCAAGCTTAGACATAGAATAGACGTGTCATTCGCCGAAATCAAGAATTAGCACCCTCCCACTTCCCATAATACTCGACATATTCCAGACTCGATAATCATGCCACGTCGTTCAAACGGGATAAGTGAATCGTTAAGCAAAAGAAACAGTATGACAATCAAGCTTAATCAGCTTGAGAAACGGGAACCCTTTCCGGTTTCTAAGTTGCATCGGAAATGACTTGTCTCCACGTAAGAACAAAGCTACTTGAGTTTTCGATGAATGTCATTCAAGTCTTTAATAACTCTTATTCCAGTGTCTGAACTGCGCCAATTACAGCTCTATTCCGGGTTGTGAATCTTTAACTCAACGCTATGTGTGCTAACATCAAGTACTGTAGGGATAAGGATCGTAGTGGCATAGATACTTACAGTAGTGTTTAGTCTCCGTCACTCGAACAGTCCTAGTAGAGATACCTACTATCAGGAACCTACGTGTCATCGCCAAAAGAAGACACAACTTTACCCTAAATGTTGTACCTACTGTAAGTATATTCTAACGTGCTGCGGATTCGCGGGGCGACCGGCGGATATACAGTAGTATGTTATATGCTCGTGTCTTAAGAAAGTGGTGATGTGTTAGGCCACTATTCTATATTCTTTTACGGGCAGGCTAGGGCTACGAGTACGTCTGACAAGGCACTGCAGCACGAGCAGTAGAGTGCCTAGGTAAAAGAGGTCGGGTGGTACACTTGCTGAGTGCTCGCTGGTTGCATAGCTGGTACTGTAAGTACGACGGAAGGCTCTGGTGGTTGTTTTACCTTGAGGATAGCTCGAGAAGAAGTGGTAGAATAGAATAGAATAGAATATACTCACTTCTTGTCGAGTTATAAGTACTTATTTTACCGAACAGCCGTTAAAGTAAGACTGATTTATTTTAGTATCCCTTAAGTAAAAACCGTGTAACGCTGAACAGAGCCGGAATTGGCGGACTTCAGAGATTAGAATGAATTTCATATGAAACCGAAGTGAAAGTTACGGTAACTGAAACCGAACTGAAATTTAACGAACAACATGATCCTCCTCAGCTTCAGGCTGACTCTGCTCAGAACTCAACTTCGGATTCTTAAGCAACAACGCAAAGGCAATAAGCGGCACACACAGACAAATGCCCACAATACACAGGATACGCTGCACCTCCTGGTACGAATGTATGATCGCGGTGCGCACCGGACTGCCGACGGGATATGATACCGCGACCGTAAGGGGTGAGCCGTACACGGCGTACGCGAGGGTCGTATTACTTTGAAACGCGAGGTTTGTCTGTAATGTTCCGTATAGTTTCTGGGTCCAGATTGCGCCGCTGACGCAGGAGCCGAGTGCGGAACCGATGCTGTAGCATGCTAGATACAGCCCTGTTACCACGGCAACGTGTTCGTGACGCGTGGCGGCCTGGATCGATGCTTGTGCTGGGTAGGGGAACATGCCGCCGGCCAGACCGAGGAGGATTTGCGCGCCGATGATGCCGGAGCGGGAGGAGCCGGCGCTGCCGCCGCGGTAGTGGATTAGCAGGCCGAAGGCGACGAGGAAGAGACAGGTGCCCGCCACGATGAAGGGCTTGAGGCGGCGCGTGAAGTAGATTAGGACCGAGACGATGACACCACTGAGAACGGAGAAGAAGCTGTAGAATGAGCTGATGCGGGTTGCGGAGGTGATGCTAAAGTCGAAGGCGACGAGGAGGACCGTGTACAGGTAGTCGCCTTGCATGTACCAGGCGAAGTTCAGGAGGCAGGCTATGCCTAGAGCGGCCCAGACACCGCGGTCGCTGAGCAGGTGGAAGGGCACCAGGGGATGCTTTGCGCCGCGGAGTTCCCAGAGGAGGAAAAGGGGGATACATAGGAAGCCGATGACTAAAGGGGCGATAACGTGGGCGGTGCGCCAGGTTGTTTGTGCGCCTCCGGCGATGGTTAGTGGTGTTAGGATAAGAGCGAAGACGGCGATGATTAGGATGATTCCTATTATGTCGAGTTGGTGGAAGAGTTCGAGGGCTAGATTTTTGGCGCCGAGTTCTTGGAATGGAGAGCGGTAGGATGCTAGAGCCCCTGATTTGCGCGCCTTGTGGCCAACGTACCAGAGTGTGATGAGTAATGGCAGGGCACAGGCGGGATAGATGATACACCACATGCCTATGCCCCAGCGCCAGGTGGTGGCACCCAACACGGAAGCAGTGAGATTGCCGCTGATCCAAGTGTTGATTAGAAATGGGAGGGTGGGTACGTAGGAGAAGAAGACGCGGGCGCGCATTGAAGTGATGTCGGCGACTATGACTTCGACCAGCAGGGTAATGCATGTATAACCAACTTGGTATAGAACTGCACCAGCACAGAAAGACTGAACATTATTGGCACATGATTCGACAATGGTGCCCACCGTGTAGAACAAAACAGAGACTGCGACCAGTTCAAAACGGCCAAAGACATCAGCAATTTTGGCGGCTGTTGGCTGGGCAGCAGCCGCGATAACGGCCCGTAGAGTATTGATTGTAGCTAACAGGGAATGGAGTGCGTAGCTGCTAGTTGCGTAGGCCTGGTATGTGTACCGAGTTTGGCCGTCCAGACCATATGCGTAGGCGATGAGGAAGACGCCCGTGAACAGGCAGATACGGTTGACTAGAGTGAGGTGAGAGGATACTGCTTCGATACGGGCCACACCAGGAGATTTGGCACCGAGGATTGACGGTCGATGTGGTTCATGGTGTCCTCTCGAAACGTGTTTTCCATTGTCAAGGCTGTCCTGGTCCTGGTAAGGGGACGAGATCTGGTCGTGAAACTTTTTGTGGCTGTCTACCGCAACACCTGGATCTGCCGTTGCCATGGCTTGGAAAATTTTGATTGTGTGTGCTTTTCTCGCTTTATGAGAGAATGCCCATGAGAAGGAAGGAGTCTTAACAGAAAGACTTTAGAATCTCAACTGAACGAGTATGAAATCTGAACTGAAACTGAACTGAGTTTGAGCTGAAAAGTTACTAAATTTTGAATAGAAGAGTATAAAGCTCTTACGACTGCTCCGAAATCTAAAGCAGAAGAAACTCAGTGTAAAGTTGAAGGTACTGTAAGGGACAAAGCAGAAAGCAGCAGCATATATAGCCAGAAGAGAGCTATCCGGCGTAGTATTAAAGAGGTGGGACAATAAGATCAGATAAGAAAAAAGATGAAGGAAAATTTCTGATCAGATAAGATCATACTGGAGACCATTACGAAGCGATGGCTTTGCGACTTGACCATATTCGGACTCGGAGAGCAAAGTCCACGTCGGATCATCGATTTCTTACGCTGGCCAAGCCGCTATCCTCACTCTGCAGAGAGTGACATTGACTGGGGGGATCAAGTTTCTACCAGACAGCTTCTGTAGGGCACGATTCTCGATGGTTGATGGATATTTCTACTAGTAATCTTCGAGCGACAGAGACTAAATGCTGCTGCTGCTTCCTATGCACTACAAGATCGTACACTGACAGCACAACAGACTGTTTCTGTACGGTACTGTAGATGTGTCGCAAGTCAGTGGCTAGCCGTTCGTCATAGTGGATCGATATGGCCGCTAGTGATTAAACAGCCAAGCGCGGGATTTATCAATCTAATCTGACCAACTGATTGGCCTACAGCCAAGTTCGTGGTTTTACTTGGCAATGGAACGTGCTAAGTCGTCCCGAGAAGCTGGTCCGGTGTCGGAGTACTCCAATGTATGCATTCTGTGATATAACTACCTCACAACAACTTGCCTAGGATGTTGGCTCCTTTGTATGCTGAAGCAATGTGCCACGGTACACAGTTCCCCTTCGGGTCGATACACCTCCTCGCTACCGCCATAGTATGCAGTCCTCGATACTGCACCAAAATCTCCTGCAAGATTTGCTCGCGCTCCTGTAGTGTAACTGGTGTGGCAGGTTTTCGTGGCACCGCTACCAGATTGACACAAAGTAGAGCCACATCGAACCCGCCGTTGGCTTCTGAAGGAGTTCGTTTGAGAAGAAGTCCACTTGCAAGGGCTGGCCTGATATCCAGGAAATTGTGTGATTGGTTTAGACCAAAGGCGAACGTTGCCATCCAGCTGTCTTCGAGGGGGTCGACGAGACGAGTATCATTTTCGCCACCAGTGTCAGTGTTGATATCTGGTGGTGTTGATGCACTTACGGCCAGGCCGGGACCGGATGCTGGGGTCATTGCCACATTCTGCTCGGGTGATGTAGTAGTTGCTTGTGGCGTTGTTACTGGCGTGCTCAATGCATTTGCGACTTGCGACAATGGTTGAAGCTGTCTTGCATTGATGCCAGTAGCGTGTAAATTGAGTCGTGACTCCAGCTCGACATTCAAGATGACAACTCGAGTAAGCAGTTTGTTTTCCTCCCGCAATTGGGTGGCGTGATAGAGCCATTCTTGTGCTTCATCAGGTTCGTATAAGCCGACTTTGACGACTGCAAGCCACCACTCGGACTTTTGACGATTCATGAGTTGCATCGACACCTCATATAGGCTCTTGAAGGTCTCGAGCCTGGAACGCGCAAGACCACCATCACCATCACGGAGGCAGTAGGCCATCGACAATGCAACTGCCCCAATGCTGTCTGACCATACTGCAACCAACCATCTCTGGTCTGGACTTACGCTATAAGCAAGATGACAGCAATTTCCGTGTCGTCGAAGTGGCGATGCAACTTTACTATCAAGCTCAAATTGAACGAAAGGATGTGCCTGTTCGCCGAGCTCTATAGCCAGTGCTGATGCTGCTGGTAAAGATGGGTGTAGGACTGGTGGCACTCTGGAGTATACTTCAAGTGCAAGGTTGACATATTGCTCTTGGGGAGGAACCACCAAACTCTCCGAGGATGCAACGAACGAACTTGGCACGAGTTGCAATGCAACGTCCTTGCTTGTTAAAACCTTCGGATTTACGAAAGCATCGTAAAGCTCGACGAAAGCGTCGCACAACTCGTAGCAACGACTGAGATCGTCATCGGGAATGATCATGTAGACCACGATGCAGACCTCATCTCCCTTGTGCTCACTCAGCGCTTGACCAATCTTTTGACATTGTGTGAGCAAATCAGAACAACCGATGGAAGGTTGCCATGTCGCAAGACCGCCCTTGACAAGACCACTGAGATCCGCGAGTCCATGGGATCCAAGTTGGCATGCTGTATAAGTCTCACTAAGGCGTCGAAGAAAAGCCTGGCAACCTCCGGTGTAAGTCTCATCAGCAGGATGTATACAAATCGCTAGTGTATCCTTTTTTCCATGCAGTGGTTGTAGGTTCATCACTTCCCAAAACTTCATAATCAAGGTGTCAGCAGTTATCTCACGATCTGATTGCTTCAAATGGACCCTTCCGTGGTCGAGTGACACAATGTTTGGAGGAGGTCTAGTTGCTACATTAGCTGGCTGAAATGCTACTAGATCACCAAGCGAAGCATTGTTGAGTCCAGCATTCGAGCCTGTAATATCTAGTGATATGTCGAAGGAGGGCAGCTGCCGCGTATCGGGGAGAGTAAGGTCGGAAGACATTTGAAGTAGACTTGACTGTACCAATTGCTCGTTCAGTATCTGTATGACCATAGAAGTTCGGCCAGGATCCTCCCCTAGGGACGATTTAGTCTGGATGTTGCACGGCATTGGTGCAATAAATGGCTCGATGCCGGAAGCTGCAGAAACGATTTGAAGCAGTTCGTCTGTCTCAGCATCGCACTCGGTTGTGTCCAATACCTCCGTGTTGGCCATGTCCTGCCCATTTACCGCTAGGTCTGGATCGCAACGTGCCCAAGGCTTCGCCACGGTTTCAGAATTGTCTTGTTCATCTATGTCGGACTGCACTTGAGAGGAGAAATTAGAAGAAGACGAGTTCGATGATAGGGCCCTCGTCAATGACGTGTGGTTGGCGAGGGTAGCCACGGGTATAGGCTGCTTCTTGAGCTCAAACCAGTACTTGCCATTAGTTGCGTATTTGAGATCACGGTCGTGCTCCCCCTGGAGTTCGATATCGTGAGCACTTGACCTACGTCTTTTGGCCGATTGTGCGATCTCTCGCGTAGTGCTGCCATATCCATTACTTTCTCCACCAGCGAAAAGAGGAGGCCCTGAATCAAACGGCTTCATAGCACTGGGTCGGCGCGAAAACGCAGCCTCCAGCTCCTGCTCGGGCTCTACAGCATCCTGGGAGATATCGGCACTTGGGTAAGCCTCGTTCTCATCGTGCATACTCGCATTGGCTGCAACATCGCTCGGTGGTTTGACTTGAGGATTGTCCGCTTCCAGATCCATGCTGCCAGTTTGAGGCATATCCGTCTCATCTGCACCAGTCATCGCTTCTCCTTGGTCTTGTACATCGTCCTTAGTCATCTCCATATCTCCGTCAGGACTGTCGCGATCGAAAAAATCCCAATTTGGCTCATTAGCAAAAGAGGAAGGGCCGAGCTTTTGATCTTCCATATCATCGAATAGATCCTCGTCCTCATCCTCGTCATGATTTAGGGGCTGATGGGTTGCTACATCGGGATTCGGACCAGGAGGAACGTCTGTTGTGGCGGCCAATGGGGACGACTGGTACACACTGGACTGTAAATGTTGTAGTGTCGCTGGAGTTTGCGCTGTACCGTCGACCACCGAGATCCCTGGTGTCGGTTGCATGTTCATGACTTCTGGGGGTGTTGGGTAAACACTCTGAGCGTGTTGAATTCCCTGTAGCGGAAAACTCATAAAGTGTTGAGGGCCGTTATCGCGGCTGCTGCCCAGCCAACAGCCGCCAAAATTGCTGATGTCTTTGGCCGTTTTGAACTG
>Ga0181465_100506_pt1 | contig 15343 bp, 16 predicted proteins | sample InSIn3gowninarea_FD_119076 | JGI IMG/M metagenome (GOLD analysis project Ga0181465, IMG submission 119076) | Clean room microbial communities from NASA Spacecraft Assembly Facility at Jet Propulsion Laboratory, Pasadena, California, USA -... ... | reverse complement strand
GGCCGCTACCTCGCTGAGATCACCAAGGAGGTGATGTCGGACTTGGAGAGCAGCAAGTACCAGATGGTGGAGTGGCGCATCAGCATCTACGGCCGCACGATCGACGAGTGGGACAAGCTTGCTGCTTGGGTCGTGGACAACAAGCTCTTCAGCCCGAACGTCCGTTGGCTGATCCAGATCCCGAGACTATTCGATGTCTACAAGTCGTCCGGACTAATGACAATGTTCGAGGAAGTCATCGTCAACGTCTTCAAACCGCTCTTCGAAGCCACCGCCAACCCATCAAAACACCCCAAACTCCACATCTTCCTGCAGAGAGTCATCGGCTTCGACTCCGTCGACGACGAATCCAAGACCGAACGCCGCATCTACCGCAAATTCCCTCTCCCGCGGGACTGGACTACCAAGCAGAATCCACCCTACAGTTACTGGATCTACTACCTCTTCGCCAACATCGCCTCCCTAAACGTCTGGCGCAAACAACGCGGCTTCAACACCTTCGCCCTCCGGCCCCACTGCGGCGAAGCGGGCGACACGGACCACTTGGCGGCGGCAGTGCTGTGCTGTCATAGTATTTCACACGGTCTGCTGTTGCGCAAAGTGCCGCTGCTGCAGTATATCTTCTACCTCGAGCAGATCGGCGTCGCCATGAGTCCCTTATCCAATAACGCCCTCTTCCTCGCCTACGAACGCAATCCCTTTCTGCAGTACTTCCGCCGCGGCCTCAATGTCTCGTTGTCCACCGACGACCCGCTGCAATTCGCTTTCACCAAGGAACCTCTCATCGAAGAGTATGCTGTTGCGGCGCAGATATACAAGCTCAGTGCTGTGGATATGTGCGAGTTGGCCAAGCACTCAGTTGTTCAGTCCGGGTTCGAGCATGTGGTTAAGCAGAGGTGGTTGGGGGAGAGGTATCATTTACCTGGGGTGCTGGGGAATGATATTATGAAGGTGAATGTGCCGAGTATTCGCGAGGCGTTTCGGCATGAGACGTGGTTGCAGGAGATGGCTATGATTGATCGGTATACGCATGTGCTTAACTTGCAGCAACAGCAGCAAGCTGAGTTGGGGGAGGTTACGTTGCCTGAGCAGATGCAGCAGCAGCAGCAAGGAGGTTTGGTGGCGCCGGAAACGGCGCAGCAGACGATGGCTGCACCACCTAGTCCAACGGCGTCTATGATGACGAATGCGAGCGCGACGAACCCTTTGGGAATCGATACGAGTACCTACCGCCCCACTACCGCCGCAGCGCCGCTACAACCCTACCGCCCCACCACTCAAGCAGCGCGCCTAAGCCAGCAAGAACTCCTACACAGCCCCCAAGACGCCGCCAGCGACCGCAAATCCGCCGCACCGCCGCCCGGCCGCGACGCAGGCGGCTCCGGCCCCCTCGTCTTCTCTTCGCCTACGACCATCGGCGGCGGCTCGCACTTCCCTCCGCAACCGCCCGAGCCCGCGTCAAGCTTAGCTTCGCACCACACCGCGGCGTTACCGGGTGGTAGTGCCGAGAGCGGGAGTTTCAGCGGGTTTGGCGTTAGTGGTGCCGAGCCGAAGATTTTCCCTGGGGTGGTGAGTGTGAGGCGGAGGCAGAGTAGTGTTAGTAGGATTGCTAGTAATAGTAACTTGTCCACGGCGGCGGATGGTGGGGAGGGGATGGTGAGTAGTGTGGGCAGTCTGGGCTCTGGTGGGGCGGGGTTGGATAGGGATACATTGCCCGAGGTTGTTGTTGAGAGTGAGGAGGGAGAGGACTGAGTGGGTCTACGAGGCAAAGATCTTGCCTGCTCTTGTTGCCAACTGGAGACGTTAGATAGCCTAGAACTTGGAAGTATGTCGACAATAGCTTGACAAGCCTGTTGGTATGAAAGATGCCATGCCGCCACGAAAGCATGCCGCAGGTAGAGATCGCGGTACCCATATGATATTTGTCGACCGACTACTTCTTCTGTCTTCGCTTCACGGCAAGGGCAGCTGTGAACATCGACCGAGCATGGTGAGGCCACAGATCGGTATTAGTGAGCACGGCCGATGTGTGACACATACAGCTGCGGTATACATAGCCTTCCCGCCGCTTCATAATCAGTATGCACCCTGCCGTAGCTTCCATGATGGCTGCGGCGATAGAGCCGGCTTGCTGTAACCACTCAATACCGGCATCTGCGGCACAAGCTCGAGACTGTTCAGCTTTGCTCCTTCCTGATCGAGCGCCCAAAGTGTGATAGCAACGTAGTTGACTCCACTGTAGTCCAAGATGCCCTCGGGTACTGGAAACATCGTCTGCGGCCCGAGATTGTTCACTGCCTGCTGTCAGCACTCGTAACGTAAGCAGAAGCTCTGGAAGAGTACGACCTACCGTATTTGCCGAACTGATACCCGTTGACGAACAGCTGCACCCTGTAGTCTCCACGCTGCGTGTTGTTGGCGTTGTAAGTCCCATTGTTGAAGACGAAGCTCATAGGCACGTCGTAGCCTTCCGGGACATCCAAAATGAAGCTCGTGCTGTAGAACCCAACTCCAGCCGTCGACATGCCTTGCTGTACGGGGCTGGCGACAGTCCAATTGGCACTCGGAGGCGCAGGCAGATGGTAGCCTTGCCGTTCAGCGAACATGGCTCCCTCATTACGTGGCCCACGGGCTAGATCGCGGTACTGTTGCCCGCCCAGATTGCCGGTAAGCTTCCACGTCACATCGGATTGAGCGTGTCCGCTAAGGGTGTAGTTGAGGATGCCGAAGGGGAATTTGACGGCATCGGTGCCCGGAGCCTCTTCGTTCTGGCCCATGTGGTCGATAAGCACGGTGATGACATACTCGCAGTCAGTCTCCGGCGTTGACGATAGGTCGAAAGTCTTAAAGTACGTCGTGTTGCTGACATTGCCGGTCCAGGAGCCGAGGAAGGTTTGGTTGAGCCAAACGGAGTAGCCATGTGCACTGCCTGCGGAGACGTTGAGAGAGAGCGTGCTCTCGGCGCCGTTGGCGACGAAGTGGCCTCTGTAGATGAGTGAGCCGGCATGGTAGCCGTAGTCATCTGCGTAGAGCGAGGTCGGTGTCTCAAGACTGAGCTGGTCGTTGGTGCTACTGTTGTGATTGCAGATCGTCCACAGTGAGTCGTCGTATGACGGCTGGACCTCTGGCAGAGAGTCAACGTACTTCCACTCCGCTGCGGATAAGTCTGGGATGGTGAGACTTGGACGCGCAAATGCTACGGTAGCACACAGTCTGCCATCCTTGTCCCGAGATGCGCTCACGTCCTTCCCGTTTAGCAATATTGTGTTCACCCGACCGGTAGGCTCATAGATCAACTCAAAGTCGGTCGTAGCATTGAGATCACCCGTCAATCTCAACTCCGTGCCATCAATGCTTGCCGTCCGGAGTAAGTAGCCCCCTCGGACTATAACTTGAGACTTCGATGGCGAAGAGTAGTTCCCAATCGGCTCCGGCGCAGGCAGCTCCAGCACCCAGTGGTTGTATGCATCATTCCGCCACAGCATGTGGACCTCCAGCCCTGCGAAGTAGACCACCTGCTGAGTCGCAGATACTTGCCATTGCACCACCATCGTCGAGCCCACTCGCTTAGAGCGGACGGCGGCACCCTCGGATGTCCTTGGCTGGCCGAGATCCGCGGGCACAGCAAACTCATGGGTCTCCCCAGCTCCGCCATACATGATCAGCACAAGCTTGCCGTGCTCACTCTTCGCCCAAGTGAAGATGTCTGCAGTGCAATACACCAAGTTCACACCACCAACATCGTAGTCGGTGACGTGAATTTTCGAATCTCTGCCATTGAGGTTGAGTTCACCACCAAGTTGCGGGATGGTTAGGTTGCCCTCACTGGTTGGTACAGAGAGATGGTACGTCGTATTCGCCAGAGAGGTGAAGTCTGCATGGCGCACAATGTAGAAGTTGGTCGGGTAATTTGTGCCAAACACCGGCGTGGTGGTGATAGCGCTGTCTGTCACGTAGACCGAGCCGTTTGCAGCGTTACCAGGAGTAGCCGTCAGGTACGCGGGAGAAACTTTCAGGAAGTGCGCTTCAAGCTTCTCCTCGCTGTATTTCTCTCGCCAGACATGTCGGTCCTCGGTGATAGCTGCACCGTAGTCGTAGCTGGTATCGCCACCCTCGTACCCAAGGTTGCCTGCGATGAAGGTTAGAAGGGATCTCCTGTCCGAGGGGAAATTTGCGTACCCCAGTTGGTGCCGCCGTAGGTCATGTCTATTGAGGAACGCAGAGATATCAGCAGGTGTACCAGAGCGAGGTGTGGGCCTAAGCCATCAGTTTACATACATATGTTCAACAGCTTGACGCCAAAGCTGTAGTTGTTCTTGAACAATATGCGGACGGACTCCTCATTGACGAGAGCATTACAACCATCCTGGTTGACGCTATTTGGGCCCCAACCAGTGCCAGAGCCACCCTGAAACTCTGGGATAGCAAATGGGGTAGTTGGTGAGGTCTGCTCGTGCAAGATCTGCCAATTGCGCGGGAAGCGGTACGTCGGCCAGACAGAAGGATCGGCGCAGTCGTAGCGCATGGGATAAGCATCAATGCCGTAGATTTCCACGCTGCCGAGTCCAGTGCCTGGTGCCCAATAGCCCAGCGCTTCGTTGTCGTTGTCGATGAAAGGGACTGTAATCCCAGCATCTCGGAGCTGCTGCTCGACGAAAGCCATGTACTCCCTGTTGAACTGCTCTGGAAACTGCGTAGCGTTCACGTTTGGCCAAGTAGCATACTCATTCTCCGGCTGCACAAGCACTACTGGCCCACCATTCGTGATCTGTGCATCCGCGATGATCTTGCCAAGGGTGGACAGGTATAACTTAGTAGCATCGGTGTAGTCCGGCGCATCCGAGCGAAGCGTGCTGTTAATTCGGAGTGCCCAGCCGGGAAACCCACCAGCGGCAGTTTCAGCATTGATATACGGCCCAGGTCGGGCCAGTAGGTAGATGCCAGCTTCTCCAGCTGCCTTGAAGAACTCGTCGAGACTCCAGATGCCATCCGTGACTACATGGCCACGGTTGCCCTCCAGCAAGCCCCAGTCGGTGTAGAATGACACCCCATTGAAACCCATAGCCTTGCTATGAGTGGTTGGCGGTTAGCTAGTCATGCTGTTGCAAAGCGGTGGAGTCGCACTCAGCGTACGTACATCTTCTGGAAGACATCCAGCCATAGGCCAGGCACCGGGAATCTAAAGGGATGAAACTCGCCGGAGAAGAAGAAGAGCCGCTCGCCACGGATCATGAACGAGTGCTCGTCCCATGTCACCAAGCTTTGATTTTGTCCAGCATAAGAGGTTTGTCTGGGCTTGATGGACAACGGCGACGCTTGAGTGCCCAAGACGCCGACGGTGATGGCCAATAGCCACTGGGTGAGCCGCATCCTTAGTTGCGGTAAACTCGAAGGTCCTCCAGGCGGTAGAAAGCGAGGAAAGGGAAGGCCTTGTACATGTAAGGAAACACAGCCATGGCCTCTTACCGCCGTTTACGTGCCTTCTTACAAGCCTACCTGATGCGATCGCCTACGACGGCTAAATACGAGTCATCATGCTGCAGGTCCAGGGTGCCGTTGTGCGAGGCATACAACAATATAGTGGTCGTGTCGGGGAGGAAGAGGAGAAAGGCAAAGGACGAGTTTCTCCAGCGGGGTGGATGAAATGTGGAGCCGGCATCGGCAACTTCAGCTGCCAAGCCCGGTTCGAAGACGAGATGAGCCTCCCCTGGTATCGCTCTGAGATGCGATTCTCAAGTATCGTGGGGCCTTCCAGAACGATGACACCTGCAGATGGGAAGAATCGATGGCAACCTTAACCTGGAGGCTCGAAACCATGCGCAATGACTCAGCAACGCTAGTGTCCGAATGAGGCAGGTACCCGGCTGAGACATCAGAGGCCACCAGCTTCACATCGACATCGAAGGATCAAAGCAATCAGCGACACGGGACGACAAGACTCAGCATCCCCCGGCCCTGTGTAGACATCGAGGACACATACGACCCGCGACTAGCTTCACGATCGACAAAAGTGTCCTATCATGCCGACCATCGAAGCCAACGGCATAACCATCAACTACCTGCTCGAAACACCTCCCAGCACCAGGGGTGACTCCGAAGATCTGGTAGTCCTGATCAATGGCCTAGCAGACGACCTCCAAGCATGGAGCTACCAAATCCCCGCCCTCCACCAAGCGGGTTACAGAACACTCCGCTACGACAACAGAGGCATCGGCCTCTCCTCCAGACCACCTGGTCCTTACACCGCAGAAACCATGGCCGAAGATCTTCAAGCCTTGCTCCTCGCGCTGAAGATCAAGGGAGGATTTCATCTCGTAGGCGTCAGCATGGGCGGCATGATCGCCCAAAGCTACGCTCTCAAGTACCCAAACGCCACCAGCACCACCACATCTTCATCACCGCAAAGTGACGAGCGTCCGCCGCACTTGCTCAGTCTAAGCCTATGTTGCACCTACGCCCAACCAACAACCTTCTGCAGCCGCATGTTCGACTTATGGGCCGATATGGCGCAGCGCATGAGCGTGCAAGACGTCATGCGCGATGTCACGCTCTGGGCCTTCACCGTGCCCTTTTTCCGCACGCGCACGGAGGAGTTGAGGGAGGTGGAGGAGGCGATGGAGAAGCTCGATATGCCGCTTGATGCATATCTGGCTCAGCTTAATGTGATCCAGAAGTTCGATACGACGAGTGCGTTGGATAGTTTGCAGGCGGCAGAGCAGACGTTGGGGAATTTGGAGCCCGGGAGGGTGTTGGTGTTGGCTGGCAAGATGGACATACTGATCCCCGTTGTACTAAGCAGAGAGCTGGCAGAGAAGATTGAGGGCAGCCAGTTTATTACTACGAAGGGAGGTCATGGCTGTATGTGGGAGTATCCCGAGGCGTTCAACAAAGCACTGCTGGACTTTCTGAACACGCACCGGGTAGCGAAGCCGTAGTGCGATCTATTCTCGGACGAGACCCGGACAGGCAGCATGCTCTAGCCCTTGCTGTAACGCCATCATGACCGTACAAGCAATTGAAGAGCCGTGCGGGCGGCTGGCTCGTTCTCGGAATGCGGTTGTCACGTTCAAGCCCAATTTGCGGCAAAATCACAAGGGTTGAGCAAGCAAGCAGCTCGGCTGGCCACATCGTCTCTGCCTGCGGCGCATGCTCCCTCTGGTCCTGGCCTAGCAGTCGTGTCTGGTTTGAATAACACTCTAAGCAGCATCGATGTTAGGGTAGTTCTTTCTAACCACCAGAGCTGGCGGAGAAGATGGAAGGGAGTCAGTCCGTATCAAATAGAGGCGGGCATAATTGTATGTGTGAGTATCCCGGTGCGTTTATCAAAGCACTGACAAGCTCCGTCGAATGAACATAGTGGGTAGAGTGGCGCAGATACCCTGTGTGCATCCCTTCTCTGCTTTCAAGCCGAACCAATCTTGGCCAGCACGCTATGTACGACGGACACCCACAACACACTACACACTACTAATACAGCCCCGCACACGAATATGTTGCTGCTCGCTATGCTCCCTCGCCGCCGTGCGTCCGCCCGCCCACGCCACAAACAAGAAGAAGATCGCAAATTCACTGGCCGCGACGCAGAGTGCATGCTTGCACACGACCCAGACGATATGGTACCACGACGTAGAGATTAAGTGGTCGTTGGAAAAGAAGTGTACGAACCAGCCCTACTGAGCGGCTAGGCGCAGGATCCACCAGCAACTCCGGAGGCGGTCCTCACTGCTGTCGGGCGCTGCAAAGTAGGTGCGGCTCAGTTCCGGTCTCGCCTCGCCACTGCTCGCAGAGACTCTTCTAGAGCTTGCTCTCCTCCGTCGGCTTCTCGCCGATGATGTCCAAGAAAGCCGTGTGCACGTGCTCGGTCAGGTCCGCGGCTTGTAGTGATCGACCCTTCTCCTTAAAAGCCAGCCGTGAGCACTCCCGCGTGATCGCTGAACCACCATACGCGCAGAGAGCGAGCAGCTCATCCGGTTGCATGTCACCCTCGTGGTCCCAAATCTTCTCCAGATACGCTTGTCGGTACGCCAACAGAGTCGCCAACGATCCAGTAAGAGTGTCGCCCTGCCCGCCGGAGCGCTTGAGCCCGCCCTCGCCTTCGCTGACGAGCGTGAACTTGCCGTTGGAGATGTAGTCCTTGGCGCCCTTCTGGATGATCGTTACACCCCCAAAGGCATTGGCGAGCTTCTCGCAAAGCTTGCTCTTGTCGCCCTCCTCCATGTCGATGTTCTGCGCCTTCGCTAACCGGCCGAATTCTACGATGTTGGGTGTGAGGATGCACTCCTTGTAGCCCTTGACCAACTCCGGCCGTGTCTGCGCTAGGAAGAGTCCATCGGCGTCCAGCACGAAGCTGATGTTCTTCTTCTTAGCCTCCGTTATGACACGTGCACATGTTTCTTGCATGGCCGGATCACGGCCAAGGCCAGGGCCGATGACGACGACGTGCAGACGGTCGAGCATGCCGATTACTTGCTCGGAGATGGAGTCGATGCTCTCGTCTTGTGCGAGGTTCTTTTGCTGCCGCATGTATGGGTGCACCATGAGGTTGGGCGAGTAGGTCTTGATGACTTGGCTGGCACCGGGTTCGCAGATGACGTGTGACTAGCAGAAGCTGTAAGCAAAGAGCAGCAGAAGGTATACAGGGTGCGGCGGATATACCATATCACACCCAAGCTTTGCAGAAGCCATTGCTGAGAAGTATGGTGCTCCGGTGTAGTCCTCGCTGCCGCCTATGACTGCTACCCGTCCCAGCTGGCCTGTCATTCTCCGTCAGTACAATCTAAGCACTGTACTGGTCTCATGTCTCCACGCACCCTTGTGGAACTTCTCGAGCATGGGCGGTATCATCTTATACACCTTGCCCAGAATCTCCGTCCTCGTGCTGCTGATGCTGAGCGCCATTGTTGCGGTTCTTGTACGAATGAGTGAGTGTCGGTACTGTTGGTTGACGTGATGGGTGAGGTGTATGTGGAAGCTCGCTCAATCGATGATGTTCCAGACGAACGATCCGCCAAAAGCATGTGCAAATGGCTTCCCGACTTTTTGGGGAGCTCTTATTACGGGCAATGACGATGGGCGTCAATGACGTAGCGCGGGGTCCAACTAGGCAGGTGCGGGAAACTTTCAATCTTCGTTTCGAGAGCTCAGCAGCATTGTACCTAGAGTGACTGAATTACTTGATTGTAGCGGCGTTCAGGATCCAGCGCTCTAGCAGCGCTCTTGCAGAGACATCGTGGCAACGTCTTTGGCTGAGCCAGCTGGCCAGCTCTTGCGCATACCAACCGCACAATCCCAATCCACCCTCCTCACTTTACATCACCCTCAGCATCGCCACCCTTCTCCTTCTCATCTGCCGCATTCGCACCTGGCTCCCACTTTACCCCTCCCCAGACCATCTGCAGCCGCCTCGCCACCTCATCCATGCCCGCACACCGCCACAGCTCCATCTCCACGTAATCCTGCAATTCCGCCTTCATGCTGGGATACACGTCCTCGGCCCGGTCGGCATCAGGCTTAGGTTTTCCGCCATCCGCGAGCAGGAACAACACACGACCCGGCCTGTGGCAGAAATCAGGACTCTCGAGCACTACGGCGAAAGTACGATAGGGCTCGGAGGAAGACTTTGCTGGGTCGTTCTCTTCGGCGTGTTCGGTACGTGCGGTGGGGTGAGCGCGGATCCGGACAGGGCTCTCCTCGTCGTTGTCGTTTGGGAAGGTGGTGAAGGCGCCGATGTAGTTTTCCTGAGATTGATACGTTTCTCTGTGCACGGCGAGGATGGATCCAAGATCGTCGGAAGGTGGTTTGCAGAACTCGAAGGAGACGGTCTTCTTCTCTCCACGGAGACGCGAGGTAATTTCGCTGGTGAAGGCCTTTGCCACCTGCTCTAGCTGGTCGCCCATGCCATCCTGATGGAGGAACGGGACATATATGACGTAGCGAAGGTCCGGATCTTTTGGTGGTCCAGCGGAGTTCGAGATAATGATGTCCGTCGTGCTTGGCTTGTCCACGCTGTAGTCTTCTGCGGACAGCCCGGCGGCAAGACTTTGGATTGTGGCCATGGCGTCTTCTGCAGCATGGGCGAGTTCGGCATCTGGCGCACCTTCGTCCTCACTCCAGCCAACGTTCATCATATCCTGCACCAAAAGCGGTGGGTCCGAAGGCTTGCAGCTGGAAGCGTACATCATCGCCAGACTCGAGCGCATCTCCTCGGTGCGCTGTATCCGCAAGAACGTCCCATCAACCCTTTCAGCCAACACTGTCGGGGTTTCCGGGGGCCCGAAAATGCCAGCGGCCATCGTGTCGGGGTCTGTTTCCAATCGGAGCCGCGGCTCCCACGAGATCGCGGATGGGAACTTGCGCTCGAAGTGCACCCATAGCGGGCCCCGAGGACCACCTTCCTTGTTGTCGACAGCGGTCGTGGAGGATACGCCTGCCTTGAAGTCGAGAGAGTCTATGACTATGAGAAAGCCCGTCTTGCCGCCACCATGAGGGCCTTGCACAACCTTCGGGATAGGAGGGATACTTCGATCATCTCGCTTCGCCTTGCGGTGTGCGATCTCCCGACGCTGGTGCTGCACGCACTCAAAGACGCTCGGCTGCTCAGCATAGATCTCCCAAAGAGGCGGCGGGCGCTGCGCTTCGCTGGCGACCTGCTGCCCTACGTAGTCGATCAGCTCGGTGACAGACGTCCGTGTTTCGCCGTCGCTAGACGAGCGGTCGGCAGTGCGACTGCGCTTCGCAGAGCGTTCGTCCAAGTCCAGTGAGACGGTGATGTAGATCTGAAGAGCGAAAACTGGCTGCACATGGAAGTCTTGTGGAAGTGGGTCGGACGGACTCCCATAGCGCACACGGTTGGCGGTTCGTCCGGCATGGTCAATGAATGCTTGCGTATGATAGACCGACTGTGGCTGCGAGAGCCCAGCAGTCTGTGCTGTCCTAACCATGTCTTCAGAGTACGAAAAGTTGCTGTGTACCTCTCAAGCGTCTGGCAGTCGTGAAGAACTAAAGTTGAACGTAGTTAGATTCTGCCACCTCGACCCAGCCCGAACGTTAGAATGACAAAAGAGCTGGCTTCTTAGTCGTCGGTCAACAGTACTCCAAGTACCATTACGTTATTGCTCATGGAAGGATCGTTCCTCTCACTCTTAGCTCTGTTGGTTTAGAGGATGTGTCTTCTCACGGTTCACCAATATAGCGTGTTTCATGAAGGGCGCAAAGGCCAGATGACAAGGTACCTAGGCACTCACAGATAGGTAATGTACGCCATTATGCTGCCCCTATCTATGGTTAGACTGTGACCGCTTCGCGCAGGATCAACCCTAAACAGTTATGATGTAGCCTGCTTTGATATCATCCCCGCCCCCAGCTCCACTAATCTAACAACAGCTAAACCGGGCAGATACCGGAGATCGAAAGAAGGCAAAGGCAACGTTTCACTTGCAACGTCTGCTCCTATGGAATCCTATCTCTCAGGCAAAACACGCCATACAAATGCGAACGCCGATTCAAAGCTGGCCACCCCAATGAAACCACGAAGACCGACATGGCTCCTTGACCGGACTTCCTCGCTATCGTTGGTGGCGTGCGCCCTCTCAGGCTCGCGGCTCGAGCCCTCGACCTTCCGAAACAGTGGTTGTGCGACCTGCAGTCGTCCCGAATACCATCAAGGCGCAGTCAAAACGGTCAGGGTCGCCCATGCAGCACTTCCGAGCTGAACTATCCAGTTCATGATATCTAAACATAAATGACTTCGTGCGCAACACCTGTGGAGCCCTTCATGTTGGTGCGCGCTCGGTCAGTCCGGAATTGCCTCCTGTTTGTAGGAATAGACCGTGCATACACAACTTGTTTGATCCTTCGACATGGCCGACATAGTGTTCAGCTCTAGACAGCAGGCGGTGCAAACCCTCCAGGTCTTGGGCGTACTGGGGACGATTTTGGGATACTTAAAGGCGGCGTAGTAATAGTGAGTATGCGCTCTATACAGCCCGCTTCCCTTTCCATTCCAGTCTGTCATTTTCCAATCAAGTAGAATGTCCAGGACAGTGCAAGTTCTCGCTTGCCTGTTTGGTGTTCACTTTTCCTTCTCCAATGCCGGCGCCGCGTCTTACGGCAGCAATGCAACCACCATCGCTGGCAGTGGCACAATCGGCACTGTGGGGACAACGGTCCTATCCACCTCCTCTTTTTCGACTTCTTCGCCACTTCTGAGCAGCACTACATCGCCGAATTCCTCCTATTCGTCGACATCCATCTCGGTGGCAAGCAGCTCCATTGTTGTGCCTCCCGGTACCGGATCCACCTCTTCGGCTTCTTTGCTACTTTCGAGCAGCAGTGGACTACTGAACTCATCCGCTCCATTGACTTCCCTGCCATCGTCAAGCAGCACCAATATCGTGCTTTCGGGCACCGGCTCATCCTCAACCTTTACAACATCGACGACAGCCTTGGCTGGGACCGGCAGCACGATCAGCAGTCCGACTTCATCAACGTCGCAGACCAGCACTTCAAGCAGCAACAGCACCAGCATAGGCACTGGTGTGATTACCGCTGAATCGACGACGACCTCCCTCTCATCAAGTCAAAACAACAGTATCACGGTGCTCACGACAGTCCTCAGCAGTGGCTCAACTTCTGTAGCGTTCACGATTACCTCAACGCTCAGCAATTCTGGGACCACAACCTCGCCATTTCAGAGTTCTACAGCCTCCAATACACCAGTGGTGACTAATGGCCAATGCAAGGGCTCGGACTGCGACAATGGTGTTTGCACCGGTATTTTGTGCGTGTCGCTGGGGTGCTCTGGATCAGGCTGCTCAAGTGGCGTCTGCGCCGGACTCGACTGCATCTCGTTGGGCTGCATAGGGGCTGGATGCTCGGACGGTGTATGTACCGGCTCAGGGTGCGTCACATCTGGCTGCGAGGGATCAGACTGCGACAGCACCACTGGTGAATGCTCCGGCTCGGACTGCATAAGCGTTGGGTGCTCTGGGTCGGACTGCGACAGTAGCAGTGGTTCTTGCAGCGGCCCGGACTGCTCGACACAAACATGCAGCGGCTCAGATTGCGACAAAGGTTCCTGCACAGGATCAGGCTGTGATGACGATGGCACGCAGACTGGTGGTGCCACGAATGCTCCTACCGATAATCCGACCTCACCGACCTCGAACCCGTCTTCAACCTCCACTTTTTCATCTTCGTGCAGCACAGAGACGGCCTCTCTGTGCGCGGCCGCCTGCTTGGTCACTGCTATCCCGGACTCGTCGAACTCAACTACCAAGTTAAGCACTAGCTGCTATAGCACTCCTTGCAGCCAGACGGCAGCATGTAGTGTGGTGGGCACCACCACGTCTTCTTTCACTACCGCGTCGTCTACAGGTGCTTGCATGACTGTCATCCCATTCTCTGATATCACGAGCTCTGGCGCTGTCGTTTCGACTACTTACACAGCCACTGCGATCACGTATACTATTACAACGGTGACGGCCAATAGCACCTCATCAATGGGCACTGTCACGAGCTCGAGTAGCACGATCACTAGCTCTGCCTCTACGACGAATTCGACTTCAACCGTCACATCAACGAGCGCAAGCTTAATCGACTGCACCTATCAAGGCGCAGATCCCGACAAAGGAACGAGCGGCTATTGCATCTGCTCCAGCTCTACCTATTCGGTGTTGCAGGGCACAGCAGGCAATGAGTGTGCATACACCGCTCTTCCCACGTCGACGGCCCTTGTGACCGCAAGTCCGATATTAACCACTACGCAGAACTGCTACGCTTGTACGATTTATGGTTTGTCCAACGAGAACTGCGTACAGATCTCCGGATGTACGCCAACATCGACGAGTGTCATCGCTTCGTCGACGACGACGACCTCTGCACTGGTCACATGCACCGCATTGTCGGACTGTCCGAGTTGTCCTTCGGGCGAAGGCGTATACTGTGCAGGCGCTACAGGACAGGAAACCTGTGGTTGCGCTAACTTCTTCAGCGACGAAGTTCGCCGAGATTCGAGCGTGGTAGAAGATGCGTTAGACGGCGGCGCCACGATTGAGCATCGGAGTGACCGGGTGGCTCGAAACGGTAGGTCTCTCCAAGTGATCACAGCCGTAAAAGCATGAGCTCAGCTGAACCTCTCGCAGATGGGGACGGACCACTTCTCAAACGAGCCGATGAGAACGGCGACGCTGTATCTTGCCCGTATGAGCCACCTGTGGAGGACTCGTACTGTGTTTACACCGGTCTGAGCAAGCGGGCCAATGACGCCAAGGAAATATCGTTGCCATGGAGTAAGAACTTGAAATTCTCCAACTACCCACAATGCCCGTCTACCGGAACTAAAGGCATAACAAACGTGCCTAAGGTAAGCCCCAAAAAAAGACTCTCGTCTGCTTCGCGCCACCACATCATGCTCACGGATCACTAACTCTTGCTCTACAGTTTTATTATCCAAATGGCGCTGGCCTTGCGCAGAATTCGATTCAAGGTTATGATCCGACAGTGACGCAGGGTGCATCAACCAATGGATTCATCAGCGGTATTGCGCAAAGCGAATTTGCGAACGACCACGTCTTCGAAGCGCAGTTGATCTCGGGCTTCTTGTCCTGGCTATGCAGTCAGCCTTCGATCACCGGCTACACGCAAATGCCCTGGCCTGCGGGCTGAGCCCAGCCGGACTCGCAGTGGTGCGCCGCCGTCTTCGGCAGTGACAGCAGTAAGTCCTGCTCCCTTCATCGCCCGTGCTCGCAGCGAGACTGTTTGGTGAGCTTGGACTGGCTATTATGACTGACCATAATCTCGAGTAGACGCTGGTTCCGGCTTCCTCTTTGCAGCCTACAATGGTGACACCTCGCTCAATAATTTCCTCGGCAATTGCGCTGAACTTACTGGTGGCGTCAGCCAGCCGGGCCTAATGGCTATCTACTACGGCAAATCGAACGGCTGGAAAGGCAAGATCACCAAGGCGCAGTGGCCAGCATTCAGTGGCCTGAGCGGAACCGCGCAGCAGAAGGCAGAGCAGGCCGGTGTCATCATCAGAGATGTGAGTTTCTGGCCGTGCCGAGATCCCTCGCCTTTTAGCTGGAGTAATGTCGGAAACGATTGGCTAACATTGATGAACCACTCATAGACCGCCAATGTCTTCTCGTACCTCGTCGACGCCACGATCGAAAGTGCGTGGACCACGCCTTCCAAGTCCATTGAATCAATCTGCGTCCAATTTGACCAGACCTTCTGGGGCTCAACCGCCGATGCCAACGCCCCTGGGACCAAGCTCGTCCGCCCCGCCGCACCTCAAGGCGTCAATAACTGGGGTATGCGAACTCTTTGGGCATACTGGATCGAC
>Ga0181465_100553_pt1 | contig 15360 bp, 17 predicted proteins | sample InSIn3gowninarea_FD_119076 | JGI IMG/M metagenome (GOLD analysis project Ga0181465, IMG submission 119076) | Clean room microbial communities from NASA Spacecraft Assembly Facility at Jet Propulsion Laboratory, Pasadena, California, USA -... ... | reverse complement strand
AAAACAACCGAGAAAACTAGAAACAGCGGCGTGATCGATGCAATGACCACAATCGAGGCCGTCCATGAGATCAGTAGCCTCGCCACTTGTTGGAATTGCTCAGATATATTGCCGTCTATGGTGCCAATATCGGAAGTCAAGCGGTTCATCAGCCGGCCGACCGGTGTAACATCGTAAAATCGAAAGGTGGCATGAGAGACGCATGTAATAACATCCGTAAACATCCGCCGTCCAGCTTGATAGATGATAACAACCATAAAGCCTTGAGAGAGCAGATACAAAAGGGGCTGAGCAGTAGCAAGGACGAGGAATCCGATAAGCCACGGCTTGATCGAGACGTCCGGAGGGGGAAGTCGACCGAAGAAACCAGATGAGCGATCATCTCGATGATGGTCGTATGCCTCACCCCAAGACTTCAAGAACCAACTCTCACCTACAGCAATCACGCGATACACCCCGAGGAGGCATAGCAGGAGGAACCACCAGCGTAGTTGTCCTGCCTTGATGTAAGTCCAGTAAACTGAAGCTTTAACACCTCCATGTTGTCGATGCTCATCTTCGATGAACTTCGCGGGTTCACCATCTTGTAACTTTTGTTCCATCAATGGATGCGATTCGGATTGTAGTATTTGTCCAGGTGATGAAGAAGAAGAAGAATTCAAAACGAGTGTTGACGAATCGATAACTTCTACTGTTCCCTGAGAGACATGTACAGCCTGTTGAGCTATACCGTGACATAAATCAATGCGATGGGTGACAAGAATAACTGTTCTTCCTTGCATCAGGGCGCCATTGAGACAATTTTGAACGATACTTTCAGCTGTTTGGAGATCAAGGGCGGACAACGGATCGTCCAACAATAGTACTCTGGCATCGCTGTACACAGCTCTCGCCAAAGCAACTCGAGCCTTTTGTCCACCGGATAGACCGACGCCATTCTCTCCAACGTTTGACAGATCTCTGTGTTTGAAGCTTGCCATATCAGTGGCCAGAGCACAAGCTTCGAGCACCCTCTTGTAACGTTGTTCGTCATACGGCGCGAAGAAGAGAATGTTGTCTCGGATACTCATGTTCTGAAGCCAAGGAGTCTGTGCGCAATATCCAACCACTTCATCTGGCCGAGTGACATGTCCGCCGCGCCAGTCAAGCTCTCCAAGAAGAGCTAGAAGTAGAGCGGTTTTTCCTGCGGCAACTTGGCCGTTTATAACAGTCAAGCCTGGTGGAAATTTGAGGGTGACATCATCCAGGACAAGCTGTGAACTTCCAGGCCAAGCGAATGAAGCGTTCTTCAGTTCGAAATATATCTTTGGAGTTGACTCCGTGTTTATGTCCATCTTGTCGGGCTCACTCATGAAGTCTTCGATACGGGTGACTGCAATGTAGGCATTTAAGAGCGCTGTGATCAAACCAGGTAGCTCTCGTATATTCTTTTGAAGCATACCAAAGAGTTGTAATGCAGGAAATGCAATATCGATGCGAAGAGGCTGCCCGGCGAGTGCTGTATAAGCATAGAAAGCCACGACCGGGAAAAGTCCATTGGCAAGGGTATTTGTGAAGTTGATAAGAATGTTCCAAAGACTCGTAATGATGCGTAGCCTCAGCTCTTCCTGGCGGGCGTCCATTATTTGTTCCAACCAAATATTTTCCCAACCGTACCAGCGAAGATGTCGGATGGCTTCGACGAACTGAGTGATGATCTGCAGTTTGGTGTCTGTCGCTTTCCTCCGTACCTTTTCCCAGCGAAGGAGTACTCTGGCTACTAATGCATTAATCAATTGAGCAACGATAATAGTGATGACACCAATTAGACAAGACCACCCAAGTAGTCTCCAGATCAGTACAACTGAAAGAATAAGACTCAAAGGTCTCGTTGTCAGATATCGGAACTCCCAGAACCTGTGATCAATCAATCAATCAGTTGAAGTCTTTGGTATCTCTCTGGCAACCCCAACGTACCTCTGTGCAACTTCGTAAACATCATTCCTGAATAAAGCGTTAGTGTTTGCCCAAAAGTATTGGAAGAAGGGGTGTACGTACCGCATCAAGTTCAATATTTTGCCCATAGACGCTGGCTCTTTCTTGTTCACTTCCTCGGTCCGTGTCGAATTTCTCTTCAGTATGCGAAACGGACTTCTGAGGAAACGAAAAAAGCCGTTCCAAAAGGTATCGGAGGTATCTGAATGCTGCTTGACGCTCTCTACACTCTCTTCGGCCATCGGCGTTGATTCCTCCTCCTTCTGCGTTGGTGGAGAGACGACTTTTCTAGACAGGGTTTTCTCATACAACATGGTGATCATCTCTCCTCTAGACCTTTCATACGCTCTCCGACCGAACCATAAGCCCAATATGTCGCATTGACTATCAGTCAGTCGTGCAACCAGTGTTAAGATGGCATAAGTTACGGCTGCACCTTTGGGTGCGGAAGGATTCTGCATAGACTGTAAGAGCTTCTGCAAGAGAGCGGGTGTAGAGTATGCTATGCTTGACATCAGTACGTTCTCAGGACTTTCCGGACATAGGCCATACTTGCGAACAAGCTCAGCGCTTCAAGAAGGGATACCAGGATAAGATCGATCGCATTGGCGACAAGAAGACGCTTAATGACGGAACCCCTCAGCTCGCGGAAGTTCTCGTGAAGTCTTTTGTGTTTGAATTCATATCCCAAGTCCCAGACGTCTTCACCGTGCAGCTGCCGTTTCTTTCCCAAGGCTATAAGAGGTGACATCCAAATGACAGTCATAAATTGCAAGATTGTCAAGTTGTCCTCTGGAGTGCGTCGATCCTGTGTCGGTTTGCCGAAAACAGGGCTGATGTCGTCGACCGGCAGTCTCGGATCTCTCAATGGCATGCACATAATGACAATTATAGCGAGTGATGAGAAGACAGTGGGCAGAAGTAATGGCACGTCTGTTTGACCTGGGAACTCCCTCGTATTGAACAACAAGATCATATTTGGCACGAAGATACTCAGATAAAGTATGAACGACAGCCATGGTGTAGTTTTAGGCCGCGTTATAGCAAGCAAAAATATCTCCATAGCCTAAATGTTGTAAGCGTAGGACCCGAAAAGGCAGGCTAAGATATATACCCAAGGGACTGCAGGCAACAAACGACTCCATAGAGGCGACGCTGATAGAGCAAATGCACAAGTTGACACAAAACCAGCAGCAGAGACAAGCAATAATCCCGCCACAAAGTGGTTATTTCCACTTGGATCTGCTGTGAATTCCCCAGAGTCTACAAGTTCTGGCACGAACGTCTTGAGCCATTGTGGCCGATATCGACGTAATGGACGTGCAACGAAGAGAAGCAAAACAAGCGCGGTTGTTACAACTGGTACGGCAGCAATGATGGGAAGGAAGCAGTCATCAAATCGAGCCTCGACTGGATCCTGTACGCGATATCCTCAGCCAATAGCTCGATGGTGTCAAGCCACAGATGGCTTTGAATGCGTACCCAAACCCTTCCACAACCGGTCAGAGATGAGGTAGTAGTTGAAGGTTGAACATGTTGACTAATTAGAACAACCTGATTCAAGTCGTTAAACGCCATAATACAAAACGAGTAGCCATTGAGGCAAGTTAAGAATGTTGATAAAAGGATGGTCGTTCGGGGCTCTCGCTGATGACATAAAATCCGGGAGGCTTAGTAATCATACATGGTTATTGACGGTTCGTATCTATTGAGCTTTAACCATTGCACAAGGATCAGCCGAACGTGTTAACACAATTAACTCTAACTTCTGCGCACAACAATATGAATGAAAGCTCTTGGTCAAGCTTCAAGTTTAACTTCAACCACCACAGCATGGATGCTCTTAGTGTCGTACAAAAGGCCGGTGTGAAAACGCACCGAAACTTCTTCAGACCGCACACGCACCGCGGCCGTGCCCAAGGTCGTATTGCGTGGAACTGTAGAGCTCCATCCTCCGCCCGTATTAAAGATTGTGCCCTGCTTAGGAGCTTCATCTTGCGTACTTTGAAATAGAGATCTGAAACGTCCTCCGGTTGATTGTCCTGACGACGACGGGCCTTGACGCTGCACTGGGACCGCCGCGCTTGATGGACAAGCCTGCCTCACATAACTATCGTGTATTCCGAGCTTGGAATAAAGCTCAACCTCCAGTTCTTTCACATTCTCTTGTTGCTTCCAGAAAGCAGTCTTGTTATCGTCACCTTGGAGTCTCATAGCAATGAGGATCCCCTCGGTTTCAACACCGGTAAATGCTGAGGAGTTCAAGTCGGTGTCTTTGACATCAGCATCCGATGGGATCACGACAACCGTGCCAATCGAATCAACCTGCTCAGCGACTGCCTCCAAAATTAAGTCAGCTGCTCGATCGACTCGGTCTTTTCGTGCATTTCTTCGTTGAGTGACAAGCGTCTCTAGCAGAGCCTGGCGTGTTGATTTCGACTCGTGAATTTCATATGGCGGCAAGTCGTCTATGGATGGTCCGTCCATGTCGCGACTCTTGTTGTCTGACATTGTGGAAGGGGTGTAGGTCGTTATGTTAAAGAGCTAACAAAAATCGAGGCATATGATTTATGTGAGTACAAAGTCTGAGCGCATCTTAGATGATGGACGGCCCCCTGGAGCGTGTCAAAGAATTACTCTTGTGAATGATTATATTAAAGAGCTGATTTTGTGTTGCCTTGGCCTCTGCACAGCCTCCAAATATCGCTTTAGATGCTGACATCTGGGGGGTGCCAAGCATAGCCACCTGCTCATGTGACCGCCAAGCCGTATCATTATCGCTTCATTGTTGATCATAATCTGCAGATATGCCATCTTTCCAGGCTGTTCGAAACTGCTCAAAATCTCCGCGGGGCGTGGCTGTACATGTGTTGTATACTGTGCCGTGGAAATATCTTCAAGATCATATCATTTTTACGTCATACAACTCCGTCACTCACTCGATTCGCTTATGCTCGCTGTATTCGATGCATGTTATGACCGAATTGCCTTGAAAGCCCGTTTGCGCGTGCTGCTGACTGCAAACACGTGCTTGGGTATCTTCGACCTGCGCACGTGCGACATACAAGGATGGTAACGTTCTCACACTGCCTGGGCACTGCCACGTTCTTTCATACACTTCTTAAACACATACTTTCCTCGATCTTGTTGTTTTCAATAACTAAACTTTGACGATAACTCTCGAATTTCCATTCATCCACATACACTAACACTACCGCCAGCATGAGGTGAGTAGAGACCATACTGCATTTATCCTTCCGTCTCATCAGGCTGCTACTAACGCATGAACACTATCCAGCTATAAAGTCGCGGAACCCAACAGCTACCTGGTCATCACTGGAGCCGGCATCGATGGCCTCAAAGTCGTGAAGAAGTCATGGGTATGGCCGCTCCAGAAATGCACGAAGATCAGTGTTACCCCGTTCGACTTTAGCATCCGCTTGTCTGCGATGACCATGGAGAAGCTGCAATTCGCACTGCCGGCAGTCTTCACTATCGGTCCGAGAGACGAACTCGAGGCTCTCAGGCGCTATGCGACACTCCTAACGGGCAAGAGCGATGGTTCTCCGGACGGGACTGATGGGAATATCCTTCCAGTTGCCCAAAACAACCATGTGCAAGACATTGTCAAGGGTATCATTGAGGGGGAAATCAGATCTATCGTTGCTCAGATGAGCATGGAGGAGCTGTTCCGAGAACGTCAGCTTTTCAAGACGAAGGTCATCAACTCTGTGCAGAGTGAATTGGACCAGTTCGGCCTATGTATCTACAACGCGAACGTCAAAGAGCTCCAGGATACTCCAGGTACTACTATTATGCTGCACTTTCTTTTCCTTGCGCTTCATATAAGTGTATGACTAACATAATGTTCAGGAAGCGAGTACTTTTCGTACCTTTCGCGAAAAGCACACGAGGGGGCTTCCAACCAGGCGAAGATCGATGTCGCAAGTGCCCGAACTCAAGGAGATATCGGAGAAGCCGAGCAACATGGTCGAGCGAAGCAAGAGATTGCCAAGATCAACGCCGCCACTGCCGTCCTCGAGACAAAGCGCAAAGCCGAGAAGGCAGCTGCCGACGCCGAGCTCACAGGCAAAGAGATTGGTATTGAACGAGAACTCAGTCTGGAGCGCATCATCGCCAAACGAGCGGCCGAAACAAAAGACGCCGAACTTCAAAAAGGGCTAGAAGTCAAGCGCGCCGAGATGGAGCTGGAACGCCAACGTGCCACCACCGTGACCGCTGCCAAGATCGCGCGTGAATCCGCCGCTCAGAAGGCCCAAGCCGAACTATTCACGAGCAACACCAAAGCCGACGCCGTCATGTACTCCCGCAAAGCCGACATCGACGCGGACGTATTCAGACAGTCCAGAGAAGCCGACGTAACCTTCCAAGCACGCTCCAAGGGCGCGGACGCCGCCAAGTACGAAGCAGAGGCCAAAGCCGGTGCTGACTACCTAGCACGCTCCAGAGGCGCGGATGCAGTGAAGTATGAGATCGAGGCCAGAGCTGAGGCAGACTTCCTCCGTGAGACGAGGCTCGCTGAAGCGCATCTCCAAGCGCGCGCGAAGCAAGCACAAGCAACGTTCCTCGAACGCAAGGCTGAAGCCGACGGTCTGCTCGAGATTGCAAAGGGCTATGGCGCTCTTTCTGCCGTGCTCGGTGGGCCTCAGAATCTCATGCAGTATATCATGATCCGCGACGGGCTGTTTGAGAAGATGGCGCTTGCTAATGCGAAAGCTATCAATGGGCTGCAGCCGAAGATCAATGTTTGGAGTACGGGTTCTTCTACCGATGCCGCGGACCCGACTGCGCCTATTCGGAATCTTTTCCAGTGCTTGCCGCCGATGTTGTCGACCATCAATGATCAGACTGGTCTCTCGCCGCCTGCTTGGCTCATGCAGATGCCGCCGAGGGAGCAGGCTCTTGAGTTGGCGGGCAAGCCGAAGATGAACGGACATATCAACGGTGTTTGATAAAGCTGCCATGCAATTTGCATGCGACGAGTTTGATAGTTTGGACGGTCTTTTTTGCCGGCGTATGAAGCTGTTCCTACTTGTAAGGACCTTTGATGTCCTTAATGGCACATCATTGCAGGGAGCTTTTCGATAATGGTTCATTCTAAAGCCAATGTTGGTTGTCCCTGGGTAATTTTAGGCTGCTTTGTTTCTTTTCGCTACGTCGTCTGTACTTTGTAAAGTGATACTGGCGACATGGCAACATTATGTCATAGATATTCCAATGTACAAGTGATTATAATATTCTGAGGACTTCGCATCACTGCACATTGAAACTGTTCACTGACTTAGATCTTGAATATTTCGTAAGCATTCATTCGTTTGTCTTTCCATAACAACGTTCGGTCATTACTGCTTCTCGGCCGGCACGACCTCAAACTTGACCGTGATCTCACTGTTCAATTTGACGTTCTCGGGCGTGAACTCAATACCTCCTCCCTGGTAACCCGCCGGATACCCTCCCCCGTGGTGACTCTGATAATGCATCGAACTATTACCCCCCCTCGAACCACCTCCCTCTACGACTTCCACGACCTTGACCTCCGTACGTCCCCCTCCATCTCTCAACACACCTGCCTCTTGCATAGCCTCAAAGTAATCCTTCGCCCGACGCACCGCATCGCGCATCGCATTCCCTCTACCTTCCGTGCCCAGCCGATCCTTGGTGACGTCCGTAAGCTGCCATTGGATCCCCTGGATATTGACATGCTCCATCGTGCTCAACTGCGTGGCGATGGCCCCCAACTTTTCGAAATCCTGGAATTTGACTTGGAAGCCCATGCGTGCGGTATGGTGGCGCTCCATTCTCTTATCATCACTTGAGTCAGGATTAATGCGCACCATGTGGCTTGAAGTTGACAGGCTGCTATTCGACCAGTGTGTAACGGGCGCGTCAGGAGAGGCCACGCCGGAGGGGTCTTTTGGGGTCAGGGAGCTTAAGAGGGCTTTCAGGGACGCAGAAGCGCTGCGGACATTGGCAGCGACGTCTTCTTGCGAGGTGGATTCGGAAGACACGACGATTGTGGCTACGCCTCGTTGAGCGACATGGCTGATAGAAGAGGTACCCGTGACGGTGATTGTGGGAAGGGAAGACATATTATTGGGAAAGTTTTTTCTGTTATGTGTTAGAATGCAGTTGGGAAGTTCAATGAATGTAAGAAAGAAGTGCTGTTCGGCATATTTATATGAGATATCGCCAAGCCATTCTCGTTGCTGCCTACCGTGCCCCGCTGACGTGAGGCTGCAGATAGTCACGTGCTTGCGGACAGATAGCTAAATATTAGCTTCAACAAAATCAATCTTCAATAATGTCGAACAGCGACTCCCAATTACTAATGTAATCTTTGATCACACTTCTCTTCTTGTGGCGGACTTGACTCGAAATCTTGAGGTTAGTTTAAACTTTGCAGTGTGGAGAAGCTCATGTGGGTCGCTAAGGCGGGCTATCACGACTCACCACGTGGCTTCCTCGTGTTTGTTTATCCACAACTTGTGGAGGGGAAGAGAAACGCACCGTCGAATTCATACGCAGAAAGATCAGGCTCTTCAACAAACCCACGACGCTTTGGTCCTCGAATGAAAGCATATCCGGCCTTTAAGTACCGGTTCGAACACCTTGCCAGTTGCCAGTTCGGGCCGAACCCCGCATTCGATCTTCGTGGAGGCAGCAGTATTTAAACGTTCGTCCTATATAATAAGGAGTACCGATTCCCTTTGAATTGAAACGGCAACCGGGCAATTTTATTCTTGTGAACATATCACATTCATCATAAAAACGAACTGAGAAATGAGTGCAAAGCCCATTAACTGTCCTCAACAGTACGACTAAACATCGTAATCATGATGAAAGCCCACGAAATAACGCCCGAAATCCTCGTCGACCTCCTCCTCCCCTGCGGTATCGTCCTTTCCCCAGACGGCGATCGAGTAGTGTATTCCGCCGCCCCCATTGCACAAAAGGGAGAACACGTCTTGTCCTCCCTCTGGTTGGCGGACACAGCAAAAGAACATTCTGCACGTCAGATCACTTCAGGACTTTTCAACGACCGTTTTTCGCGATCAAGAACTGCAGAGCATGTCGTCCGACTTCGTACACTACAGCTCCGAAATGTCGGGGTCGAAAGCGTGGACCTCGGATCCTTATGTTGATACGCAAGGGCGCAAGGGAAGTCCTGTTTGGCATATGAAGCAGGGTGCGGAGGCGGCGCCGCCTTGTTTGATCATACATTGTGAGAAGGATGATCGTGTGCCGTTGTCGCAGGCTTGGGCGTTTCAGAGAGCGTTGAAGCATTATGGTATTGAGCATGAGATGGTTACGTATCCTCGGGAAGGGCATATGGTTGTTGAGAGGGCGCATATGGTGGATATGTTGGTGAGAGTGAGGAGGTTTTGCGATGAATGTATCGGAGGATGATCGAGAATGAGCTTAGCCAGAGTCATCCAAAAGAACTTCAAAAAAGCTAGCGGTGTATTATGCCACAAGAGAGAATCTGTTCCCCTCTCGATGTGCCGGTAAATATAGTGATACCGAGTCGATTTCACAATGTTATTTCCTGCGTATTCTCACCCGTATCATTGGTTTCACACCATGTTGTGTCCCCCTCGCCCGTTGCAAATAAAACTTCAAATCCATTCAGTGCTTCGTCATACATCTCGAGAGTTGACTCCTTTCTTTTTTTCCTCGCTGAAAACACCTTTTGGGCCTTTTCTATGGTTCCCCTACGCTCTTTATAGGACGAAATCCATGGATCATCCGCATCGAATGCAGCTTCACACAAACGTATAGCTTGATCAAACATGTCAATAGCTTGGTCGTAATCTTCGCGGTCCACTGCAGCCTCTGCAAGTTTTACGTAGGAAATAATCTCTCGCTCGTCCTTGTACTCCAGAGTCCGTAAATCGTCCGAACCCCATGCATTTTCACACTTATGTATCGCTTGATCATATATTTCGAGAGATTGGTCGTAATTCCTTTGGTTTTTTGCAGCCTCAATCAGGTCATCAAGGAGCCTTAGCTCTTTTTTGACTGGTACACTTGTTTTACGTTCTCTGCACCATACAGACCACTTATCATTCGGACCAAACAGGCTCTCACTTTTTTGTACAGCTTGATCCCAAATCTCAAGAGCTTCGTCATAATCTTCTCGCTCGACAGCACCTTTTGCAAGATCTACCAGTGGTCGAAGCTCTTTTCTCTTTAGTGCTGTGTCTCTCATGATTCTGCAGTATATCGTTCTCGGATGTTCCGGACCATGTACATTTTCAAATCCTTGTAAAGCCTGTGCATACATCTCCAATGCATGTTCGTAATCACCTAAGTCGCCTGTCACTCTTGCCAGATTACCGAGTGACTCAAGAGTTTCCCTATTCTCCAAACCATACAGCTCAAAGCAACCACGATAAGACTTGCGATATAGTTCTTCAGCCTTTGCGTGTTCTCCACGTTCGTAGAACACAGCAGCAAGTTCATTACATATTTGAAGTGTAGTGATATGATTGCTTCCAAGCACAGTCTCAGATTTGGAAAGGAGGTCTACAAGGGATGCCTCTACTTCCTCTGGGCGATTCAACCTCCGCAGGATTCCAGCGACCCCTCTAGCACTGTCAAAAGTGTACCAATGATCTGACCCGTATTGCTTGGTTGTGGCTTCCAAGTGGGCTTGTTGGATGATCAACGCTTCGTCATATTTTTCCAATTCACACAAACAGTCGACCAACTGAGCCATGGAATTCCGGGTCCACCGATCGGCAGAGCCAAGATGCGATTCGAAGAATTCCATGCCGGACCGGAGAATCAACTCGGCCGACGCGTATTGGCCCGCACGGAACATCAACAATCCGCACCAATAATGAGCTTTATGCAAGTCGAGTTCCACGGGTTTGGCGATGGAGGATGAATCTTTCGTGAAGAATTCTTCCTGGTTCGCCACTTGCACTTGAATGTGCCGCACCATTTCCTGCCGAGCCGGTAATGCCAGTGTGAACTCGTCTCTCTCCCAATCAAATGATTCAAAGAGCGCCGAGCCAATTAAGAGCCACGCCGTTATGGTATTAATTTGGCATGACGTGGCTGACGCTTGTAACCTGATCCAGTCTTTCACCAGTGGGTGTATTGTCACATTTAGCAAGTTATCTTCTCTTCGCTCGCTAGATTGTACTAGTGATGATTCGATCAAAGCATTCACTGCATCGCCGTATGCCCTTGTGTCCCATTCTCCGTCGACCTTGAAGGCGACCAACCATTCTATAAGGATTTTACTCTCTTGTGAGAACGCATCTTCGTCAGCTATGTGAAATCTTGCTTCACACGTACTGAACAGCAGCTCAGAAATGCCCTGATTATCAAAGAACGCAAAAAGAGTTAATAACTTGATTTCAGGACCCTCGGCACCTGTTTCATCTTTTGTTTCATCGTGAAGCTGTTGAAAGGACAATTGCCATGTTGTAAACACATTCAATGCAGTTTCTTTCTCAGAGGTACTCAATTTACGACGATATTCAGTCAGCGCGGGTGTGGTTCTCAGGATAATCTCTCGACGAGATTTGTAGTCTTTCAGGAATGATACAAAGTCAATCCTCTGTTTTTTTATGTACGCTGCTGCTTGTGTGATTGCTAGTGCATGATAGCCGAGTCGCTCGAGAATCACATCTGCTGCTTTGTTTGCCGATTCCGATCTGGCGATACGAGTAAGATTATAGAGCAAGTCCAGTGCTGGTTCTCTTCCGAGTCCTTGAAGTTCAATATATGCATCATCATCATTAACCAGCTCTCTTGTTGCGGCATGGCGGCTGGTGATGAGTATACTACCGTTTCCGCCTTGAGGGAAAAAGTCTTGGATCCGATAATCAAGCTTGTCGTAATTATCACACACCAAGAGCCAAGGATCCGAGAGCTCGCTGAAATACTCTAGTACGAAATCAATTTTAGCTTGGCTGTCAGTGAGTGCCAAGTCAGATGGTTTAACAGCGTCGAACAACGTGACAAAGCCACTTTCCAAGGACGCCTGGGAGGTAGCATCGATCCAAAACACCACCTTGTATGGAGAGTCTTTCCTTTTGAAGCAGTAGTGTAATGCGATTTGAGTTTTGCCTTGACCGCCCATGCCTCGGATTACGGCTATGTGAGGGCCACTGGTTGGTGTATTGAACGCATTGGGTAGCAATACTTTGTCGAGAGTGTCAAGGACTGCTTGTCGTCCAACGAAGGTAGATGCACGACGATTGGGTACTTTAAAGTACCCAAGAGGTTGCGGGACCCGCGCAACAACAGGTTGACGTTGAAGCTAATCGTGTCAGCCAGTGTCCCGATGGAAGACAATTTCGAAGTACACAAACTTTTAATGCCTCTAAATCACCTCTGATAGCCTGCAGATGGTGCTTAACATCCGGCAGTTCACCATAAATCGTCGAAACCTTTGTATCAATCATCGAGAGGTTGTCATGGATGTTGTATAGTGCAGAGTTGGCTTGATCAACACTTTGTGAGAGTACCGGTATGGAATTAACGATCGTCCGAACGTGCAAGTTCGTGTCGTCCACGGCAATTGCCACGTGAGACATATCAGTCTCAATACGCTCAACACTGATCTTTAGTGTTGCCAGTAGGCCCCTTGCATGCGTAAGCAACTGTACTCAAACGGTGTTGTGTCTAATCTCCTTCAGATACGTGATAAGTCTAAGACCTCAATTCACCGCTCATATCTTACACAGTACTAGTATCCCCTCGGATGGTCCAAAAGATAACGGGATACCAGAGTTTAAAATCACGGACTGTACTTACGAGTCAACTTCCTGTATACACAAGACAAGAGTAGCCTTCTGCTTCTCAAGCTCCTCAAACATTTTCCCAAATTTCTTTTCCTTGAAGGCGGCCATCAAGCTCTTCTGTAGTTTGACCCCTGTATGGTCTCGTGGGTCAACCTGTAATTTTTGTAGCTCTTTTTGTATATCTGATATGAGTATCAAGCAAGCCCGTAGCACAGAATTAATGGCAGCAGTTTGTAGGGCTTTGTTCTGAATGATGAGTCGGGCGATGCCGCTGAGTTGATCGACGTGAATAAGTTGCTGGCGCACAACCTCGGGGGCATCCTTGACTTTCTGGTAAAACTCGAGGACGGTGACGCTTATTGTGATGATTTGTCCTGCGAACTGCGTCGATGCGGCGGCGATACCGACTGCGGAGATCGGATCCATGTTGGTCTGTACGGGTTGGTGCCTAGCTAAAAACTATCTTAGTGCAATAGGTTAGGATCCGTAAGTCTCTCGTGTCCTCGACGAAAAAGAAACATGGAGTCGAGAGGGCAGTCAGCATGTTCAAAGAGGCAGAAAGAGGGGTAACGTGGCAGCGAAAGACGAGGCTGATGCTGTCAGCAGTAAGCGCCGTCACACCAATCAAACGACGCGAGCAGGAGCTCGCCATTGCTCGTACTCCTACACATCTCAGAACCACGTGACAATTGGTCAATGCACAAGCAAATTACATCTTGCTATAGACTACTGCAGTCTTATGTGGTGCTTTGCGATTCGTTAAATATTGAAGAGGTTCAATTACGCCGCTGACAAAGGACTTGAAAAGATTATGTAAGCATTTCTGTCTACCTCGGTCGAAACTCGGCTCCGTGTTTCAAACAACCACCACCAACGAAACAATTGAAAGCTGGGCCACACTACAAAAGTCTATGCTCTGAGGTGTTGACTGTACGGACTAGGATGGCCGAACAGTCAACGCAAACAGCTTGAAATATTTAGTTCATGTGTTTCAGTAGGAGAAACGCAGAGTTTGAGCCGCATCTTTGGCCTGAACTAGCTCAAAAGCGGCGACGCCACAAGACCTAGGAGTGCAGAGATGTGGAAAAATGCGTTCTATTTATCAGTGGCTACTTATCACAATGTGTTTTGCGAGTGCCAGTCTTGCCTGTCTATTGTAGTAGTTGTGTGTTACTTGACCGTCCTCATCGCTGAAACCGGATCAATAGAGACTCACGCTGCTTTGAAACCTAGAAAAGTGCTGCGTTAACCACGACCTTTTCACATGAAACACGAGCTAACTCCACATTCTTGCTACATTCTATTATATATATACGCCATCTCGCATCAAAAAGAGTGCGGGACATGCACCACCACGTTGATGGAGGGTGTTCAAGTCATCCTCGATTATGTTGAGCCTGAGGCTAGCTACACTATTTAAAAGATCATCGAGCTCTGATATCTACTATCTCGCTAGTTTCCTCTGAGGAGCATATCTTAAAGAAACCCTGACAAAATGCATTTCCTTCACTTTGTTCAAACCATAGCTACAGTAGCAGTTCTATCCAATGCTATACCAGCTCCAAATTCCTACGTCCTGCATGAGAAGCGGCACGCTCTCCCGAGAGGTTTCGTTAAGGGATCTAAGATCGATGGGGAAGCTATGATCCCCGTTCGTATTGGTCTGTCAAAACACTCTTCACCTGATTGAGGCACACTTGACGTCCATGTAAGTAAAGTATGACCTTGTGAGGGTTATTGCATAACCATGGCTCGACATGCCTTGAACAGTGATCATCGTGTTGAAGCACACTAACATTCATAGATCCCATCCGAGTTTACAAGATATATGGAAAGCACTAGACTGCAGAGAACGTGAAGATTCCTTCTCACCAACAGAGGATATGGAGACAGTACGCAACTGGTTAATTGATTCAGGGATTGGCAGAGAGCGCATCAGGAAGTCTGAGAATAAAGGCTGGCTAGCATTCGATGCTTCCGTCGCAGAAGCCGAAGCGTTGTTTCACACCGAGTATCATGAACATCAGCACGAAGCCACCGGTGCCGTTAGAATCGGGTGTGATGAGTAAGTTTATCGTGTTTGTACTGTTCAGCATTTCGAATATGGCTGATGCAAACACAGATACCACATTCCAAAACATCTTCAGGAACATATCGACTATATCACGCCTGGTGTGAAACTGTCGCCGCCGGTCAAAAGGACAGTCGTCAAAAGATGGGACTACGTAAAGAAACCGGGATATTCTCCTCATGAGCCCGCTCAAACATCAGAAGGGGCAGGGCCGAAGTGGTCTCCACCATGGCATGCACAACTGCTGCCAGATCTCCAGGACTGCGGCAGAAATACTACACCTTCAGGCAGAACCAGGATACTCAACTTACGTCGAGAGCGAACCGAATGGGAAAGTACTTGTTGCTGCTCATACCAGTTAATCTATTCAGCAATACGAACGTAATGCCAATCAAAGAATGAGATGAAGTTGCTCGCAAAGTATCCTACTGTTCCGCAATGGGTGGAACTTAGCTCATCCTTCGTGATCCATCACGTACACAATACCACTCCATCTCCGTTTCAGTCTCGGACTTTCCCCTTCGTTCAAACACC
>Ga0181465_100552_pt1 | contig 15364 bp, 17 predicted proteins | sample InSIn3gowninarea_FD_119076 | JGI IMG/M metagenome (GOLD analysis project Ga0181465, IMG submission 119076) | Clean room microbial communities from NASA Spacecraft Assembly Facility at Jet Propulsion Laboratory, Pasadena, California, USA -... ... | reverse complement strand
GAAGTCCAACCCCCATTGTTGGAAAGGAGCTTCGACACTGATGGGATGAAAAGGCAAACGCAAAAGTTTTCTTTTGTCATCAAAGATTTGGCACTTATGCCAAGTCATTAACCAGTTTGTGAGTATCGGGAAAAAGGGTAAGCCAATATTACCCAACTCTAAGGATCTTGTTGGCTGTGGTCTTCCAGTAGAGGTGACCTCCACATTCTCCGTCATGCAATTCATGCATGATATTTTCTACATCATCTTCAAGCAAACATTTAAGTAGCATGCCAACATAACTCTTCCAATACAAAAATCCATCTAAAATGCAGAAATTTAAAGCTTTTTGTTTCAAGAATCTAGCTTTAGTATTTGATAGAGAAGGAGGAGTATTGAGATAAAGAAGTACATAAATGATATCAACATACCAAGATGAATTCAAAAATATTTCTTCAATGTATGGAGCTATGAATTCTTATGTTTCTTCTAACACATCAACCATATTCATGTCTAATGCTTGGAAATTTCATTCAGGCATAAGCTTTGCAAGTCCTTGGCATTTAATCAATTTAGTGGGTCTGATTTCTAAATCATATTCTAAGATAGTAGCAATCCAATTACCCCTTTTACCATCAAGGTCTTGATTGAGTATGCCTTTGAAAACTGTGTGTGGGACAAAGGCAATGACATGTGAGTGCAATATATAAACTCTAAAATGTTTCAAAGATTTGATTAAGGCAAAGGCTTGTTTCTCCATGATGTTATACTTCAGAGGAGCATCTCTCAATGCTTTGTTGAAGAAGGCTATGGGATGTTCTTGCCCCATGATGTTCTTTTGCAACAGCACTGCAACAACGGTGTGTTCATATGCAAATGAGAATATGTAAAAATCCTTGGTGAAGTCGGGACTGATCAAGACTGGTGTTTGTGTGAGTGCTTGTTTTACTAGCTCAAAAGATTGTTTTTCTTCCATATTCCACTTCACTCCTACTTCCTTTTTTAACATGTTTGTAATATTCCTTAGGCATTTAGCAAGGTTGGGGATTCACCTTCTTAGGAAGTTGATATTTCCAATGAAATATTGCAGCTCCTTAATGCTTATAATATGGCTAATTTGTAGTATGCCTTTGATCCTTTTGGGATCTATCTTGATCCATTCTTCAGAGATGATGTGGCCTAGGAGTTTTCCTTCGTGAAGGAAAAATAATGTTTTCTTAGGATTCAAAGATAGGCCATACTTTCTACACCTTTCAAAAATTTTCTCAAATGGACTAAGTGTTCTTCATCAGTTTTAGAGTAGACAATGATGTCATCAAGGTATATGACTATGAAGTAACCTATGTCCTTTGAAAAAGCTATGTCCATTTCCCTTTGGAAGGTGGCCCCCGCATCCATTAGACCGAATAGAATTTTGACATACATGAATGTACCCCAAGGTGTAGTGAAAGCAGTTTTGTGTTGGTCACTTTGAAAGACTAGTACCCGGTTATAACCTAAGGAGCCATCTAGCAATGATATTATTTGTGAGCCAACTACCTTTTGAAGTATGTGATCCATTTTAGGCAAGGGATAATTGTCTTTTAGGGAGGCCTTGTTCAAGTTTCTAAAGTCAATGCAAAGCCTAATCTCTCCAGTCTACTTCCTAACTGACACAAGGTTGGAAACCCATTCTGAGTACATGATAGGGACTATGATCCCGACATCTTACATCTTTTTGATATCTTTCTCAATTGAAGGTAATAAAACATGGTTTATTCTTCTCAATTTTTGTTTGAATGGTTTTTGATTTTCTTTGAGAGGAATTTTGCGTTGAATGATGTTTATGTCATAGGATTTCAAGTCCTCATACCCCCAAGAAAACACATCTTTAAATTCTCTAAAAAGCTCAATGTATTTCTGTTTTATGTGAGGAGGAAAATTTTTGGACAGCTTGATCATTTTGGGATCTTCCATGCTTCCAATGTTACATTCTTCTACATTTGTCTCAGTGGATTCCATCTTGGGTTCTTAAGCTACATCATTAAAATCAAACAACTCTTCTAATGGTGTAAGGCCTCTTGGCAAGGTGTCATCTTTACATTGCAAAACCTCAAGTTCTCTTTGATCTAAATTATCAAAAATTTCCACATCATAAGGATTTTTAATGAGTTTTATATCAGCATTAGAGGAAAAATCTATTTTGGAGTTTCATTTTCAGTAAAATCATCTATTTCAAGCCTTAAACTTTGTTTTGTACTTGCAAATTCATTCCTAGATTGCAGAAAATCATCTATTTGTTCATCACTCTCAAACACTTGCTAATGGTTTATGTTGTCCTCTGCTGTAGGCCTATTTTTGAGTTTGATGAGGTATTGTTCATTGTCATAAGGTACTTGGAAATTGCTGGCAGCAAAAGCAAGCTCATTGGCAAGGCAGTTTTAGGCTCTAGGGATGAAAGTGAGCTCATACTTCTCAAAGGTTTTGAGAAGGTCTAGAAAAACATTCCCACACTATCTCAGCCTAGGGTTCTTGGCTGAATATTCTCCCTTTATTTCTCTAATGACAAGTTCTAAATCTCCTTGAACAAATATTTTCTTAGCTTTGAGGTCCTTAAGTAAATGCAAACCAATAAGGAGAGCCTCATACTCTGCAATGTTACTAGTGCACTGGAAATATAGTTTATAGGAATTTCCTTCATTTGTGTTATGGATCCAAACTCTAGCTCCTGAACCAGGCTTACCATAAGAGACATCAAATCTCATGTGCCAAAGTGTGTCAATTTTAGATTTGTCACTATTTTGTACTTCAGGGCTGCTAGAGTTTTGGGTGTCATTTTATTCACTAGAAGGCTGATTTGGTTGTTCTGATAGGCTTAGTTCTCCTTCATTTTCATTCACTTGTTCATTAATATCATTTTCATTGTACAAGATGAATGAGTCAAGGTCCGAATGAATGGAATAAATCAATGTGCTGTTTGGCCTATCTAAGCTGCTCACCATATATTTCATGTGAGATTCCTGGTACAACCTCCTTGTTTGGTTGGAGACCAGGATGGTGGCATAGGACATGTCCATTTGAAGGCTACCTTGAAGCTTGGACCCCCATGATCTAGATAGAAGCATGCCATACTTTGGGGGAATGTCAGCAACAACTATGTCCATGACTAGACTCTTAGCGGGGATTTGTGCCAGATTGACACACAGATCTTTGATTAGGCCTAAACACTTGACCCTAATCGAATCAAAGGAGCACAAGTCTTTGTAAGGCTTTGTGATTTCTAGGCTTAATCTCTCCATCACAACCTTTGGCATGAGGTTGTGTGAGGCACTGGAGTCTAGCATAGTAGTATGAAAATTTTTGACATGTATGTTCATACTGACATAGAAAGAAGGGACAGCTCCTTCTTGATATTTTCCCTCTACTTCAGGATCAAATAACAGCTCTGGTTTATCATCAGTTAAGTTTAGAGTGTCGGTATAATTCCCTATGTTTAACACTTTCAAAATATGGGATCTATACACCTCTTGGGTTACCAATTCAGTGAGAGGAATGGTTATCTTGATTTTGGAAATCTCTTCTTCAAAACTGAAAGGCATAGGTGTCTTTGACATATTGACATCGGTTTTATCAACCATAAAATTTTCTACATTTTTGATTTGCTGATTATGATTTGATGGTTTGGACAACAAGGTTTTTTCAGGGCCACTATTGAAGTACTAGGGTAGCTTGAGTCATTACTTGGCTGGCTAGTTTTTAGCTTGTTTAGATCAGCTTTCTTAGCCATAGTGCTTGTGTTTTCCGTTGTCCTTTTAGGAATATGTTCAGGGGTTTTCCTAACACCAGTGTTTGATTGATTTGTTTTAGGAACATCTTGATTCTTTTTTCTCCTAAGGTCATATTGCCTGTGGACTTCCAATATGGTATTCTCAAATCCCAATTTATAGTCTTCAGAATCTTCATATGATTTTTCATTTGGTTTTGAAGAGAACATCCTTTTTTCTTCTTTGGTAAGAAAATTTTTATCCTTATCATTAGAACCTATGATATTTACATGGTTTTCTTTCAACTCCCCTGGCTCTCTCTCCTCTTCATCTACATAGTTGTCTTGGAAAGGGGGTCTAATTTGTTGGTCATTCTCTCTTTGTCTGATTTGGGGAGGGTCTTTTCTAAAATTATGATTCCTGTTCCTATTTTGTGGATTGAATTGGTTTTCCCTAGGAGGTGTTCTCTCATTCAAACTAATTTTTTCCATAATTCTCTCCATTTTCCTAACTAGGGTGTCAATTTTGGCATCAGAAGAGGAGGTTGAAGCCACTATCTCATCTTTATAGGTTACTCTCTTCTTTGATCTCATCCTAGCTCTTGACTCAATCAAGTGTGCCTATAAACTCACACCCACTTTTTTCATGTCCTTTAGAGTTACGAGATCTCTCTCCCTCAGTTGGTAGTCCATGTCAGCATCAAAGCCCTCTGGAAATTTCACTAAGGCTGGGCCTTGGGGAGGTTTCATGTGAGGTCAGAGGGCATTGTAGACACTGTTAAATCTAGTGCAATAGTCTTGAACACTTTCCCCCCGATTCCTTTTAATATTGTTATATTCGGAAAGGATTTGGAGGGGGTTTTTCTTGATTTCCCATTTGTTTATAAAAGTTTGGTAGAGGGAAGGGAGATCATATATGCTGTTGGTAGCTAAGTTTTTAAACCATTTCTTGGCTTCTCCTCCTAGGCTTTGGGCGAAAATCCTCATTTGCATAGTTTCTTCTTTTATCTCCATGTAGTCAAAGACATCATTTATTCTATCTAAATGTTGCTAGGCAGTGGTAGATTCAGACCCCATCAAATGAGGGATCTTGGACTGATAGTCATTTTGGCAAAGGTACTAGTGGTTGTGGTAAAAATAGGGGGCATACCAGGCTGCCATGATAGGAGAAAATTGTGGACTTACAAGAGGAGGGTTTGTGAGAGGGGGTGTGGGATGGAGTGAAGTGGTTTGAGGAGCAGAGATATAGATGGGTGTGGTGGAAGTACTTGGGCCAAAAAACTGATTCTAAGTAGACTTGGGATGAAAAGATATAAAGTGGTGGAGAAGCTAAAAGTCAGGAGGAGTGGAAGGAGAGGCTTCTCTACTGGAGCTCTACTATAAATCTATGGGCTGAAAGTCAGTTTGGTTAAACCCACTTTGTGATTTGGATCTGAATAGGTTCTTGGTATGGTGCAAGTCAAACTGAGGATCTTGTAAAGCTGTAAGATGTTTAGGTATAGAGCTTGCTCTATGAATGGTCCTAACAGTGGTTAAGTTTCTAGCTTTAGAAGTTTGCCACAAAATCTTTTCTAGGTCATCAACTATGGTAGGAGGATTTGGGTTCGGGTGAGATCTGGTTTTGATCCTTTGTGAAGCTAGATCTCTTACTCAAAATTTAGAGAGGTTGAAAGGTTTGGGACTATTTTCAGAAGGCTGACCTCTCTTAGTTTTTATTATACTCACACAGGGTATAACTAGGACTTAAGACTGATTAGGACTAATTTGACACAATCCTAGGAAAACCTATGGGACTAGTGGAGTGAAAAGGGTCTACTGGAGGCTAGTGGAGTTTCCAGGTGGATGTTTTTATAGTTTTGAGGGTATGTATATGATGGTCCACCATCAAATTTTGACAAAATTCAATCCAGGGATTTTTTTGGGTTTTATGAGTTTCCTTATGCAATCGTAAGGTTTCAATGAGTATCCTCTAGCTGAGTCATCATCTTGCTAGGATCGTGAGGCAATTAGTTTCTATTCTTGGCTAACACTTGAATTTTCTAAATTTAACTAATAAGGGTTTCTCAAGTCCTAAGGAGTACTTAGATTGTCACTGACTCAAAAGGTCCCACCATGATCGCCATTATGTTAGCTCCTTGTAATTTTCTAGATTGATTGAGATAAAAATGGATAGGGGTAACATCAAACTAGACTTTGGAATCCAAGGACCTAGCCTTCCTAGATTCAAAGAGGGCTCTCTCTAATTTGTGCAAGATATGTGAACTTGTTTGCTTTTTAGGGTTAATATTAGGCTAGTTATGAAGCATTAGGGTTTGTTGTTTGTTTTGGTTGGGTATGATGATTAGATAGAATAGATAGAACAAGGGAATTTTCAATTTATTGGGCAATGGAGTCTAATAAAGTCATGATAGGTTCATTACTGGATTAGGGAGTATTGTAGGGAAAATCTAGCTTGGTTGGTGGATCTTCGGGGTTTAAAGGATCATGAGATGGACATCAAATTTGAGAACCAAAAGTTGAACAAAGGGAAATCAAGAATCCTTTATCATATACTTTAAACAAAAGGGACTTAGAAGAATCATAAGCATAGAGAGGAAATCAAAGCCAAAGCAAATCCTAAACTCTTTGATTCAACTAAAGCAGATAATAATTCAAGACAAACATTCCAATGAAATATAGAAGGCAAGAAACTTATTTCACTTCCAGTGATTTCCTCATCAAGGACATACAACATTTAAAACACACAAATAAATACAATCAAAGAGGAGGGAACTCCTGAACATCTAAGATTATAGCTATGAAGATCTTTAAAACAATTAAATAAGCAAGTGCAAAGAGTATGATTGAAACAAAACTTCTCTGACAAACATAAGTAATGGTACTTTAAAGAGAGACTTCAAGAATAGTGTTTTAGTGACATCAAATAAGCAGGGCTAACCATAAATCATGCTTGATACCTAATATATTAAACTATTCAGGAAATAAACAAGCTTAGGAGGTCTAGAGAGAAATGAAGGATTCTCTAACATGTCCCAGTAGAAGAAAACATCAAGGCAATGAAGAACAAACATAGCTAAGGTGCCTTCAGAAACATTTCTTATTCTAAATCCTTTGTTCTACTGCAACATAGAAAGATGGAAACATAATGAAACAAGAAATAAAAATAAAAAAATAGAAGCAATTCACCATCAACCAAGCTAATGGATCCTGCAACCAATCCTCCTCCATCAACAAACAAATCAAGGCATTCACAAGCTCCAAGACATCAAATTGCTTTCAACCTCCAAGAGACTATGTATTACTTCAGAATAAGTCACCAAATGCAAAATTTTACAATTGAATCCTCATGCCCTATTTATCTTAGCAAGTGAGGAGGTGGAAACCATAAGAGGCTTCTAGGAACCCTAATTTCATCATAAATGTCATTTATGTGCTTGAAGACCATGCAAGGCCAAAGACACGTAATATTTAAGCTAATAAATGAAAAATAATATAACATAAATCCTCAATCAAATCTAGAGTGATTTTCCCAAGAAAACATTAAAAAATCATTTTGCCATCAATTTGTGTGTTTTGTTGACTTTTTGGCCAAAAGACAGTCCATTTGCGCAGCACCGCTTTTGCAGAAAATAGGTTGTTTTGCAATGAAGTTTTGGACCACTTCTCGTTGTAAGATGTGGCTCCGTGATGGCTCGTTGGAAAGCCTAAAGAGTATACTTTCTAAAAAGGCTTTTGATTTTCTGATCCAGCACTTTTAGCCTAGTCAAAAATTTTAAAACCTTCAGATTTTCATTTGCACAACGCCAGGCCCAAAACAGTGGCAGAAAGGTGAAAAAAGTAAGGTTTTTTTACCTTTTGATGGGTCAAAAATGCTCCAAATCTTATGAAATTTGGTGAGCATGATGTGCAGGTTGAGAGAAATTCAAAAATTTCAAGTTCTCCTATTGGGGATGCTCCATGTGTTTGCGTAGAGCAATGGAGCAGCACAAATGAGGCTCAAAAATCTCAAATAACAAAATTTGCTCCAAATTCTCTCAAATTTGGTGGAGACCTTCCTTAAGTGGTTTTGGACAACTGCTAAGAATCTTCAGCCAAAAATCCAAGTCTTTCATGCTCTTTTACTTCCTTTAGGGTTTGGACTTCATGGAGGGCTTCCTTCAGTTTGGCACAAACAAGCTTGTGTTTCTTTGCATAATGCTTGGTCATTTTTTTTTGGAGAGAAAGGCCCCTTTTCACCTTCTTGAAGTGCTTATGCTCATTCTTGTAATACTGAATGATGCACTGTTCCATCTCAAAATCCCTCTCCACTCCTTGATTTGTGAATCTTTGCTTTGGAGTAGCAACCTAGTGGCCATCTCCTCATCTTCATTGTCACTTTCTAGGTCAATGAACTTGGGCTTCTCTGAAGTTTTCTTGCCTCACTTGATTCTCCTTACCTTGCCCACTTCTTCTTTTCCCTTGTCAAGCCCTGGAGTTGATGTGGGTGACAAGGTCTCTTGCCTTTTGGAGGCTGCAAACACATGTCTTGATCCTCTTTGATATGTGCATGGAAAAGGTGTAATGATGTTTTTAGGAGTGTCTTCATATTGGCTATGACCCTTGGTGTTGTCACCAACTCCTTCACTTTCACTATAGTCCCCATCAGTCATCCCATGCTCTGTTTGATCACTATTAACACCATCATCATCAATGTCTTCTTCATTATCTTCTATAATGTTACTTTGGCCTTCACTTGGACTATCAGCCTCTGCACTTGCCTCACTTTGACCTTGTCCCTCATTAGTGTCTTCTTCTTCATCATTTTCTGCATTGTTGCTTTCATTCTTATTGTCACTAAGAGACTGATTAGTGTCATGACTGTCATGACTATCTCTTTTTTTGTCCCTTTCCTTACTGACTGTCCTATCAGTGAAATTCTCTTTATCACTATCCCATCATCAAATTCTATTTGTGCCTCATTGATTTCCTCTTCTTGACTGTCAACATCTTGTTCATCATGGACATGCTCACTGCTTTGTTTTTCATCATTATTCCCTCCATCAATTTCCATATCCTTTACCTCTTGCTCACTAGCTGCTGGCTCATCCTCATATTCATCATTTGTGTCCATGTACTCTGCCTTATCATGACCCTTTTCAGTTTCACCTTGGTCATTACTTTTCTCATCATTTGCATTATTATTTTCTTCATTTTGGGTTGAATCATTGGTATTATTACCATCACTTCCTTCCTCCAAGTGCTCACTGCTTTTGTCTTCACTACTACTGTGCTTATTTCCCTCATATTATTCTTCATTTCCTTCTTGCTCTTCCTCCTGAATTTTTGTGTTTTCCTCACTGATTTATTCACCTTCACCCTAAGCTTCATGTGATTCTTCATTTCCACTTCCTGCTTCACCTGATGCATCAAGAGAAGGAGAGGAAGGGAGGTTTTCCTATGGTGAGGGAACTCGTGTAGATGATGGAGGCATATTTGGTTGATGAGGAGGCTGTGGGTTTGTAAAGACCTCACGGGCTATGAAAACATCCCAAGGTATACCCTGCTACTCCAACTGATGTAAAACCACCATCTTGATCAAGGAATGGTGGAACAAGCTATGCATTTGCTGAGAGTGACTCCTCCTATGGAAAACATAATACATTTTAATAATGCTCCTATAAAGCTAGTAGGGTAGGTCGAGTTCCTTGACCCCTGTGAAATTCATGAGGAGTCTAAGATGATAGGTATAGACCCTGGAGTATATCCCCTCACAGGTGAAGTATTTCATGATAGCCAACATCAAGGGTGCATACCTGTGTTTAACGTGTGAGAAGGGGAAAAATGTATTGCTGCCTCCTTTATACCTTCTTTTGACTAATGGCTCAAAGAAATCTTTGTCTAGCTTGCCATTTTTGAACCATTTCTCACCCACAGAAGGGATACCAATGGCTTCAGATATGGCACCTGCTGAAATCTTAAACTTTACTCCTGCAAGGTCTGAGTGTTTGTTGTGTAAATTAAGGATGAGGAGGCTTGTAAGCTTAGGATGGCTCTTCACCTGTTTGACCTTCTCACCAAACTGAAAGCATATTGTATTTTGAAAGCATGACAAGATCCTAGGAGACGAGGTGATGGCCACTATACTTAGAGATTCCAACCTATTCACTTTCCCTCCCTTAAGTTTTGGTCTTACAGGCCTTTGACCACCTTCACTACCACTATTGTTTTTAGTCTCTAACATGGTCATGGGAGACACTGGTTCGAAAATTGGGGTTTGGTGAAGAAAAAGTAAAAAATGATGATGAGGTCAAAGTTGGTGAATGAAAAATGTGGAGGATAGAGTTCTTAGGGTTTGAGTAGCTTTGTAGCTTAAGGAGGCCTTATCATAGGTGTATGGTAGCAACTTCAATTCACCTACCCACCCATGCCATCAAATTGCTGCAAGAAGGCTTATAAGAGCAAAGGTTTCTTTGCATGCAATATTTTTAGGTTTTACCCACCTAGGGTTTGCATTTCAAAGCCACAAAACACATAAAATTTATTGAAAATTTCTTTGGGGGATAATCTAAAAAGGAAACTTACAAGTTTTTGTTACTTTTGTGGACTTTGGAGATCAAATGGAAGACATAAAATTGAAAAAGGGCTATGGATTTGGCCCTTAGAAGGTTCTCTGAGTTTGCATAGCGACTTGCCCGAGTTGTCGGGTCGGGCTGTTTGCGCAGTGTCGGCAAGGTCTACACGTCGGTTAGCACAGCGCTAGATGGGAGGCAACATCTGTCTGTCTCCTAGTCGAGTTAGGTGGTGACATTTATGTAGTGCCAAAACACGTGTAAAGTGGTGTCGGGTGGCCATTTGGAGGTGTCGGACGGTTTTTAGCGCAACGCCCGAACAGTGCAGAGTTGTCAGGCGGAGTGTCGTTTCCATTGATCCTAGGCGAGTTGGGTGGCCTACGTTTGCACATCGCCTGAGGTTAGCGCAACACTAGGGGTTATTTGCATAGCACCTCGTAAATCTAAACGAGATAAAGGCATGTTTTTTTAGTGCCGCCTTTTATTTGCGTAGCGCCTCGGATTTACGCAGCACCCGAATACTTTGCCCAAAAATGACCAAAAAACCTCTGTTCTTCTTCCTTACACATTTTTCCTCTCATCCAAGGGCTAAAATGAATTTTAAGTGGAACAAAAAGCACCTTTATACTCTTTGAGAGAAATAAATCAAAGTTAGAAACCCACTTTACTATGTTTTCAACCCCTTTTTGTCATTTGACTGCTAACTTTATCTTTTGCATGATTTTGAAAGCTTTATCAAGTCATTTTTTCTTCTCTTGTGATGATGGCTAGCTGAGGGGATGTAGAGGCCTCTTTCATATTTTTACCTTTGAAAACTTGGGCACTTATTCAAGCTATTTTAGGTATGCTGTTGACAAATGAAAACACTGTCTTTTATCCTTTTTTGGCATTTTTTTTTTATTGCTGGTGACCTAAAGAATGTCTCTTTACCTTTCTTCTGTTTTTAAGGCAGTAACAGGTTTATTTTGCCAAAATTTTCAAACAAATCATATTATGCCATGGGTTTCACTTGGTCACTTCTGATTTTGTGCAGGTGCCTATATTTTCATTTGCCTTTGGTCTTCTTAGTGTCCTTTGGAGCCTGACATCTCATTTGTTCAACAATGAGCCTATGCTTGGCATGATTTCCTCCTTTTGATACTCAATGTTATGCTTGCCTTTCCTTTGACCTTTTGGAGGCCTTTGACTGAATTTGGAAATCTCAGGCCTCCTCCCTCACACTGATGCTTTTTTTCAACCTCTCTCTGGTGTAGGTGGAACAGTGTTGTTTGCACAAACCCTAGAGGACACCTTGGATATCCTTTGAATGCCATCTGCTGTTATGAAGGAGGCTTTATCATCATTATTTGATCTGTTTTTTCAATCTTCCCAAACTCTTAGGTTTTAGGGCTATTTAGAAAAAATAAGCATTGGTGTCTTCTAAGTTCTCTATAGCCCTTTCAAGTTAACTTATTTCTGTTCAATTCACCTCACCTTTTCCCTTTTTTATTCTTGATTTTTGGGAAACATCATTTTGTGTGCTTGGGGGAGTTGAGGTGTCCTTTTATCCTTCTAGTCTTTGTATTGGCTCTTTGCACTGGTTCCTTGCTTGGCAGCACTATTTCACCAACTAGTCTAATAAACCCTGATTCTCTTTAACATGAGCCTACTACCTTCTTCTTTGCTGTGGATGTCCTTCAGTGATGATTTCACCCTCTTACCTTACCTCTTTATATGTTGATGGCCATCTTGATCTTTGTTGCACAAATGTGAACAAGGGAAACTATCCCTTGCAGGATTTGTGCTTTGGCCAAGGAGGCCTTTTCTTGAATGATCTCTTGGTCAATTTTGGACAAAGTTACTTGTCCTTCTTCTTCTTTGAATGCAGTCTCTTTATACAGAAAAAACAGATATTTAAGGACACCAAATCAACCCTATGACTTATGAAAACCTTAGGTGACCTAATGGAAGGCTTTTTGGAGTTGGTATTAGCTTGAAAACTTGTTTTGGAATCCTTATGTGAAAAAGAAAATTTTTTGATAGACCGATGTATTGAAGATCCAAAATCCAATGTACTTGATTTATCTAAAGAGCCTACAGAGGTAGTTTTGAGATGATCAATGCTTGAGGCATTTAGGGGACACAAGAGAGTTGATTGGTTGGTAACCTTAGGTAGCAGTGGAGGGGTTGGGAAACATAAAAATAGTGGGCTTGAGGCCAAAAGTGACCAGACATGGTTAAAATGAATAGCATAAGCCCATGATGGGTCTTTTGGGAGTGGCAGGCTGACCTTGATATGATAGGATGATAAAATAGTGAAAAATTATCCTAAGGATAATGAAGGTAGTGAGATTTCTAGAACTCACAATGTTCATGAACTTTGTTTCTAGAAATCTAGGATAAGTATTTTAGTCATCCATACAAAGAAAAAATTACTGATGACTAAGAGTGGCTCCACTTGGCGAGGGAAACTCCTTTTTAGGAGGTGTCCAGAACTTTAGATCTCTAGCTTAATGGAGACTAGGTCCTCATCCATTGGGCATATTTTTACCTTTTTCCAATTGCTGGTGCTTCTCTTGGAGTTTATGACTTCAATAATCTAAAAGCATGATTTCTTCAGACTCATCTCTACCTACCCAGCCTACTTGCCTAACATTTTTTCTTCTTTGGGTGCACTTGGATTTGCAAACCCTTGACATTTTTATTTTTGAAAACAAAAATGAAACTATCTAATTGTGTAATATCCCTAAAATTGAACATCTCTTTTGGAATATTAGAGTCTTTAATTTTTTGATTAGATTAAAGAAATAATTGGGTGGAGGGGAATCCAAACCCTAATGGTGAATAAAATCCACTTCTTATGTGTGGAAGAGGGAAATTTTGGCTTAAATCTAGAGTTTGGGATGATGGAGTAGACCATGAATAAAGATCATGTTTCATTTTCGAAATAGATGGTGGAGGATTTCTTGATCAAAGAGATCATGAATATCAAATATAAAATAATAGGGAACCTTTGATGAAGCCAATCAAGATCATCAAGCATGCATGAGGAGATAGTGGAGGGAGAAATACACTTAATGCATGCATGATAGAGAGGGGATCTCCATGTGAACATGATGGAGGGCCAAGATAAACTACGCAGTCAAGGTTGAGTGCCTCTCCACATGTGAAACACAGCATTGGAGGGAGCTTAGGGTTTTGGAAGGCCCATGTATATAAAGGAGGTGAAGGAATATTAGATGGATGATTTTGGATTACGCATTTCTTGACCTGGTTAGGTTAGGATTTGTCTTGAGACAAATATATGCAAGCTTGGGCTGCTTAGCAAAGCTTGCAGGGTGTTCCCGGGCGGGGATACCACCTCCTTCTTTGAGTAGCTCAAGGAGGAGTATTGTTCTACATTCCATATCAGGCATTGGTGCCATCTTTCATGAGGTTGTTTCTAGTATTCAGCTATAAAACCAGTGGGAGATTTAGTCTACCACTTGTGCTTCATTTCAGTCTTCCAAGAGTAGTAGTTCCACATCTCACATTTAGGCCTTGGGGTTTCTCCTCCTGGTTGCAACAGTTCCCTCAAGAATTGTGCAGTTCAGTCCAGAGATTCTTTGGGAGGGAGAAACAATCCATCAAATCTGCTAGAAATCATGTGAGGAATCATCCCCTCACATTGGAGATCTTATCCACCATCAATAAGGGACCTGGGATCTTTGTCATCTATTGAAGGAGAATTCTTCATGCCTTCCTCTTGAGAAGAGGACCCTTCATCCAGAGGTGATATTTCCATTAGAAAGGCACCCAACAAACCAACTCCTTCTTCTTCCCTCTTCATGAAGGAGTCACTGATAGGATGCTGAAGCTTTGGTGATATGGCTGAGTGTACATATCCCTGAGATGAGGATTCAAAATGATCCTCATGTGTGGATATTGCAGATCTAATCAGAAGATCTTCTTGTCTTTGAAACCTCCCGGAATTTTCACTGCTTCTTCTCTCTTTTTCTTGGACATCCTCTCTGCCGGACCTGAAAATGGATGAGAGTAAACTCATCCTCTTCATGATGTTGACCTTTCTCCTTGTAGTACAACACTTTGGCTTGAAGCCACAAGCTGAGCCAAAGATCTTGCTCTGATACCACTGTAATGTTCCTTTTTTAGAAACATTACCAATCAATCTGATTTATTCCAGAGATTGACTGCAAGGCCATTTACTGGATATGTCACCTCTAAAGAGAGGGTGAGATCCAGAGGCTAGTTGGCCCTTTTGCAGACTCTGTCTATAAATCCTATTGAAAGGTAGCATCCCCAATCTAGAATTTTCTACAATAATGAGAATACCTTAGGTATTCTAGAATTGAAGAAATAGTAATATGAAAACACTACCAATGAACTGCAACTAAATAAACAATACATCAAATACACATCAGAATATGCAGAAATAACTGAGTCATTTTATTAACTTTGGAGAAGCAAAAATGAAAATACAACAATGCTCAAAATATGAGACACTCAAGCTACAAAATAGCCATATAATTACTCTACAATTTGGTCCCAAGAGGGATTGTGTTACTATTGCTCTTCTGGGAAGAAAGATAGTGCAGTCCCAGCTACAAGTCTGAGGGACTGCTACTCCGACAAAATGGAAAATCTAATATATGCAAAGGGAGAGTTCTGATGAGGCTGAAATTTGATATATGAGCTCTATGATGGATTCTCCAATGATCCTAAAAAGGATTTCTCAAATCTGCAACATTTTGGAGAAATCACCTTCCCAGGGTTTGATCATGGATCTATTGGAAAATGCAGATCTGAAGCATATATCTAGTAGGAGGATGGCTGCAATAAAATAGAATCAAATCTAAGCAAGAAGGGCTTATCCCTTCTCTAGATCTATGATCTAGGAGCTCTAGATCAAGCTCCTCCAATCTCCTCCACTGAAAGTAGCTGCATAATGAATAGCAGCTTCAGAAAACTATGATGTAAGAGAAGGAGGCCTCTTCCCCTGTAGGAAAATACATCAATGCAGCTCCGGGAAGTGGTGGATAAGATCTCCAATGTGAGGGGATGATTCCTCACATGATTTCTAGCAGATTTGATGGATTGTTTCTCCCTCCCAAAGAAT
>Ga0181465_100550_pt1 | contig 15379 bp, 18 predicted proteins | sample InSIn3gowninarea_FD_119076 | JGI IMG/M metagenome (GOLD analysis project Ga0181465, IMG submission 119076) | Clean room microbial communities from NASA Spacecraft Assembly Facility at Jet Propulsion Laboratory, Pasadena, California, USA -... ... | reverse complement strand
GATAACAATCTTTATATAAAAATTGAAAATGACAAATTACTAATACTTGTTGTGTATGTAGATGATATTATCTTTGGCAGCAATGAAGAAGCTATGAGTCAAAGCTTTGCGTTAATAATGCAGAAAGAATTCGAAATGTCCTTGCTTGGAGAACTGACATATTTTCTTGGTTTACAAATCCAACAAAATGAAGACAGAATATTTTTATCTCAAACCAAGTATCTCAAGCAGATCTTGAAGAAATATGGCATGGAAGATGCAAAACCAGTATGTACCCCCATGGTTACAGGATGCAGCCTTAGTGCAAATGATGAATCAGCAACAGTGCATCAGCCAACCTATAGATCTATGATTGGAAGTCTACTTTACTTGACAGGTACCCGACCAGACATTATGCATGCAGTGGGAATAGTTGGAAGATTTCAGGCAAATCCAAAGGAAACTCATCTTCAGGCAGTGAAGAGTTTTTTCAAGTATCTTCAAGGAGCTCAAAACTATGGCTTATGGTATCCTAGAGACACAGATCTCACACTTCATGCTTACACAGATGCAGATTGGGCCGGAAGTGTGGATGACAGGAAAAGCACAAGTGGTGGTGCTTTCTTTATGGGTTCCATATTAGTATCTTGGTTCAGCAAGAAACAAAGTTTGATTGCTTTATCTACAGCTGAAGCAGAATATGTGGCTACTGCATCTTGTTGCACTCAACTCCTTTGGATGATGCACACCTTGCAGGATTTTCAAATCACTTGTACACCACCTATCTCCATCTTATGTGATAATACAAGTGCAATCAACATTTCAAAGAACCCAGTCATGCATTCAAAGACCAAGCACATACCAATCAAGTATCATTTTCTCAGGGAACAAGTGCTTGAACAAAAGGTCAAGTTCAAGTATGTTCCTTCTAAGGAACAAGTTGTTGATATACTCACCAAACCATTGCCTAGGGAGACCTTTGAATACCTCAGGAAAAAGCTGGGGGTTGTTGATGCATTGTCTTGTTGTTGAACCTCATCTGTTTCAGAGATTGTTGGTTGTACGTGAGTTTCATATGGGGATTGGTCGCAGCTCAAATGGCACAGGTTCAGGGGGAGCATATATAATGCATTGTTGGCATTATGGTAGTGCTGAAAGAGATCATGGATGCTGATCTGAATAGTGTTGCAATATGTCTCTATCTCTTTCATGATCCAGTTTATAGTTAGGGGGAGCAGGTTCTCAGGGGGAGTATGAACAGCCGAATGTATATCAAGGAAAGAGTATGTCTTGATCCGCCCTTTGCCCTTGATGTCAAAGGGGGAGAGTGATTTTGGTGTGGTTGCCATCAAGTCCAAAGGGGGAGATTGTTGGCATTATGATGCATGTGTTGTACTTGATGGCAACCCACTCATAGAAGAACATCTCACTTATATACAATCAGATGAATCTACAGAATAGATAAACAGAGAAAACAAGGCATATCGGAGCCAAAGAAGAGGAGCAAATGGAGCAGACAGACCGAGAGGAGCAGATGGAGCAAGAGGAGCCAAGAGGAGCTAAGAGGAGCCATATATATGTATATGTCACATATATATGCCAAAGAAGAGGAGCACACAAAGACCGATCAAAGGAGCATAGAGAAAGAGCAGAGGACACAGCCATCGGAGCAACAGAGGACTAGACAGAGCATCAGAGGAAGCAGATAGAGTTATCGGGAGTTATCGAGCTTGTAAAAACCATGTATGCATGATTTAACATTATCGGCGATTAAACCCATCTATATATGCATTCACAGCTATCGGAGGCCAAAAAATATTCATATATGTGTTTTAACACTATCAGAGGCGCACAAAAAGCTATCGGGAGTCCATAACACCATCGACAACAAAAACTATGCATATATGTGTTTTAACACTATCGGAGGCGCAAACGGAGGCTAAGGCGTATACAAAGGCAAATACACTATCGGGGGCAGAAAGTGGACTTGAATTTTTATAGACGGGAGTGTTAAGTCCCATTGGCTCCGGCACACAATATCACATCGGGACTTGGGGGGAAAGTCATACAATGTTAAGCAGCCTTGCGATCGCCGATAGTGATTATCGCATCGGGATTTCGGAGCGAAGGTAATTACGATATTAGTGACCCTGTGTGACTTGCGATAGCAATACTGCATCGGCACTTCGGGAGCAGCATTATAGTGTGTCAAGTGGACCATTGCAATTGCCGATAGTGATTATCGCATCGGGAATTCAGAGGAAGTCATACAGTGGTAAGCGGCACCTTTGCGATCGCTGATTGCGATAGAGGTATGGACCCGGCGCAGTTATTAAAACAATTTAATATAACATCATGTCCGAGTATCAGGAATTGGCTATGTTATGTGCAAGCGCCGATTGCGATAAGGTTGCGGACTCGATGGGGGCATTAAAAACAGTCTATAATAATATAGCATTAGAGAGTTATGTATTGTAGCGCTTAAAGCTCTGCCACACCCGAGTGCCGATTGCGATAAGGTTGTGGACCCGACGGGCATATAAAACATGGTTCAATGCAATATCGCATCCACAAGTGGATCAGCCTATCGGCCATCGGCGATGTCATCAGGAGCAGACCTGATATAGGAATAGTTGTGGGTGTATTAAATTTGAAGTCTGCCTCTTAGTCTTTTGGACTGTTTTTATCATATTCTCTATTTTTATCACTTAAGTCGCCGTTAAGTGATCCTATGGTTTTGGTCCAAACTATTGAGCCCCAGGTTTTTGGATCCCTTGTATTAGTTATCTACGGTTCCGATTCATGGTTTTAAGAAGAGCTTGACTATAAAAAGAAAGGAGATCATTTGGCTTGAGATGCGGTGAAAGTCGAAGATCTTCAAAAAGGCTAAATCTGAAATTCTTGTGATCGGTTACAAGTCGGATCTACTGAAAGGTTGAGATCTCCTCGGCGCATGATCAAATCTGTAGATCTGATAGTCTAGAGTATGCTTGAAGCCTGAAAAATCACCTATCCTCGGGAGTGACATGGTACAGGTGCATAGACCTGAAGAGCAGAAGACTGTGCAAGCGCGTATACTCGGATATCAGAAAGAAGCACAGGCGCAGATGTTTGCAGATGTTTTTGGTGAAGTTGCGATCCCTGGTAGAGATTTGTTTTATTTGCCTTTGACTATTCTGCAGGGTTTTGGGTGCGAAATTGATGTTGGGTTACTGGTATAGAGTCCTGATAACGACATGATTATGTTTAGCCTCTGTATTGATGGTTGACTAGATCTTGTGGATAACTATCATAATATCATTGTATATATATTGATCTGGTGCTTGGGTGATTGTGAAGATTTATTGTATAAGGAAATTGGTTGATTCACATGTACTTGATGATCATTTGATCTTCTTGGATCCAGTCTGAAAATTAATGAAACGTGGTCCTTAAAAGAAGTAGGGGGTTGTAGCTCCCTTCCAGGAGAGACTGGAAAATGAGAGAGAGTTGTAGCTCTTTGTAGGTTGCAGCCTGAGTACTGGTAAAGGACTGCACCAGTACAAAATCATTGTAAAAGAAGTTCTAACTGAAAGAAGATAGAGACATATTGTAGCAGGTGGTTTTCACCCACATTGGGTTTCCACCTTATATCTGGTGTTCTTTGGTGTGACTATCTATTTTTCACTGTTCTTGTTCACTATTATATGGTACTGACATACAAGTTAATTATCAATATCGGAAGAATAATTTAAAGTATAAATGTTGATGGTATATTGAATAGAATTTGATAATACTGATTCACCCCCCCTCTCAGTATCATTTCCAACACAATCATCCCAAAACCTCCCCCATGTGGAAAGGGTCTCACGTGCACAAACCCCATCAGCAAAGTTCATCCATGAACGGGGGAGGCCATTCACTGCAATCCGCACCAACTCAGTGGGTTGAATGGCCTCTCCAATTGCTGCCAACTCATCTCTCACATTAGTAATCTTTGTGAGATATCCAGCTGCACTATCATTACCCATATTAATGTTCTTCAACTTCTCATTCAGGACCATTTTTCGGTTCTCATTGGTACTCTAGTAGAGATTGGACAATGCTGTCCACATCTCATGGGCATTTCTCTTTCCTCTCACATGAATCAGCCTCTTACCCTTACCCTAGAATCAGCCTCTTACCCTTGTTGTTCTTTTTATTATACTCAGCCAACTAAGTAGCATCAGTAGGCACAACAACAGGGTTCTGTGTGGTATGCACCATGATATCCCAGACTTCTGCCTCCTCGAAGATACTATGCATTCTCTCCTTCCAAACGTTGTAATTTGTATGCCCATCCAACCTATCCTCCACCCTCAATCCCAATGACATCCTGCTGTCCTAAAACTGAAAAATAGCACTGTTGTAGTAAAGATAAAACTGCTGTTTGTGAAAAATCAGCTTGCTGGAATTTTCTGAGTGGAAGATCAGCAAGCTGTAATTTTCTTCCTTGCTGTCCCAAACTGCACTTTAGCACTCAAGCTCTGATACCATGTAAAAATTTCTATTTTCCTACCCTGGTTTTCAGTTTCACCTTATTTCTCCCATATAGTTAAATTCCCTTTCCCATATCCATACATTTAACAACTGAAAAAAAAGAATTTGTTGAAAACACAAATTCTGGAAATTTTATAGAATGCTGGAAAATGCAGAAATAAAAATCAGCAGGTACAAACAGTCATTTAACACATTTGAACAAAGTGATTTTTGGTCAATGTGACCCTGGAAAAACCCCCTACAACCCTTGGAGAAAACCAATCCGAGAGCTCTTCTTTATTTTTGAAAATGCCTTTTTACAGTGAGAAATATTCAGCAAAAAATCAGCAAGCAAATTTACAACTTATCTCTTTTCCCATGCCTCACAGCAAACTGGAAATTACAACAAACAAGACAACAATAAATGTGATACAGCCTCCTTGGTTTTTGTGCCCACTTTCAGCATTAAATGCTGCTGTACGGCCTGCAATAAATGCATTGTACGAACCTCGATTTGTGTGCAAAAAACAACAAACTGCTCCTGAATTTCTATTCAAACCACTCCTCGATTTTTGTGCAAACAGCTGTACAGATTTCTAGAAAATCATGCCAAAATCTGCCTTTCACTGTGTGTTGAATCAGCTATACAAATTTGCTAAACTGCTGTCTTGGAATGTGTGCCAAGCTGATGTATCCTTCTCCTCCCTATTCAGAAATCTCTCTTGCTCTCTTGCTCTCTCTCTCTCAATCTGCTCATGAAAGAATGAATGACCTTTTCCTACTTTTCCTCCTTTAATCTAACCTTAAGTGACTTTTGGGTGATCCCTAAATCCAATGGCTGAAATAGATTGAGATCTATGGCTGAGATTAAATGCTCATTTAAATCTCACTTTCTATTTTTTAATTCACCCCACTTTAATAAAGACCCACTTAGTCATTTATTTCCAAAGTCACTTTTCCTTTCTAATTTTGCATTGACTTTAATAAAGTCACTTTAAAATTAGACTTTAGTAACTTTATCACTTAAAGTCACTTTTAAGTTAGATTTAACTTTATAAAAATTATAAATTCACTTTAGGAGAAAAATTAAATTCTTTTGGACACTTTTCCCTAGGCCAAAGATCAATGCCTTAGGGAACCACCTGTCCTCCGGTACCAAATTTCAACAAGATATTTTCCCTCACTATTAAAATAACATTTATCCAGTTCTTATTATAAGTAGCAATAAATTTTGATTCAGAAATAGGATAGGGGAATGGGAAGACATGAATAAGAATTTGATGGGGATGTTTTAGAGTATTCTTAGATGATCCAAGTCAGTGTAGAAATTGTAGATAAAATCCATTTCTATTGTATGTTAAATACTCCATAAGTGTTTTACACTAACTCTTTAGGAAAACATCCCTAGTAGGGTCTTAACTAAAAGATATCCATCATTTTAATTAAAATAATTTCATCTATTTAGCATATTCACATTTTCGTTCCAAGTTTTATGATCATGTGCCTAAGGATAATTTTTTTAAGTTCAATAATAAGGTAGTGAAATGTATTTTTCATTAATTACGTGGTTTCTTCGAAAGCATACAATATTTGGGATTATGTAGATGATAATGTTAAGTATAAGAATGTTGTTTTAACAAAACTAAATTGTTGTCCCATTGTTGAATAGTTAGAACAGGGTGAGAAGAAGCTAGTTGTTTAGTTGATTAGAAACCAACAAACATTTTAAAATTTGAACCAAATTTTCATGATGGTAGTAATGAGGAGGTATAAAAAAATTTAGAATAGGAACTTCGAACTCCACCTTATCCTCTCAAAAGGTGAACTTGGATTAGAAAAGCCACTATATATATACAATTATAGTTTATCTAATTTCAAGTATATATATATATATATATATTACTTACAACAATGGGCCTATAACTATAAAAGAATATGAAAATCAACTGCTAGAGTTTGGCATGTATAAGAATATGACTTCATTTACTAAGAATGATATCAAAGTGTGGTTTCTTAATGGATAAGCACCTCGATGCAAATGGGTGTTCAAGGAAAAGATAAATTCAATAAAATATTTGAAAAGTACAAGGTCATATTAGTTGTGAAAGAATATTTTGAAGTTGTCAAAAGACACTTGAGATATTTCCCTTGTTATATGTAGGAAAATATTTTGATTTAGAAATAGGGTAGGTGAATAAGAAGACATGAATATGAATTTTATGGGGAGGTTTTATATTATTCTTAGAGGATCCAAGTTAGAGTAGAAATTTTAGATATAATTCATTTCTATTGTATGTTACATAATAATTTTTTTACACTAGCTCTTTAGGAAAACACCCCTATTAGGGTATTAGGTAAAAGAAAGACATCTTTTTAATTAAAAGAAAGCCATCCATTTAGCATATTCACATTTTAGTGCAAAATTTTATGATCATGTGACTAAGGATAAGTTTTTGAAGTTGGATAATATGGTAGTGAAATGTATCTTCATTAATTATGTGGTTGGTGTGAAATAATACAATCTTTAGGATCATGTAGATGATAAATTTGGAAATAAAAATGTTGTTTTAAGAAAACTAATTTCTTGTCCCATAGTATCATATCTAGAACAGGGTGAGAAGAACATAGTTGTTTAACTATTTAACAACCACCAAAAATTAGAAAATTTGATCCACATAATGAACCAAAGTTTTATGATGGTAGTAATGACGAGGAATTAAAAAAATTGGAAGAGGAAGTTGGAACTCAACTTTAGGCTCTAAGAAGTTGAACTTGGAAAAAAGGGCCACTAGATATATACAATTAGAGTTTATCCAATTTCAAGTGTATATTTCATTTTTTCACTTACAACAATGAGCCTGTAGCTATAAAAGAATCTGGAAATCAAGGAGTCCTAGAATTGGGCATATATAAGAAAATGGCTTCATTTACAAAGAATCATATAAATGTATGGTTTATTAATGGATAAACACATCGATGCACATGGGTGTTCAAGGAATAGATAAAAGAAACTATAAGTACAATAACAACTTTAAAAAGTACAACATGATATTGGTTGTGAAAGAACTGTGGTGCCAAATCTCACACAGCTCGGAACTGCTAGCTCTGCTGTCGGTACTACTTCTCAATGCAAAAATGGACTGGAATGCAAACTTGTACACCTTTTCATGGCGTACACTTATCACTCTAGCTGAATCAGCTGGAGTGCCCCTCGGATACATCAACACCTCTCCTCCCCTGAACAGTATCTCATATCCTCTGTCCTCCAAAGGTGAGACGAATATGAGGTTCTTCCTCATCCCTGGCACATAAAGAACATCTAACACCTTCAAGGGAGGTTTGGACTCGCTCTAAAATGTCAGTGTCCCCACACCGATTACTCTAACAACTCTGTCATCACTGAGTACTACCTCTATATCAGTTCCACTCTCTGAAAGCTCTGAGAACTACTCCCGAACTCCTGTCATGTGACATGAAGCCCCACTGTCCACATACTAGATACTCGAGGATGCTCCGCCAATCGAGGGAAAAGCATGCTCCCTCTGAACCTGTGTGGCAGGTGATCCTGCACTAGAGGACTCATACACAGTGAACCCAAACTCCCAGTCAAATTGAACTGCAAAGTCCTCAACCTCTGCTGAAGCTGCCACGCTCTAGTTCTTCCCCTTCTTCTTCTTCTTCTCTGGACACACAACTGCATAGTGTCCCATCTTTTGACAATTCCAACACTTCACCTTGGAATAGTCCTTCTGTGTGTTACCATGTTTACCTTTACCTTTGCGTGGAAGCCTTCTTCTTCCCTTTGCCTTTCTTGCCTCCTGCCAACAGTGCTACATCCTCATCCTGCTCAACTGGTTTGGCTGCCCAAAGCTGACCTTTCTTGATCTCTACACGAATGCAATCATCCCAAAACCTCTCCCATGTGGGAAGGGTCTCACGTGCACAAACGCCATCAACAAAGTTCATCCATGAATGAGGGAGGCCATTCACTGCAATCTGCACCAACTCAGTGGGTTGAATGGCCTCTCCAATTGTTGTCAACTCATCTCTCACATTAGTAATCTTTGTGAGCTATCCAGCTGCACTATCATTACCCATCTTAGTGTTCATCAGCTTCTCCTTTAGGACCATTTTCCGGTTCTCATTGGTACTCTGGTAGAGATTGGACAATGTTGTCCACATCTCATGGGCATTGCTCTTTGCTCTCACATGAGGAATGCAATGGTCTTTAACTCTGTCTAGAATCAACCTCTTACCCTTGTTGTTCTTTTTATTATACTTAGCCAACTAAGTAGCATCAGTAGGCACAACAATAGGGTTTTGTGTGGTATGCACCATGATATCCCAGACTTCTGCCTGCTAAAAGATACTCTGCATTCTCTCCTTACAAACGGTGTAATTTGTATGTCCATCCAACCTATCCTCCACCCTCAATCCCAATGACATCTTGCTATCCTAAAACTGAAAAATAGCACTGCTGTAGTAAAGATAAAACTGTTGTTTGTGAAAAATCAGTTTGCTGGAATTTTCAGAGTGAAAAATCAGCAAGCTGTAATTTTCTTCCTTGCTGTCCCAAACTGCACTATAGCACTCAAGCTCTGATACCATGTAAAAATTTCTGTTTTCCTACCCTGTTTTTTAATTTCACCTTATTTCTCCCATATAATTAAATGCCCTTTCTCATATCCATACATTTAACAATTGAAAAAAATAAATTTTTGCTGCAAGCACAAATTCTGGAAATTTTACAAAATGCTGGAAAATGCAGAAATAAAAATCAGCAGGTACAAATAGTCATTTAACACATTTGAACACAATGATTTTTGGTCAATGTGACCCTAGAAAACCCCCCTACAACTCTTGGGGAAAACCAGTTCTAGAGCTCTTCTTTATTTCTAGAAATGCCTTTTTTACAGTGAGAAATATTCAGCAAAAAATTAGTAAGAAAATTTACAACTTATCTCTTTTCCCGTGCCTCACAGCAAATTGGAAATTACAGCAAACATGACAGCAATAAATGCTATACAGCCTCCTTGATTTTCGTGCCCACTTTCAACATTAAATGCTGTTGTACGACCTGCAATAAATGCGTTGTACGGACCTAATTTTGCGTGCAAAAAAACAGCAAACTGCTCCTCGATTTCTGTCCAAACCACTCCTCGATTTCTGTGAAAACAACTGTAAGAATTTCTACAAAATCATACCAAAATCTGCCTTTCACTGTGTGCTGAATCATCTATAAAAATCTGTTAAACTACTGCCTTGGAATGTGTGCCAAGCTGCTGTCTCCTTCTCCTCCCTGTTCAGAAATCTCTCTTGCTCTCTTGCTCTCTCTCTCTCAATCTGCTCATGAAAGAATCAATGGCCTATTCCTGCTTTTCCTCCTTTAATCTAACCCTAAGTGACTTTTGGGTGATCCCTAAATCCAATGGCTGAAATAGATTGAAATCTATGGCTGAGATTAAATGCTCATTTAAATCTCACTTTCTATTTTTTAATTCACCCCACTTTAGTAAAGACCCACTTAGTCATTTATTTCCAAAGTCACTTTTCCTTTCTAATTTTACATTGATTTTAATAAAGTCACTTTAAAATTAGACTTTAGTAACTTTATCACTTAAAGTCACTTTTAAATTAGATTTAACTTTATAAAAATTATAGAGTCACTTTAGGAGAAACATTAAATTCTTTTGGACACTTTTCCCTAGGCCAAAGATCAAAGCCTTAGGGAACCACCTGTCCTCTGGTACCAAATTTCAATAAGATATTTTCCATCACTATTAAAATAACATTTATCCAGTTCTTATTATAAGTAGTAATAAATTTTGATTCAGAAATAGGATAGGGGAATGGGAAGACATGAATAAGAATTTGATGGGGATGTTTTAGAGTATTCTTAGATGATCCAAGTTAGGGTAGAAATTGTAGATAGAATCCATTTCTATTGTATGTTAAATACTCCATAAGTGTTTTACACTAAATCTTTAGGAAAACATCCCTAGTAGGGTCTTAACTAAAAGATATCCATCATTTTAATTAAAATAATTTCATCTATTTAGCATATTCACATTTTCGTTGCAAGTTTTATGATCATGTGCCTAAGGATAATTTTTTTAAGTTGGATAATAAGGTAGTGAAATGTATTTTCATTAATTATGTGGTTTCTTTGAAAGCATACAATATTTGGGATTATGTAGATCATAATGTTAAGTATAAGAATGTTGTTTTAACAAAACTAAATTGTTGTCCCATTGTTGAATAGCTAGAATAGGGTGAGAAGAAGCTAGTTGTTTAGTTGATTAGAAACCAACAAACATTATAAAATTTGAACCAAATTTTCATGATGGTAGTAATGAGGAGGTATAAAAAAATTTAGAATGGGAACTTCGAACTCCACCTTATCCTCTCAAAAGGTGAACTTGGATTAAAAAAGCCACTATATATATACAATTATAGTTTATCTAATTTCAAGTGTATATATATATATATATATTACTTACTACAATGGGCCTATAACTATAAAAGAATATGAAAATCAACTGCTAGAGTTTGGCATGTATAAGAATATGACTTCATTTACTAAGAATGATATCAATGTGTGGTTTCTTAATGGATAAGCACCTTGATGCAAATGGGTGTTCAAGGAAAAGATAAATTCAATAGAATATTTGAAAAGTACAAGGTCATATTGGTTGTGAAAGAATATTTTGGAGTTGTCAAAAGACACTTGAGATATTTCCCTTATTATATGTAGGAAAAACTTTTGATTTAGAAATAGGATAGGTGAATAAGAAGACATGAATATGAATTTGATGGGGAGGTTTTATATTATTCTTAGAGTATCCAAATTAGAGTAGAAATATTAGATATAATTCATTTCTATTGTATGTTACATAATAATTTTTTTACACTAGCTCTTTAGGAAAACACCCCTATTAGGGTAATAGGTAAAAGAAAGACATCTTTTTAATTAAAAGAAAGCCATCCATTTAGCATATTCACATTTTAGTGGAAAATTTTATGATCATGTGACTAAGGATAAGTTTTTGAAGTTGGATAATATGGTAGTGAAATGTATCTTCATTAATTATGTGGTTGGTGTGAAATAATACAATCGTTAGGATCATGTAGATGATAAATTTGATAATAAAAAAGTTGTTTTAAGAAAACTAATTTCTCATCCCATAGTATCATATCTAGAACAGGGTGAGAAGAACATAGTTGTTTAGCTATTTAACAACCACCAAAAATTAGAAAATTTGATCCACATAATGAACCGAAGTTTTATGATGGTAGTAATGAGGAAGAATTAAAAAAAATAGAAGAGGAAGTTGGAACTCAACTTTAGGCTCTGAGAAGTTGAACATGGAAAAAAAGGGCCACTAGATATATACAATTAGAGTTCATCCAATTTCAAGTGTATGTTTCATTTTTTTACTTACAACAATGAGCATGTAGCTATAAAAGAATCTGAAAATCAAGGAGTCCTAGAATTGGGCATATATAAGAAAATGTGTTCATTTACAAAGAATCATATAAATGTATGGTTTATTAATGGATAAACACATCGACGCACATGGGTGTTCAAGGAATAGATAAAAGAAACTATAAGTACAATAACAACTTTAAAAAGTACAACATGATATTGGTTGTGAAAGAACTGCGGTGCCAAATCTCACACAGCTCATAACTGCTAGCTCTGCTGTCGGTACTACTGCTCAATGCCAAAATGGATTGGAATGCAAACTTGTACACCTTTGCATGGCGTACACCTATCACTCTAGCTAAATTAGCTGGAGTGCCCCTCAGATGCATCAACACCTGTCCTCCCCTGAACAGTATCTCATATCCTCTGTCCTCCAAAGATGAGATTGATATGAGGTTCTTCCTCATCCCTAGGACATACAGAACATCTGACATCTTCAAGGGAGGTTTAGACTCCATCTAAAATGTCAGTGTCCCCACACCAACTACTCTAACAACTCTGTCATCACTGAGTACTACCTCTATATCAGTGCCACTCTCTGAAAGCTTTGAGAAGTACTCCCGGACTCCTGTCATGTGACGTGAAGCCTCACTGTCCACATACCAGATACCCAAGAATGCTCCGCTAATCGAGTGAAAAGCATGATCGCTCTGAACCTGTGCGGCAGGTGATCCTGCACTAGAGGACTCATATGCAGTGAACCCAAAGTCCCGGTCAAAATGAACTCCAAAGTCCTCAACCTCTGCTGAAGCTGCCACGCTCTAGTTCTTCCCCTTCTTCTTCTTCTTATCTGGACACACAACTGCATAGTGTCCCATCTTTTGACAATTCCAACACTTCACCTTGGAATAGTCCTTCTGTGTGTTACCCTGTTTACCTTTACCTTTGCCTTTACCCCCACCATTGCTTGTGGAAGCTTGCTTCTTCCCTTTGCCTTTCTTGCCTCTGCTGATAGTGATACATCCTCATCCTGCTCAACTGGTTTGGCTGCCCCAAGCTGACCTTTCCTAATCTCTGTCTGAATGCAATCATCCCAAAACCTCTCCCATGTGGGAAGGGTCTCACGTGCACAAACCCCATCAGCAAATTTCATCCATGAACGGGGGAGGCCATTTGCTACAATCCACACCAACTCAGTGGGTTGAATGGCCTCTCCAGCTGCTGCCAACTAATCTCTCACATTAGTAATCTTTGTGAGATATCCAACTGCACTATCATTACCCATCTTAATGTTGATCAGCTTCTCCTTCAGGACCATTTTCTGGTTGTCATTGGTACTCTGGTAGAGATTGGACAATATTGTCCACATATCATGGGCATTGCTCTTTCCTCTCACATGAGGAATGCAATGGTCTTTAACTCCGTCTAGAATCAGCCTTTTACCCTTGTTGTTCCTTTTATTATACTCAGCCATCTGAGTAGCATTGGTAGGCACAACAACAGTGTTCTTTGTGGTATGCACCATGATATCCCAGACTTCTGCCTCCTCAAAGATACTCTGCATTCTCTCCTTCCAAACGCTATAATTTGTATGCCCATCCAACCTATCCTCCAACCTTAATCCCAATGACATCCTGTTGTCCTAAAACTGAAAAATAACACTGTTGTAGTAAAGATAAAACTGATGTTTGTGAAAAATCAACTTGCTGGAATTTTCTGAGTGAAAAATCAGCAGGCTGTAATTTTCTTCCTTGCTATCCCAAACTGCACTTTAACACTCAAGCTCTGATACCATGTAAAAATTTCTATTTTCCTACCCTGATTTTCAGTTTCACCTTATTTCTACCATATAGTTAAATGCCCTTTCCCATATCCATACATTTAACAACTGAAAAAATAAAATTTTGCTGAAAACACAAATTCTGGAAATTTTACAGAATGGTGGAAAATGCAGAAATAAAAATTAGTAGGTACAAACAGTCATTTAACACATTTGAACATAATGATTTTTGGTCAATGTGACCCTGGAAAAACCCGTACAACTCCTGGGGAAAACCAGTTCGAAAGCTCTTCTTTAATTTTGAAAATGCCTTTTTACAGTGAGAAATATTCAGCAAAAAATCAGCAAGCAAATTTACAACTTATCTATTTTCCTGTGCCTCACAGCAAACTGGAAATTACAACAAACAGGACAGCAATAAATGTTGTACGACCTCCTCGATTTTTGTGCCCACTTTCAGCATTAAATGCTATTGTACGGCTTGCAATAAATGCATTGTACGGACCTCAATTTGCGAGAAAAAATCAAACTGCTCCTCGATTTTTGTGCAAACCACTCCCCGATTTCTGTGCAAACAGCTGTACGAATTTCTAGAAAATCGTGCCAAAATCTGCCTTTCACTGTGTGCTAAATCAACTATACAAATATGCTAAACTACTGCCTTGGAATGTGTGCCAAGTTGATGTCTCCTTCTCCTCTCTGTTCAGAAATCTCTCTTGCTCTCTTGCTCTCTCTCTCTCTCAATCTGCTCATGAAAGAATGAATGACCTTTTCCTGCTTTTCCTCCTTTAATCTAACCCTAAGTGACTTTTGGGTGATCCCTAAATCCAATGGCTAAAATAGATTGAGATCTATGGCTGAGATTAAATGCTCATCTAAATCTCACTTTCTATTTTTTAATTCACCCCACTTTAATAAAGACCCACTTAGTCATTTATTTCCAAAGTCCCTTTTCCTTTCTAATTTTACATTGACTTTAATAAGGTCACTTTAAAATTAGACTTTAGTAACTTTATCACTTAAAGTCACTTTTAAATTAGATTTAACTTTATAAAACTTATAAAGTCACTTTAGGAGAAAAATTAAATTCTTTTGGACAATTTTCCCTAGGCCAAAGACCAAAGCCTTAGGGAACCACCTGTCCTCTAGTACCAAATTTCAACAAGATATTTTCCCTCACTATTAAAATAACATTTAACCAGTTCTTATTATAAGTAGCAATAAATTTTGATTCAGAAATAGGATACGGGAATGGGAAGACATGAATAAGAATTTGATGGGGATGTTTTAGAGTATTCTTAGATGATCCAAGCTAGGGTAGAAATTGTAGATAGAATCCATTTCTATTGTATGTTAAATACTCCATAAGTGTTTTACACTAACTCTTTAGGAAAACATCCCTAGTAGGGTCTTAACTAAAGGATATCCATCATTTTAATTAAAATAATTTCATCTATTTAGCATATTCACATTTTCGTTGCAAGTTTTATGATCATGTGCCTAAGGATAATTTTTTTAAGCTGGATAATAAGGTAGTGAAATGTATTTTCATTAATTGAGTGGTTTCTTCGAAAGCATACAATATTTGGGATTATGTAGATCATAATGTTAAGTATAAGAATGTTGTTTTAACAAAACTAAATTGTTGTCCCATTGTTGAATAGCTAGAATAGGGTGAGAAGAAGCTAGTTGTTTAG
>Ga0181465_100542_pt1 | contig 15437 bp, 14 predicted proteins | sample InSIn3gowninarea_FD_119076 | JGI IMG/M metagenome (GOLD analysis project Ga0181465, IMG submission 119076) | Clean room microbial communities from NASA Spacecraft Assembly Facility at Jet Propulsion Laboratory, Pasadena, California, USA -... ... | reverse complement strand
GCGAAGATTATTAGTAGTTAATGATAACTATTCTTCCCTGAAGTTTTCTAAGGGAAGAATAGTTATTAATGATTTTTTTTAGATTTATCGTTATAATAAAACTATTACATATTCAATCAATAAGGGGAGATTTGATGCAATATACAATGGAATACGAACAAACATGGGATTTAGATGTATTATTCCCAGGTGGAAGTAAATCGGGGAAATTCCAGGCTTACCTTAAAGATGCGGAAGCAAATATAGAGAATTTGGCTAGTTCAGTGGATGCGTTTAATCCTCATAACGCTATAAAATTAGTAGATATCGTGAAACAATTAGAAACTACTATGAAAAAGCTACGTGAAGCATTTGCTTTTATCAGCTGTCTAAGTGCACAAGATGTAAAGGATAAAGACGCAGGTTTATTAGTAGCCAAACGGAGTGCATTAGGGGCGAAGATGAGTAGTGTGCAAACTGAGCTTAATCAAAAGATTGCTTCGATTGATGACAAGATGTGGCAAGAATTACTTCAGAATGATTCTCTACAAGAGCTTGCCTTTATTTTAAAGGAGAAACGTGAGAGTGCAAGGGAATTGCTATCTGCCGAACAAGAAGTGTTAATCAATGATTTAGCAGTTGATGGCTACCAAGCATGGGGACAAATGTATGACACAATTGTCGGTAAGATGACGATTGAATTAGAAGAGAATGGGGAAGTTAATTCCTATTCAGTAGGACAAGCTTCCAATAAATTAAACAGCCCAGACCGTAATATACGTAAATATGTTTTTGAACAATTAGGCAGAGCATGGTCTACGAATTCTGAATTATTTGGGCAAACATTAAATCATTTAGCAGGATTTCGATTACAAAAATATAAACATCGTGAATGGGAGAATGTACTTAAAGAACCACTGGCCATCAATCGAATGAAACAAGAAACATTGGATGCCATGTGGACAGCGATTACGAATAGTAAAGAGTATTTTGTTAAATTCCTAGCGAAAAAAGCTCAACTTCTAGGCTTAGAGAAGTTAAGTATTTATGATATTGGTGCACCACTGTCGAAATCGGTAAAAACTTCATCCTATACAGAAGGGGCTAATTTTATCGTTAAACATTTTCGTGAGTTTAGCCCAAAGATGGCCGATTTTGCTCAAATGGCTTTTGAAAAACGATGGATTGAGGCTGAAGACCGTGCAGGAAAACGTCCTGGTGGCTTCTGTACGAGCTTCCCTGATAGTGAACAAACACGGGTGTTCATGACTTATTCTGGAACAACATCTAATATTTCAACTCTTGCACATGAACTTGGTCATGCATATCATCAGCATGTTATGAATGATATTCATGGACTAAATCAGGGGTATGCAATGAATGTAGCTGAAACGGCTTCAACCTTTGCTGAAATGATCGTTGCGGATGCATCTGTCAAAAGTGCACAAAGTAAAGAAGAAAAATTAGCACTACTTGAAGATAAAATTCAGCGTAGTATCGCTTTTTTCATGAATATTCATGCGAGGTTCCTATTTGAAACCAGGTTTTATGAAGAAAGAAAGAGTGGCGTGGTTTCAGTTGATCGTTTAAATGAATTAATGGTGGAAGCGCAAAAAGAAGCCTATGGTAATGCACTAGCAGAATATGATCCAACATTCTGGGCATCAAAACTACATTTCCATATTACTGGTACACCATTTTATAACTTTCCCTATACATTTGGGTTTCTATTTAGCCTTGGTATTTATGCTCATGCGATGGATAAGGGTGGCAGTTTTGAGGATGATTACATTTCCCTTATTGATTGAATATGTAATAGTTTTATTATAACGATAAATCTAAAAAAAATCATTAATAACTATTCTTCCCTTAGAAAACTTCAGGGAAGAATAGTTATCATTAACTACTAATAATCTTCGCGCTCGTCTTGGTTGGATGGGCATAAATTTGTACCTTTCCAAAATCTCTTGTTTGGATAATATAGACATGTGCTTGAGAACTGCCAAGTATTTCATAAGTTAGACCACCAAACTTTGCTGGATTTAAAAATCCTTTTTCATTCCCCTTTACTGGAGCAACATCTAATGGATAAACTCTCCAGGACGTGGCTGTGACAGGTAATTTTAAATACTGTTTCTTATTGTCCTCAGGTGGTGCCCCTTCTTCTGCTCCACCACCCGGATGATATTTATACCCACTAAACTGACAGAAAGCTTTAACTACAGCTTCGGCATATTTGCGGTAATGATCCCTTAGTTGTTTTACATCATCCCTTGTTGAATCAGCAAATCCGTATTCGATAATATTTGTTCGAACATTTCCTGTTTCCCGGTTCATATAGTAATAATCCAAATTTTTATTACTTGATAGTGTTCTAGTAAAAACTCTACGAATATTTTGCCCTGCGTTTTTTAATTCCCTAGCAATTTCATTTGCCATTTTTCCATCACTGTAAATGGAGTGAATAACTTCTGCCCCGTCACCACCACCAGCATTTATATGATTCGAAAGACAGTATGTTGCACCACTGTCACGAACAATTTTTGTTCTTTCATTGGCCGATAATGTACGGTCTGTTTTCCTAGTTATTGCAACTGGTACACCTAATTCCTTAAAACGATCCAATTGGTATAAAGATATTTTTAAAGTCAAATCCTTCTCTACCCAATACTTATTGGAACCCCCACCTGGATCTTTTCCCCCATGTCCTGGATCAATTATCAAAACTGGTTTCATTGTCTTTCTTCCTCCCTTGTTTTATTAATCCCTTTTCCTGTAAAGCCTCTTTCTGTTTTTTACCAACCTTCGTTATATAATTATTTTTATACCAAGCTATGATAGAAGTTACAATGGTGAGAAATGCCGCAAGAAAGTTTTCTACTAACTCACTGTCAATTGGCAGAGGGGATTTTCCAGCAAGTACAAAACATTGATTCACTAAAGCAATAAATAGAGCCGCTGTTCGAATGATAGTACCTTTGTCCAATTTTTTCACCTCCCCGAATAAAAAAAGCTATATACTATCATTTGCATTTTCCCTTCTGTTCGGAACGGCTCCATTACTAGGAATCATTAATTCATATATATATTCGAAGTACTTACTTATTTAGAAGCAAAAGAAAATAAAAAAATACTTGATCAATTACTTGACACTATTAATTTATGATTATATACTTGGTTACATAAAGTAATCAACATACTTTAAATTGTATATAGGGGGACTTTAACATGTCTAAAACAGTATTGAATGTAGATATAGTTCACAGTGAAATTGGCTTTTCCGTAAAACATATGATGATCTCAAAGGCAAAAGGAAGATTTAATCACTTTGATGCCGTTATAGAGGCAGATGTAGATAATTTAGCAGATTCAAAAATAGAGGTTACGATTGATCCAACTAGTATCGATACTAAAAATGAAGGTCGCGACAATCATTTACGCTCTGCTGATTTTTTTGATGTTGAAAATCATCCAAATGTAACGTTTATTGCTACTGATATTAAGAAAAAGTCTGGCAATAATTATGATGTTACAGGTGATTTAACTATTCGCGGCATTACAAAGCCTGTTACAGTTGATGTCGTATTTGCAGGTCAAAGTAAAGATCCAATGAGCGGAAATACAGTTGCTGGATTTAGTGGTGAAGCAAAAATCAATCGGAAAGACTTTGAATTGACATGGAATGCTGCACTTGAAACTGGTGGTGTACTTGTAGGTGATGAAGTGAACATTCATATTGAAATCGAAGCACATAAACAAGCTTAAGCTTAAAGCTAGTATCGCGATTTACAAACTGGCCTCGCTCCTTGGATGTGTCTGGGTGAGCAAGCGGATTCATAGTTTACTATCTCCTTCTACCAGGTGAGATAAAGGAGAAACACAAGAGAAAAAGCTCTAAGTCAAGGGAATTTCCCTTGTCTAGAGCTTTTTTTACGCATTCACCATTTTTACAAACTTATTCTCATATTCACGTTTCTTCTTGTTATTACCCGTACTGTCAAAAAAGGCAATGACATCTGCCAAAGCATTCTCTAATAGCTCACGGTCATTCGACTTTTCTAATCTTTCAATGGCATGTTCATAATTTCTACCTGCTGCTGCTTTATCCGAAGGCTCTTTATGCTCTAAACAGTAGGCATATTGCATATAAATCATCCCTAATTTTCGTCGTGATGTCTGATGTAGTTTCTGGTATATTGTAATCGCTTCATCATAAAAAGGAATCGCTTCATTAAGTTTTGATTGGTCAAAATAATAAAAACCCATTTCTGTTAGGGCATCAGCGTGAAGTAAGGTTCCTTTTAACGCAGAATTATCAAGTAAACTTAATGCCTCTTCTAAATATGGCAGAGCCTTTTCTCCGTCATCTTTACTTCCATATGCCTTCGCAATACTAACAAGACTGTTTATCTTTATGTTTCGATCATCTTCATTAACTAATAGGAGTGTTTCTTCTAAATACTTAATTGCTTCATCAGCTTCATTTAATGTCGAATAGAGCATACCTATTTTAAAATGTAGAAATAGCATCATATGTTTATCACGTTGATCTTCTTCAGTGAAATAGGATAAGCCTTTTTTAAAATATTTAATAGCACGGATATACTTTTCCAAATTCTCTTCCGCTTCACCAAGTACAAGATATCCCCTTGCAAGCTTGATACGATCCTGTTCGTCCTCTTCTTCCATTTGTTTTACTGCTTCGGTCATAATTCTACGAGCAAGCTTATAATCACTCATGAAAGCAAGTTCACCAAGTATAATCAAATCTTGACTCGACTTTTCAGATGTGTTTTGATAAAGCGTCTGGATAATAGTACTTGCTGCATGATGTTCATTCATTTGTGCATGGCAAATTGCTTCAATCATGGTCAATGTCCTGCTAAGGTCCTTGTTGTTTGGATACTTTTCACGAAATTGCTTTGATTTTGCTAATACATTTGGAAAATGATTTCGTTTCAACTCTTCCACAATAATACGTAAATCATTCTTATTGTCCTCATTCATACCGATATGTAAATGACCCTCTAAATCTAAAATATCCATTGTAGCCATAATCCCCATACCTTTCTTTTCTATTGTAGTAGGAAAAGCTATTCCTACATTCCATTGTATGCAAGAATCAATGATTACAAACATATTTTAGATTATTTCTTGTCTACCTACTTTTTTAACTCGGCAAATTCAGAGGAATAGATTTGCACAATCATTCTACCGTTCTTAGAAGAGGCACGAATTAGAATCGGATGGTTGTAATTATTAACAAATACAAAGTCTGGACCCCACCAACTAACAGTAGCATCCTTGCCTGAAGGTACATAGGGAACCTTACGACTGTGGGAATAGCGCTCGACAATATCAATTCCCTTCAAGTTAACTGCGTTAAAGAGAGTAGAAGATACTTGACATATCCCGCCACCGATATCTTCAGCAAGCTCTCCTTTTACGATGACAGGGGCACGCATATACCCCTTCTCTTTTGTCCGCTTGCCAACAACTTTATTAAAGGAAAATCGCTCCCCAGGAAAAACAACATGATTGTTAATGGCTTTTGTTGCAAGTAAAATATTATGGGAACGCTCCTTATTGCTTTCCCTATAATACGTAATAAAACTACCTAATTTTTTTGTTTTAATGTCAGCGAGTAACTCACTGTCCACCCTTGGGAAAAACTCCCTTTTTGGTATTTTTACCTCATAGGAGACATTACTATAAAAAAATTGGTAAAATAAATGTACGAATTTTTCACGATCTAATTTTAAACCTGGAATGGCCGGAACGATTTGCCCATGTTCATCTAATATTGCATTTACTGCTTTTTTATATATTTGTTCATCTATTCGATCAAGTAAAAGCTGTAATTTACGATGGTCAATAAAAAGATTATTCGTATAATGAAGGGAAAAGTGATCCCGAATAATCGTTTCGTTTACATCATTATCCGAAATAATTAATTGATCTTGATGTGCAAATATATTTAATGGAATAATGAAAAACATAATAAAAAATAAAAATACCTTTCTCATCATAAAAGTAAAACCTCCTTCTATATAGTATTAGACGGAGGTTTAAATTCATGTATGATCTATACTTAAAAAATGTAGATACCGAAAATAACCAATGATAGCACGATGGTAACAGTGTAAATTAGGATTTGTAAGGAAACATTAGACCTTGAACTTGTTTCATATTCATGTGAGCGTCTAATTTCATCCGCCACTGTATCGCCTTCTTCTTCGTATTTCTTCATTTTATTCTCTTCTTGTTTGAACACAATGAAGGTCCAAACAATAGCAATAATAACCAAAACGAAGATAATACCGATTAATAATGGCATATTCATTACCTTTCCCCCTGACATTAAAAATTATAGCTTTCTTTATCCCTATCCCTTTTCTAAATCTTCTCTTTTATCATACTAAAAAAATGGGCTGCTTACGAATAAAAAACGTTGACCTATTAACAAAAATCAATAATAAGTCAACGTTTCGTCATATTTTATCTAAAATCTCTAGTGTTCTCCATGCTCCGACTAGCAATCATATACCCAATGATTGTTGCTAGTCCAAGTATTAGACTATAGAATGTACCTTTTTTCATTCATAGATCCCTCCTCTTTTCGTCTTACCGATAAAACTATCTTAAAATGGGCGAATCTTTCCTTTTTTAAGAAATAGTTTTGGACCGCCAAGTAAGAATAAATAACGATTATCTACAACCTTCTTCATGGTAGCTGCTGACTTTCCAGTTAATTTCGTATCTGAGAACACAGTTCCAACCGCATCTGTTACACCTAAAGATGCTACTGTCCCTTTATCATCGAATATAAAGCTTTCCAATGGTTGGTTATGAAGAAGAGCTTTCACGTTATTAGCACATGTTGTTGCATGTTGCATTGCAGCCTGTGCTGTTGGTGGGAATGGTCGTCCTTCTTTTTCATTCATAACCCATGCACAATCACCTAGGATAAAGATATTTTCTTCACCAGGTGCACGCAGATCCCCATTAACAGTAACTTTTCCACGATTTAATTCAAATCCAGATTTACCGAGGACAGAATTTCCTGTTACGCCCCCAGTCCATACCACTGTACCAGCTTTGATTTCTTCTCCATCGTCACCAACAATGAATCCATCCTCTTTACATTCTACAATTTTTGTTCCAACACGGAATTCAACACCACGAGCCTCTAATGACTTTTTAGCGTAAGAAACTAATTCTTCATCAAACATCGGTAAGATGCGTGGAGCGGCTTCTACATTAATAATTCTTGCTTTGCTACGGTCAATATCATACTTTTTGCAAAGCTGCGGAACCTTCTCAGCTAATTCACCAACAAACTCAATGCCGGTAAAGCCACCTCCACCAACAAGGATGGTTAAGCTATCATCATCTTTTTCTGGGTTATTTTTATACTGAGCAAATTGGTATTCGATATGTTCACGGATTAATTGACAAGAATCAATATCTTGAATGAAGAAAGCATTTTCGTCCATTCCTTTAATACCAAATGTATTTGTTTCAAACCCTAATGAAATAATTAGGTAATCATAAGCTATTTCACTGTTTTCTAGTACAACACGGTTTTCTTCCTTTTTCACTTCTACAACGGAATCATAAATTAACCGTACACGATTCGGATTAATAACATCACTAATCATAATACGCGCTTGGTTATGATTAATTGTCCCTGCTGCAACCTCGTGTAGCCATGTTGTTTGGTAGTGATAGTTATGTTTATTAATTAACACAATTTCCGCTTCTTCTGGTAGTAATTTTTGTGTTAATTTTTTTGTCGTCATCATTCCAGCATATCCTGCTCCGAGAACGACAATTTTTGGCTTTGTATTCATGAAACTTCCACCCTTCTTTTCTTCTAAAGTAAAACATTTTTACCTTATCCTTAATATTTAAAAAAATAATAAACACCGATGAATACCTATGAAATCCCACTTCCATAATACCAAATTTTTTTCAAATAGGCTAATTTTGCCTTCTTTTTTGACACAAATTGTTTATAATTTGTTTACATAGCTTTTGTTAAATGAAATCATTTCATTCATAAGCATAAAAACTAAAGGATATTAAAGAAAAATATAGAATTAATACCATACACAATTTACTAAACTTGGAGGAGTACATATGAAAAATACGACAGAACTAATTAACGAACTGGGAAACTATCATACATGGATTCAGTCATTGAAAAGCATTAACGAAAAGCTTTTTTTCACACCAATTAAGATGGGTAAATGGTCACCTGCAGAAATTATTAGTCATATTACTTTTTGGGATAAATACATACTGGAGGAAATACTGCCAAAGATGAAACAGGGTGCAAATATCGTAACTGTAGAATTTGTAGTTATAAATCAACCAGCAGCAAAATATGCCTTATCCGGTGTTAGCCGTGAAAGCTTAATAAAAGAGCAAGTTGAATCCAGGAAAAACATTCTATCTGCACTTAAGGCTAAGGCGGAAGAAGAATTTTTTGTAGCATTTAAACTAAACGGCGAAGAAATAGACGAATATTCAGGATACCCACATACGATGTTTAATTATTTCGCTAGCTTTGTATGGCATGATAATCATCATAAGCAGCAAATTATGGAATTTTTAAGTAGTCAACATGTAAAGCTTTGATTTTTTTAGAAAAACTCACATTCGTTCGTCCTTTAACGAATGTGTTAGTGTTTCTTATACTTGGTACCTAAAAATTTTTACTGCGTCGAATTACTGCCTTGCTAAAATTTTATACTTTCCTACCGTGTAAAACAAACGACTCCAGCAATTATTGGAGTCGTTTAATCTTTGTATAGTCGGTTATCTTTGTCCCTGGGTAATAAAATTGTAAAATTTCCTGATAACTTTTCCCATCTTCACCCATGATATGCGCTCCCCATTGACTCATTCCAACGCCATGCCCATATCCCTTTCCATCCATTATGTAAATCCCATCATCTAATTCGAGTGATTCAATTAAATAACTTTTGAAAATGGTTCCGCCGATCATTGGCCTGATTCGATTTAATGGAACATGATCTAAGGCTACCTGTTCAAAAAAAACCGTACCCTCCATTAATCGACGAAAAAATTCAATTGTTATCGAACCCTTGACACTACGTTTAGAGTCAAGCTGTTCTTCGGAAATTTCAAAAACAGGAATAGAAAGAATTTTAATATCCCCTGGATACCCATTTCGTTGTAACCATTTTTTCATAGAAGATGTAATTATTTCATCCTTTTCCTGTATCTCATCCCACCATTTTGGGCTAGGACCCCAATCTATATTCTCTAAGTTAATTTGTGTTTGATTTAGCGTAAAACTCCATGGATGTGTCGGATCATAGGGGTCTTTTTTGATTGGGAAGTAGTGCAAGGATTCCCCACCCCAAACATTGGTATTGTTCTCTGTTATTCCACCGTTACTCGCAGAATAAAATGTTTCAATTAAGCGATTTTCGAAGGTCACCACCTGCCCCTTTGTTTCCTCAACCGCTTTGGTTGTCATATCACTCCAAGCATACCCGCCGTACACTTGGTAACTAATTGTATCATCGATAACTTTATCAATTTTTGACACGGCATATGTCCGTGCTGCTAATGTTTGTGCTTTTAATGTTTCGAGTCCCCAGGTCGGAAATACTTCAAATGGTATAACACCTTTTAGATAATCCTCTAATGGTAGCTGATTGATTGGACGAATAAACTGCTTGTTCTCTACTGTAAATTCCATTGCACCCAAGTAGGCTCGATCATTCACTCGAACGGAATGTTCTAGATTATATGTTTGTGGAATCAAAATAAAGGAGCCGTTAATTTTTTGGCTTTTACCATCCCCTTTTAAAAATAACGAATCTTTTCTAACGAATAACTGATAGTCCACTCCTTCTTGTAAAGTTACAGTAGGGTCTAGCGTAAAATAGTCTCCCTTTAATTGAAACGTAAGCTTTGAGGTTTCACCGATATGGTTTATTAATTTAACGGTAACCATTTCCTCCGCATGTGACGTTGTTGGAAAAAACAATGCTATAAGCATGCCTAAAAATAGTAGATAGTTTCTCATGGGCTTATATTTCCATTATTAGTAAAGCATTATTCATGAATACGCGCTAAAATAGAAAAGGCGAGCGATATCTGTTGATATTCTCGCCAATGTACTTATCTTCCTCTTTTGCATATATACTTTATCATGCAAACACTAAAACTCTACTTCATCTTCCCAGTCAAGCATTCCACCAACCATATTCATGATTTTATATCCCTGTTCTTCTAAAAATGCACATGCCCGACCGCTTCTGCCACCAGAGCGACAAACCATTATATGTTCTTGATCCATCTTTATCTCATCTAATCGTTCAGGTAGTTCACCAAGCGGGATATGACGCGCACCTGGGATTTTACCTTGTGCAACCTCTTCATCTTCCCGCACATCAATAATGCTTAACTCTTTTCCCTCTTTAATTAATCCAGCTAATTCGTTTGATGTAATTTCTTTCACATAGAATCCTCCAACCAGCTATTTTTTAGACCCTTTTCTAAAAAGTATTGTTATTACACAAAATATATAAAGTGCGACGTAATTCGAAAAGATAGTTAGTGCGAATACCGCTACGGAAATACACTTCGCTTTCCACGGGGGAGTGGTGAGCCTCCTCGTTCGCTTTGCTCCCTGTGGGGTCTCACCGATCTCCTACTTCCCATAGGAGTCTACGTGTATTTCCTAGCTGGTTTTGTATTCATAAATATAACATTGCAATTACTTTGAAGAAAGTTCCAATTATGATGGTTGATTGGAGCGGAGGGCAGTCGACTCCTGCGGGAAAAGCACGTGTCCGAAGACCCCGCCGTATGCGCCTGCGTCTGCTAGTAAAGCTTCGAAGCGTGCTTCCTCGGCGCAAGGGAACAAAGAAGCATATCCAAGTAGTGCCCTGGCTGAGGCCGTGCCCTAAGGTCCGCGACTGCCCGCAGCGGAAATCAACGGTGCTGTAATTGGATTCGGGGGATCAATTAATTGCTTAAATTACTTCGCACTTTACGTCGACTACGATACAAAAAGGACTGTGAAAATAGCTATTTTTTATTCATTGTAATATTTTTATTTCTTAAATTCCATCTTCCAGCCATAATATTGATTTGTTTCATTCTTCTGATATCGCAAATAAGCATTAAATTTTTTCCCTTGCTTACTTGTAAAACCTTTAACATAGGCTTGATTATTTTTCAACAGCTCTTTGACCATTGTTTTTGTAGGTTTTTTCTTCATCGCAGCTAAATATTTATCATTTTTCCAAATAACAAATTTACAGCCATTTTTCCAGTTGCTGCAACCAAATCCCTTTGTTCCTTCGATGATTTTTCCACCACATTCTGGACATTTTCCAAGCACTTCTTTCGTGCTTTTAGCCCTTGGTGCAATCTCATTAATAATTACAGCCTGTGCCTCTTTTATTGTTTCGACTGATTTAATTGTAAATTGAAAGACAGTGCTTAAAAATTCCTTCTTATGAATTTTTCCTTTTTGAATATCTGATAATGTTTTTTCTAGACGGCCGGTAAACTCTAAGTCGAATAATTCTTTAACTGGAAATGTCTCTACCAATCCTTTACCTAAATCTGTGCAGACTAAATTTTTACTATGTGCTGTTATGTAACCAACATCTTTTAGCTTTTTTATCGTTTCTGCCCTAGTAGCAGCTGTTCCAATACTAAACCCAGTTAAAACACTACCCATAATTTCTTCATTTTCTTCATCCTTATAGCTTTTCCCACATGTTTCCATAACTCGCAATAATGTCTTTTCTGTATGCTGTTTTGGTGGTTTCGTTACATGGGAGGAAACTACTGAATCTACTACATTCACACTGTCATGTAACTGCACAATTGGTAATAGTTTATCCTTCGATTGGATGTTCTCCACCTTTTTCCAGCCTTCTACAAGCTGGACCCTACCTTTTGATGTAAAAATTCCTTTTATAGTAGGTTCTTCCACTTTTGTTATTAATTTCGTTTCTTCAAATTCAGCAATTGGCATAAATTGCATGATGAAGCGATTTTTAATTGCTGTATAGACAATCTGTTCATCACCGGTTAGACGTTTCGGTTTTACATAGGTCGGAATAATGGCGCTGTGGCTCTCTACTTTGGCATTGTTAAACACACGTTTCGTTTTCATAAACTTAATTTCGTCTTTGTATGGGAGATCCTCTGATAATGTTTTTAATACATTGGCTGTTTTTCCAACTAAGCTTTCCTCTAATGCCGTGCTAGATGTTCGTGGATATGTAATGAACTTTTTCTCATATAGTGATTGAGCAACTTTTAATACTTTATCAGATGTCCAGCCTTTGTATTTGTTTGTAATAAACCCTTGTAAATTTGAAAGATTGAATAGAAATGGCGCAAATTCCTTTTTCTTCTCTACTTTTTTTTCTATGATTCTTGCTTGCTTCCCGTGAATGGCGGCTTTGATGACTTCTAACGATTCCTTCTTCTTAAATTTCTCCTCAGAATCTTCTACATAAGTACCTTCAAATTCATGACCATCTCTCGTTCCAAAGATTGCCGTTAATTTAAAATAATCCTCTGGTACAAACTGTTCAATTTCCTTATCCCGATCATAAATAATTTTTAATGTAGGTAGTAATACCCTCCCAATATTTAATGCTTTACCAGACCCTTTTTGATATTTCAAAGTAGCGACAGAGGTTAAGTTTATACCAATTACCCAGTCAGCCCATTGTCTACTTACACCAGCATCTTGAAGAGGTCTTAATTCTTCATTTGGCTTAATCTGTTCCAGACCTTGAAGCACTTCTACCTGTGTCCATTCATTCAGTAATAAACGGTAAATTTTCTTTGTCGGTTTAGCCCGGTAAATGATGCTATCACCGATTAATTGACCTTCCCGATCAAAATCACATGCAGATATGATCCCATCAACATCACTACGTCTCATTAAAGCATGAATTGTTTTTAATTGTTTAGCTGCTCCATAGTCTGAACGTTGCCTATTTCGCGGATCACTTTTGACTTTGTATTCAAACTTAACTGGGATAAACGGGAAATTATCCATTTTCCATTTAGCCATATTACTATCATAATCCTTAGCATCAAAAAGCTCGAGTAAGTGACCAAAAGCCCATGTAATAATATAGTTATTTCCTTCAAAATAACCATCTTTTTTCCCTTTAATTTTTAATGCATCTGCAATGTTTTTTGCAACAGAAGGCTTTTCTGCGAGTATTAATTTCATAACGAACCTCCAATTTTATCGTATTTTCAGGTGAGATTAGAAAATGATCAGGAAGGCTAAACATGATTGGATGATATGTGAGGAATTAAGAGATTAGGTATATCTAGTATACTATAAATTTGATTATTTTTTTAGTATTCTACTTGTTTTTTATATATCTTGCTAATACATTTAAATGGAGATTAGAGATTTCATTGATTTAAAGCTGTTGGAAGACTTAATGTCAATATTTAATATAGAGGGGTATTGCTCACTTCTTCATAGGCTACTAATCATCTCTTTTACAATCTATAACACAATATACAAGGCGTTTTTTTCATTTTCTCTTCTATTCCTACACCTGTCCATGCGTATATCTCTTTTTTCCATATATTGATACTGTAAGTAGAAAAATAATAGAAAGGAAGTTGTATATGTGTAGTTCAGGTCACGCTTGTTGTCCTCCAGCGCAAATTTTCCAAGAGGAGATTTGTGGAGTCTTTGACGGTTCAGAATTAAATCCTGTCTGGTTAGCTCCTGCTGGGGATTATATTCAAGGAACTTTTCGTATCTTTAATTCAAGCGCTAGTGGTGGTAATGCAGAAGCAACTGTCGTCAGAAGCGTAGGAGCAGATGTTGATTTAACCGATGCTACTCCTGGGAACACAACAGCGCGTACAGTTAACAACCCCATTCAATTTCGAATTACTGCGGCCAATGATGTAAGCGGTGAATACTGTATTACGTTGTATAAACGTGTACGCGCCTAAGTTTATTTTTATCACAGTAAAACACCCCTACCCCAAATCTAGTAGGCTATTATGACTAATAGTTTATAACCCACGCCATTAGATTCACTCTGCTTCGTACTAAATAATTTTAGAAATGGAAAAGCATTTACAGTACTAATATGTAAATGCTTTTCCTTTATTGTATGAAAGCTTACGGAGACGGGTTCTATTATAAGGCTACGCTATATCGACTACTAACTAGGTGCATCTGCCCTTTTTCAATATAAATAGACTACTAACAGGACGAAGTATTAACTTAGACATAAACTATTATAATTAGTTGTTTAATAATATGAATGATTGATGAGGAGATAGGCCAATGACATGTAAAGAAGAAAAACATGACATAAGTGTATGTCAAATTGTTAAACAGATAGAAAAAGCGCAAGCAATGAAGTCAAACGATGATTGTAATGCGTGTTCTTTGATAAAACCGGTGCAGAATAATCTAGATACGGTACCGGTTATGTTAATCTGCCGTGGTGATTGTGGCTATTTTATTGCCAAGGGAATATTTAAAGATCTAAGTACGAATAGCTTAGAATGCTTTGAGACGCCACTTTTTCGGGTGGTAAACGTATCCAAAGAAGATGGGTGTACAGCAACATTGGAATTGTTACAGGCGCAAACAGAAGAAGGTCTACCAATTTTTTCAAATGAAGGCGGTGTATGTGGATCATTTCCAGTTGGAAGCATTAAAAAAATTATCCGAACGGGAATATGTATCACAATTGATTTAAGTTGTTTCTGCGGAATGGAATGCCTCCCAGCTGTACGGGCAGAACAGGGAAATCCTGTACCCGCTCCTATCCACCATAAAATTTTTAAAGAAGAACTATGTGGTAATTTTGGGCCAGGTACCATGATCGTATGGGCCGCTGCTCTTCCAGGCGAAATTGTCAATGGAACCTTTCAAGTTTTTAATTCCGCAGCCAGCACTTCAAATGTCCATGCATTAGTATCCGGTAATCCATCAGTTACATTCCCACCCATTCCACCTGGTTTTACCATTTCCAGAGAAGTTCTTGAACCAACATCATTTACCATAAATTCACCACAAGGAGCAAGTGGGACATATTGTATTAAATTATTTAAACAGGTACGCCAACAATGATCGTAAAAATGTAAATAAGTGAAAGCAAGGTAACGGCAAAACGCAAAAAGATTTGCAATAGAAAAAGCAGAGCAATTCATCTGAATTTGTCCTGCTTTTGCTTTTATATAGATTTGACTTACTTTTCCAAGCTACTATTTCATTATAAAATACTTGTAAATAATAAAACTATTCGGTAAAATTGTAAGAAAATTGCTTGCGGGGTGGTTTCAATTTTAATATCATTTTTATATTGGGGATTATTTTTTATATTTATCATTCCTTTCTCAACTCTATTGCATGAAGTAGGGCATGCAATTGGTCTACTTCTTACAAGAAA
>Ga0181465_100539_pt1 | contig 15452 bp, 12 predicted proteins | sample InSIn3gowninarea_FD_119076 | JGI IMG/M metagenome (GOLD analysis project Ga0181465, IMG submission 119076) | Clean room microbial communities from NASA Spacecraft Assembly Facility at Jet Propulsion Laboratory, Pasadena, California, USA -... ... | reverse complement strand
AAATTTGACATAAGCACTTCCCATCATTCTAGTCACCAATGAGATGTTTAGTGGAATTTATTCAAACTAAGAACTAGTTTCACTTCATCTCCTGATTACCAAAAATAACATCTTATTATGAATTTGATGCTTGGGTAAATTTAAAATGAATCATCTTTGGCCTTTTTAAAATTAGCTCCAAGGGTTAATGCACCACCTTTTACTTGCATGAAATAACTCCAGTAGTACTTTCATTCATAACAGATACGATCTTTTGTGATTTTCTTGGAAATCCTGAGATTTGATACTGATGGTTTTCTCAAAAACTCCAACTCTATCAATGTAAACATGTTATTCCCATTAATATTTCACTGCTATTAAATGACAAACAACAATCACACTTGCTTAAAATAAATGGACACAACACACTATTTACAATATGTACAAAATCATATCCTTTCTTTGATCAATCTTTTGCACATGCGGGTTTATAACGCTTTAAATGCTACCCATTTACCAAGATTGGCAGCCACCACCCATTTAACTTTGCTATTTCAAATGACTTTTTTCTCGTGCATCTGGCTATCATGTAGGGTCTGGACCATAAGGACTCAAACTTCTTATGTTTTCCTACCTTAGCTTTATCTTCATCCCATTTCAACACCAGATCTCCTTCCTTAAAATTTTTCGGAGTGGCTTTTTGGTTATCAAATCATTTCTTAACTATTTCATTTCTATTTTGCAAGTTTTGATACGATTGATTCTGAAGTTCTTCCAAGTGTACTAATTCGTTCATACGGACTTGTAATGGTTCAAAATTCTCTCCATACTCTTGAAAAATTTTCAAAGCTGGAAGCTCGAAATGACTTGGTAATACAACCCTTTTACCATACACTAATGTATATGGGCTGGCCTTAATAGCTAGCTTCACTGTGATCCTATCTTCCCACAACGCCCAATTGATCTTTTCATGCCAAGTTTGGGGATTATCTTCCACTGTTCTTTTGAGGATCTAGATCAAATTCTTGTTCGTAGATTCAGCCAAACCATTACCCTAAGGGTAATAATTTGAAGAAGTCTTCCAATAGATACCAAATCTCATAGAAAAATCAGTAACCTCTGCCCCCACAAATGCTAAGCCATTATCTAAAATGATCATTTGGGGAATACCATACCTGGTGATTAATTTCTCAATAAATTTTAGAACGGTCTTCAGATTTGCTTCTTTTACAACCTCTACCTCTACCCATTTGGTGAAAAAATCTATGGTGATGATGATGAATTTGTGCCCAAATGAGGAATTAGGATTAATAACTCCAATAAAATCCAACCCCCATTGTTGAAAAGGTTCCTCTGCCTGAATTGGTTCTAATGGTAACGTTGCACTTCTTCATTTCCCCACAAATCTCTGGCATTTCTCATAGCTCTGAGATTTTGCAAAGGCTTCTTTAAACATAGTAGGCCAATAATATCCACCTTGGATGATCTTACTCACCATTTTGTATCCTGAATAATGGCCTCCGGACATTCCAAAATGAAATTCTTTGATCAGCTTCGCTATCTTTGATATGGGTACACATCTTAACAAAACCCCATCATGATTTCTTCTGTACAACACTTGATCTATCTCTATGTAATTTTGAGCATGTATTCTGAACCGCCTCCTCTGGGATGCATTCATGTTATCAGGGAGCTTCTTGAACTCAAAATATCTGCTTAATTGATCCATCCAATCATCTGTTTTATCTCCATATCCGGGTTTCAGAGTTTCTTATTCAATAAAACATATCATCCCTTCATCCGATGTTGTAGGTTTCGCAAGCTGTTCACAAAGCGCTCTTACTTTTATAAGCTTGGTAGGTTGAATCTCTACATCATACTTGAGGATTTTCGAAATCCAACTGGGTCTTCCTTCCCCAATTTCTCCTTGCATAATGTAGGATCTAACATCTGGATGAATGGTTAGGATCAAAATCTTATTCTGGGCTATATAATGCTTCAATTTACCAAGAGCTTTAAGAATCGCCAACACCTGTTTCTCAATGAATGTATATTTTTCCTCATAATTACTCAGGGTTTGACTAAAAAATGCAATAGGGTACTCTTCATTTCTTTCATACCTCTATGTTAAGATAGTTGCCACACTGGTATCAGAACCATAAGCGTATAGAATAAACTCTTTGCTAAAATCTGGGTTTCTTAGTACATGAGCTTTAGTAATTACTGCCTTGACTTTTTGAAAAGCTTCTTTACCTTCTTCAATCCATACAAAAGGAGCATCCTTTTTTAGCATCCGGGTGATGTGCTTGATAATACTTGAAAAATCCTGAATGAATCTCTTGACAAAATTAATTTGACCCAGAAAAGATTGAAGGGACTTCTTATTGGACGGAAGAGCTAAATCATTTATCATTTTAATGCTATCTGGATCAACAACCCAACCTTCTTTTGAAATAATGTGACCCAGTAATTTCCCCTCATCTATTGCAAAAATTGACTTTTTAAGGTTTAAAGATATGCCATACCTTTTACATTTGATGAAGACCTGCTCCAGATGTTGAACATGCAATTTTTTATCATGGGAGAAAATAGCAATATCATCAAGATACACCAATACACTCTTGTTTACTAATTCTCTGAATGCATGATCCATAGCTCTTTGGAAAGTAGCTCCTGCATTGGATAGTCCAAAAGGTATTCTTTGAAAAGCGAACGTGCCCCATTTTTTTGTAAAAGCCATTTTAAATTGATCTTCATTTCAGACCCAAACCTGATTGTACTCGAAGAAACCATCTATCAAAGAGAACTTTTCAGCATTGGCTACAGTATTTAGTATCTGTTCCATTGGTGATAAGGGATAGTGATCTTTCAAGGATACTCTATTTAAGCCTCGGAAATCCACACACAATCTTATATCACCATTTTTCATTCGGATAGGCATAAGATTTGCTACCCAAGTGGAATGCTTGATGGGATAAATTATCCTAGCCTTGTACAATTTCAAAACCTCTTGCTTCATGGTGACTTCAATCTTAGGGTTTACTGGTCTTTGTTTTTGTCTGACTGGTTTAGCATCATCTATCAACTCAATCGTATGCTGTATCACTGATCTATCAAAAACCTTTAAATCATCATAAGACCAAGCAATAACATCAACATATGTTTTGCATAATTATACAATTTCCTAGATCTATTTCGAAGTATTAGATATACCAACTTTTAATGACTTACCCAAAAAAACTTCATGTTCTTTATAGTTATCTAGGTTTAAATTCATACCTCTTATTTTTACTTGGTCACTCCTATCAAATAGACCTTCGAATGGAATCAAATCCTTGGGGATTTTATTATTGTTTAGTTGGATTATGTCCTATTCTCAGAAAATTTTAGAGTCATCTTCACCTACTGCATGACATACAATTTGCTGTAATAAGAATTAGTTAATTTGAGCCTCATCCTGAAACACCTGCTAAAAGGAATCATTATCCGAAATTGATGGCCTAAAAATGAGCTGAACACCCTTCTTCCAGAACCAGTCATGGGTGGGATCAAAATTGGCTCCCATTTGTGCTAAGGCATCAACCTCTTGGTTAAATCTCTTGGGGATAGACTAAATATGTAATGCTTCAAAATGCTCAAATAGATCCCAAACCCTATTCCTGTAAGATTTCAAATAATGATGCTTGACTGAACATTTACCTGTCACCTATTTCACGATCAACTTTAAATCCCTTTTGATCTTCAAACACAAAATTTCCATTTTGATGGCTTGTTCTAGTCCAAGGCAAAGAGCTTCATATTCTGCTGCATTATTGGAACATAACCAGGTGAGTCTAAAAGCAAATTTATGTACCTTACCAGTTGGATTGGTCAAGGTGATTCTAGCTTCGAATCTATTTTTGGATTTTGCCCCATCAAAAGACATCTCCCAAATTTCATTTCTCCAGAAATATTTTCTAGTAAGTTCTAGGGTGAAAGATTCTGGTTCCATTAAATAATAATTTCCAAACTCTAGGTCATAGATAGTGTTGAGCATACTCATACTACAAGGGTCTTCGATTTGCAATTCTTCCAGCAATTCATCTGATTCTTCCAATTTGCCAAAGTTTGTACAAACCTCCTCTTTTTTTTCTACGTGAAACTCAGAAATTTCCTCATTATTCAGTCTTACCCTCTTATTTCCACAAGGAATTAGATAATGGGTGTAGTCCATTGCTAGATAATCCCCTATTTTCACTGTAAATTCTCTAGATAGACATAGCCCAAACAGAGGGGGAAGCTCAACAACTACAACTTGAGTAATAATTATAGAGGGACACTTATGTATTTTCAGGACTATATCTTTGATAACTCCTACTATTTTGATAGGTGTGGAATCTAGTTGTAGTACTTCGGTGGATGTTCTTGTCATAGGCAACCCCATCACATCACACATTTCTTTAGGCATGACAGTAGTAGCTACCCCAAAATCAACCAGACAATTATGAAGTACATATCCCTCAATTTCCAGAGTCATATAAAAAGCTGGAGGTTTATTCTTTCCCATCCCTAGATATTTTGATATCTCAAAAAGATTTAGCACTCTTTCCATTCCTTCATTCAATGCTATAAGAGATATTTTCAGTAAATCAATTTGCTCGGGAATCTTTAAAGCTTCAAACAAGGATATTCTTGCGGGAGTTCTCTTTAGCTCAACCATAATATTGAACTTTGGGATAATCATAGGTTCGCCAATTTTATTTCTAAATCTATCGATAAATTTTTCTTGAAGCTGCTGAGTATCATATTTCCTCTAATGCTTGGTGAGTGAAGGGAACCTTAACTTTTGAATATTTTGATCATTGGCTTTAGGCATCGATTTGGTTTCCAGAATCAAAAATTTTTGGGTAACCATTTCTTTTTCTAGGGTCTTTTCCTTAGAACTGAAAACTGCATCTTGCTTTTTAGGAATCACTGAATCGAAACTCTTTTGGAATTCAACCTTTCTTTTTGGAATACCAAAGACTATGGGTCTTTTCCCTGATCTTGTTTCCACAGTAAAAACACCTATATCTGCTGGTGCAAAATTCATCAGGTTCACATCTTGGTTCATGTCGTCAACTACACCAGGCAGGGGAATACCCCCACTTCTTGACAAATACTCTTGATATTGATAAACAAGACATGTTTTTTGTTCATGAGCATCATTGCAAGCCAAACATAAACCAATGGCTGACCCAGAAGAGGAAGCTTGGTCTACATCTTCATTTAACACATGCTAAGCCTTTTCTATAGCAGGATAAGGATATCTTCTTACATTGCTTTGCCTACTTAGAATGGTAATATGATTTGCCATATTTCTACACAAATTTTGAAGTTCCTGAATCTCTATTGATGAAGCTACCCCTTGATTCATATTAGGCTGAGGAGGAGCTGGTAAAGCCAAGGGAGCTCTAGGGACTGGCAAAGTTAATGGCCACTGTTGAACTAGGGCAAGAATACTGGCCAGAGGTGGAGCCATACTAACTGCTTGAGGTCTCAAAATTTGATTTTGAGCGGTTACTAGAAAATAAGGCATTGGCATGCAGCTTGGCAATTTTCTTACTGAAATAACGCATGCTTCAGCATATACTGCTTGTCTATAGACCTTTAGAAAAGTATTTACTTCAAAATTTTGGATTTGCAAAGAGAGATCCGAAGGAAAGGCTCTCAGGTAATACATTAGGGCTTGAAATTGCTGAGGCCTAACTGGCATTGGAACTCTCATCCAGGCTTTTTGGAATCTAATGTTGAAATCAAGGATATTTTCTTGCTCATATCTTTTGATTGAAGTGAACTGTGTCAACAGAGAAAAAGGATCTCCTAATTCATTAAATTCCAAGATAAAGGGCTCTACCAGTTGAGCCCAAGTGGTTATAGATCCATTAGGAAGGCCTCTGTACCAATCCAAGACCTTTCCTTTGAAAGACTAAGCCAGTAATCTCACCATGACATCTTCATGTTGAATATTATGAATCTTAGCTAGGCCTGCTACATCAACATAGTGCTCATAAGCCATTTTCTCTGAAGTTGCATCAAACTTAGGAAGGGTTTTGAAAACATTTGCTGGGATGTCATGCAACATGGCCAGGGCTATTGGTACCCCATTGTCCCATGCCGGATAAATATTTTGAGCTGGATTAGCCATTTTAGGAGAGGTATTTTTGATATGAAAATTGAATGGTTCTGGCTTGGAAAAGGATTCTAGAGTACTGATACTATTTAGAGATTTGGACTTGATCAGGGTCTTTCTCTTAGGAGCATCAAACATTATAAAATCTGAAGTTTCTTTTGCTGCTTTGGTTTTAGATCTAATCTACATAAACTCAGGGTTGCAAAAGAAATACAAAGGTTTAAAAGCACATATGATATTTATAAACAATCTTCTTTAATACATACCATGAATAGTGCTTCAGCAGAGTCACCAATAAGTTTCTTCGGGTCCCATCGAGTGTGCCAAAAAGATATATTATTGATTGGAATTATGTAATATGTGCACCATATACAATCTCAGCCAAAGTATATCAAGAATAGACTACGATAGTAGTCTGATCTTCGAAGAAGGCTGGCTCCTTATCTATTGGGTACAAGAAAAGTAACAGGAAAGAAAATAAAAGGAGTAGAGTGCAAGAAATTTAAGCAAAGAGCTCAGGGTAACAAGAAAGAAAGCAAAGGTAGATCACTAGTTCAACGTGAGCTTTCACAAGGTGTGAAACCTTGGCCTGAATCTAGTGTAGCAGCTACAGTACAAGCTCTCACTCTTTAATAGTTTTCCAATCTTTACTCTACCATGTTTGCAAACATAGTTATACTAACAGCTCATAATTATCATTCGGGAAACATTCCATAGGTGCCACAATGTAACCTGATTAAGAATAACAATTACAAATGCTAGATAAGAAAGGTCAAAATGATATCATATTATTGATAAAATTGTAGGTCTTAGAGAACAAATGTAAAGATCAAAACTAGGGCTTCCAACCTCCTTTCACTTTATTTCCCCTATACTTATACTGAAAAAAACAAAAGTTATAAGAAATGGAAAATAGAACGGTTACAAAAATGGCCTTAAGATTCTGGCCACCTCTAACTATCACTATCTATATATGCCACTTGGCAGAATATTACAAAAATTGAGAAGATCATGGAAGGTAACGACTTCTCGATAGCTAAGATCTCACCTCACGCTGACATCATCTCCTCTGGGCTTTGGCTCTTGCCAAAAATAAAATTATTATTAACTTCACATTCCAGGACATTCCTCTTACTGATCTCAAACTTTCAATTATCTCTTGCTGATCTCACCTTCTTCAGAACCTGATCTTTGCCAAAATTATGACTATCTTTTCTTCTGTGATGTCATCACTTTACTCCGGAACACTTTTATTTCCGAAACACTTAATTTACGGACCCCAGCTTTTCAATTATCTCTTGCTGACCTCACCTTCTTCGGAACTTGATCTTTGCCAAAACTGTGACTATCTTTTCTTCTATGATGTCATCACTTTACTTCGAAATACTTTTATTTTTGGAACACTTAATTTATGGACCCCGGCTTTTCAATTATCTCTTGTTGACCTCACCTTATTCGAAACTCGGTCTTTGCCAAAACTATGACTATCTTTTCTTCCATGATGTCATCACTTTACTTCGGAACACTTTTATTTCTGAAACACTTAATTTACGAACCTCAGCTTTTCAATTATCTCTTGCTGACCTCACCTTCTTTGGAACTCGATCTTTGCCAAAACTGTGACTATCTTTTCTTTCGTGACATCATCATTTCACTTCGGCACACTTTATTTACTGACTCCAGCTTTTCAATTACCCCTTGCTGACCTCACCTTCTTTGAAACTCGGTCTTCGCCAAAACTATGACTATTTTATTCTTCTGTGACATCATCATTTCACTTCAACACACTTTATTTACTATGTATGGATAAACAGTAAAGTGGATTTCCTTAGTTTAATGGTGGTATAATAAATCTTATCATACAACAATCAAGATGATACCTTATGAAGCACTATATGGCCAACCTCCACCTACCATCACTTCCTATATTTAAGGTAGCATGAATTTACAAGAAATGGGCACCACCCTCCTCAATCAAAAAGATATTGTTTGCCTCATTTAATAAAATACTCATGTAGCTCAACATTAGATGAAATAGCAAGTTGATAAACAATGGATCAAATGATAATTCCAAGAAGGAGATATGATTTCCTTACACCTTTAGCCATACAAAAAGACTTGTCTTAGATTAAAAGGACCTCATAAATTAGCTCCATGCTTTTATGGCCCTTATAAAATACTCCAATGCATTGGATCAACAACATATAAGTTGGAACTTTTGGCATCTTCTAAGATCCATCCCATTTTTCCATTTTCCTTATCTCAAGCAAGTTTTGGGATCCTAAACTATGATCTAGAAAGATATACTAGAATTTAGTGAGGAAGGATCCATTCTGATTGAACCTAAGGTTATTCTTGATCGATGCACATGTCAACTTCATAGCCACACTATCATTGATGTTCTTATAGGCTAACAAGGACTTAATAATGAAGATGCAACTTAGGAATCACTCCATTAGCTTGAGTAGCAATTTCTAAGCTTTTAGCTTTGAGGTTAAAACTCCTTTTAAGAGGGGTGTCATGTTAGGACCCTATGTCCCAACATTTATTTAGTACTATTAGTAGCTTATATTAAATACTAGAAGGCCAACATATTTTGTAAGGTAAAAAGCTATTTTGTATTGAGAGGCTAATTAAGGTCAGGGTAGGTGGCATATAAATATGTGTGGAAAAGGATTAGTAGGTAGCTAAGAAAATAATTATCTTGAGATTGTAATGAGGTATCCCCCTCAAAGTAGAAAGTGATTCATTATGATTCAATACAATGATTCAATGTGTTATTTCCATATTAGGATTCTGTTACTCTCTTGTTTGTGTTATTACATTGTGAGATTAAGATTCATTCATTGTTGTTTACTATTATTTTGGCTAGAATCCAATTTTAGAATGTTCAAATTCCTAACATTAGTATCAAGAAGTACATTATGGAGTTTGCATTAAATATAATCAAATTAAAAGGTTTTAATCAAATATTATATGTTAATTTAAATATTCATTAAAAATTATGATACTGAATATTATCAAATCTATTATATTTAGTGGATAAGAATCATTAGCTCTTACGAACATAGTTGATATATGTTGACATTCTCTACAATAAGGAAAAATATAATTAAAAAAAATTATAATATTATAAATAGTAATAAGAAAAATAATTTTCTTATTAATACATTAACCTCATCTTCTTACCTTGGTTATCATTTTGAGTCTCTTATGTATTCCCTTTAGCAAATTTATAGTTCAACATTTCATTTTTTTAATGATGTATTCCATCTCTTTTTTGCATTGATAAGTTAAATTTATTTTATGCAATTTCTTTTAAGTATAACTAAAATTTATTTATTGAATATTTAAATTTACTTTTAATTCACTTGATGTCATTCCTATTTTTGGAATTTGGTTGTCTACTTTATTTGGAGGGGCATTATTATTTAAATATAATAAAGGTAAAGGTAAATTATATTAACGTCCATTGGAAACCAAGTGTGATTGATGAGATGAAAAATTTGTATTTGTCATATGATGTAGCATGTATATCTTGTACTGGGAATGGAACATGTGAAACAGGTCACAACAAGGTCAACACATTATCAACTTAACTAACAACTAAGTTAACCCTTAAATAAATGTAGAATTCCATAACTAAATTTATTATTCAGAAAACCCTTAAAAATTTAGGCTTGGAATAAATGAGATCATTACTTATAAGAGATGAAATATAATTGAACAAGTTGGATCCTTTTTGCTACATGGCTTGTAAAACCTCCAAATAGGGATATCAATTATTATCTCTTGGAAATAATATTTCACTATAAGAATTTGATTATTGGTTTTAGAAAAGGGTATGTTACTATATAAATTAAAAATTCATTTTGGATTTATTAAAGTTGGGTAAAAAAAATATAATATTAATTACATATACCATAACTTAAGAATACAAAAGAATATTAATATTAATAAATAAGAAAAATATTACATAATAATGTTATGATTAGCAAGGTACAATTATTGGAAAAAGAATGTTTCATTACATATATGAGATAGGCCATAGAATTGATAGCATTAACACTAACATGTCATTCTATGGAAGATTGGTTAAGCTTTGAACATATTTTAGAAATATTAAAAGGTTGATAATGTTGTAATTATGTTCATTATGATCTCTTATATTTGAATATGGTAACCTTTGATAATTTGAATTACTAAATCAATTTTTATATAAAATGTGGACATATTTTGAACTCCATCAAGTTCAAACTAGGTAATTAATCAAAAGGGAGAAATGAATAGATGATAATAAGTGCCTCATATGATTTGGAGTCTTTGCAAGAGAGACGAATGAGTTAGCATGCATGTACTAAGCAAATATGTGGTAATCATCAATTAATGAAAGCTCAAGTATTTGGTATAGTACCCATTATCTCGTGAGATGGAATTATATCAAATCATATATCGTAGGTAGTTTGATTGGAAAGGATGATATTAAAGAGAAAAGGTAGCTACGTAGTCACTTAATAGAGCCAATTTGAGAAGATAAGCAATTGAATACCATGGATGGTAAATTGGTCAAAATGGAGCCCTCGAACATGGGCATGGCTAGGAAGAATAAGAAAGTACGAGATATTTTATGTGAATGAGAAATGAAAGAGTTCATGAAATCTGAAATCTTGTAGAGGATTTAATTTAGCAATGTTGATGGAGGTAGCTATATCCTATGAGAGAGGAAAATGCATAATCAAAGAACATGAATTTGAAGTTAATTATGAAAATAAATTACATAAGTTATTTCCATGCCTAAGGTTGGGAAGGAGATGAAGAGGGAAACCAAATTGAATAAGGTAGATGAAAGTTTTAAATTCAAACACAAAGGAGAGATCTTCAGCAAATTAGGATCGGCCCATTCGAATGCATTAGTCTTCCAAAGTCATGGGATGAGGTTACTAAAGCTCTCATATGATATATGAAGTTAGATGAAAGATAAAAGGTATTTTATACATACTACTTTAGTTTATATATTCAATTTAGACATAAAGAGGAAGAAATTATAAATTTCCCCTTCTTAATTTGGAATTTATTGGAAATATAAATTTAAAAATATAAGGATATATGGAATAGTGTACCTGTACATCAATCAATTATTAAATTATTGTATGATGTGGCTCTAAGTAAGCAACCTATGAGGAATCCTAGTCTTATAACTGAAAAAATAATTATTAGGGTTATTTATAGAATATTTAATTTAACCAATTCATCATAAAATAATAAAAAAATGATGACATGAAAGATGACAATGACCTAATTGATCTTGACCTATCAAACTATACTAATGAAAGATACAAACCTATACTTTACCTATGACAATGAATGAAGGTCATATATGATCGAAAGAGGATGAATGATAAGCTTCTTTGAAGAATGGAGCCACCAATCCAATCTCAACCTAGCAATGTTGTCAGGAAACCAACAATATCACCAAACTACCTTTCTGGAATGCCTCACCCTTTTGCTCAATATCATTATCACACATTTAATATATCAAATATGACTTACAAATGGATAAAATATCACAAGAATGTAGAGCTTTGAGTATAAAAAATCTAGATATGATAGGTTACATTGAGAAACATCGGTCATGAATTCATAAGTATATTTTCACCTATCAAGGATTCAAGACTATGTTATGTCATATCATATCTTTGATCATGCACAACCATCAACCTTTATAGGTAATATGTATAGTTCTAAGGCTCCTCTTTAGGCTTATTTTGGTGTGGGTCTAACTTGTTATCATAAAATATAAAGGTAGATTACATTGCATAAGCATAAGAGAATTTATTTAATAAATTAAATAAATCATTTCGAGTACCTAAAAGGTTATTTTAATTAAATTAAAATTCCTTTTTTATGTTAACATTTGGTAAGAAATTGGAAGAGGATTTAAGAAATATGCCCATGTACATATGATTACAAAGGGAAGAAGGTAAGGTAGAGTACAGAAAGGGGATGAAGGAGAAGTGATGGAAAATTAGGGGGATAGGGTCAATTTTGATCAGGTTGATAAGGAAAATGATAGATCCATAGAGAATAAAATCTTAGTGATTGATGGTAAGTGGGGATGCAAAAATAGAAGTAAAAATATCCCCTTTTCAATATCCCAAAACCCAATAAAGTATCCAATAAGAATTGCAATTAGGATGAGGTCAAATGAGAGTAGGATGATTATCCATGTGATGTTGGAAAAGGGGAAGGCAATGCCATCTCCTCACAAGATAGCATAACATAATGCATACCTATAACTCCCATGGATTATTAAGAAGTAGATGGAATGCTTAGTTAATTTGGCTATGAAGAGAGGAAAAATAACTATAACCCATCATAAAATTAATGTAAAGATAAAACTAATGAGGATGGTACATACTTTCTTGCACTAGGAAATAAAGGTAATAAGGTTATACCTATCATAATGCAAAAGAACAAGCAAATTCATAATAAGATGTTATTTTTGGTAATCAGGAGATGAAGTGAAACTAGTTCTTAGTTTGAATAAATTCCACTAAACATCTCATTGGTGACTAGAATGATGGGAAGTGCTTATGTCAAATTTTACAAAGATAAATATAAGAGAATGGTATTCCAATTCAAGGGGAAAGGATATGATCATTCTGTAGTAAACTTTAGTCTATGTTAGCATGATATATATAGGGAGATCTGTAGTTTTGAGGTTGTTTTAAATCTTTATACTATGTATGGAATTTAAGTTTTAGTCAATATATATAAGGTTGGGGCTTTGTATTCATTAGATGATAATATGCATAGAATAGTATGTATGAAGGATTAAGGGAATCTACTTCACTCTTAGAGTTTGTTAGTGAAATGATTTATGTAAAGAGACTTTTCCCTCTCCTTATATAGGTAGTAAATGTAGACTCTAAATAATAAAAATTAATTATTATTAGGGGTTAATCAATGCACTATTTGGTCCACTCAATTTATTAACATATATCATAAATATGAAAATAATGATAAAATAGTATACATGTTCATTTTAATTAATTCATATATTAAAATGATAAACAATATCATACATCAAAAATGAATAAGCATTCATGCATTAGCATACCGTTAGCAACCTAAATAGGGCATGCCATTAATGCCATGGAAGAGGTCAAATCAAGAGTGCGATAAGAAATAAAAATATGATTGAACGAATGAATGATAATATAATGAATGTTCAATAAAGGTAAGTGTTGATTGTGATTGTGTAATATATGCGTCGTATACAATCTCAGCCAAAGTATTTCAAGAACTGACTATAATGATAGTCAGATCTCCGGAGAAGGCCGGTTCCTTATCTATTGGGTACAGAAAAAGTAACAGGAAAGAAAATAAAAGAGTAGAGTGCGAGGAATTCAAGCAAAGGATTCAGAGTAACGAGAGAAGAGCCAAGGTGGAACACTAGTTCAGCTCAGGCTTTCACTGGATGTGAAACCTTGGCTTGAATCTAGTGTAGCAGCTATAGAACAAGCTCTCACTCTCTAATAGCTTTTCAGCTTTACTCTACCATGTATGCAGACACAGTTATACCGATAATTCATAACTATCATTCAGGAAACATTCCAAAATTACCACAACATAACCCAATTAAGAATAACAATTACAAACATCAGATAAGAAAGGTCAAGATGGCATTATATTACTGATAAAATCAAAAGGTCTTAGAGAACAAATGTAAAGAGCAATACTAGGGTTTCCGACCCCTATTACATTATTTATTCCATTACTTATACTGGACTGAAAAAAGTTACAAGAAAAGAAAACAGAACGGTTACAAAAATGGCCTCAAGATTCTGGCCTTCTTTAACTAACTACAGTTCATGGATGCCACTTGGTGAAATATCACAAAACTGAGAAGTTTTCGAATAGAAACGGCTTCTTGATTACTATAATTTTCACTCTCGCTGATGTCATCATCTCCCAAAAATTGGTTTTCGCCAAAATACAGCTACTTTCTCTTTTGGTGACTTCATCTAATCATTCCAAAACACTTTATCATGGACCCCAGCTTCTCAATCGTCTCTTGCTGACCTCATCATTCCCTAGACCCGAACTTAGGCAAAACTAAGGCTAGTACTGACGTCATCCCGGAACACTTTACTCTCAGACTTCAACTTTTCAACTATCTCTCGCTGACCTCATCATCTCCCAGACCCGAACTTAGGCAAAACTGAGACTACCACTGATGTCATCTCTTTATTCCAGCTTTTCAACTATCTCTTGCTGACCTGATCATCTCCCGGACCCAGACTTAGACAAAACTGAGACTAGCACTGATGTCATTCCGAAACACTTTATTCATGAACCTCGATTTCTCAACCATCTCTCGCTGACCTCATCATCTCCCGGACCCAAACTTAGGCAAAACTGAGACTACCACTGACATCATCTCTTTATTCCATCTTTTCAACTATCTCTTGCTGACTTGATCATCTCCCGAACCCAGACTTAGACAAAACTGAGACTAGCACTGATGTCATTTCTTTATTCCGAAATCCTTTATTCATGAACTTATTGGGAATTTTGAAACGAAATCACGATAGAGAGCATGCTGGAAGTGAATTAAATAATTCTTTATGTATGAATATACATTATGGCGACTTCTGGGGGAAAATTTTGCCTTCATTAAAGAGGAATTTTGAACTCAGCCTCAAAATATAAAACTAAAATTTATTGCCTCAATTTTGAGTTCCTAAAAATTGCAACACCTTATCCCAACTTACATGGCTTCTGAAGAAGTCTTTTATTCTTGATTGGGCTAGTGCTATGCTGTTCAAAATCTCATAAGAGATTTGCCCATGTCTGTGCAAGAACTGCTGCAAGCTCACCTCCTTATGGGCACATTGTTCAAAAAACTTAAACAAATTTGACTCATCAAAAGAATTCAGCAATAGATCTATATCTTCAGCCTTTTGGCTATCTTCTTGAATATGTTTCAAAATTTCTGCTTCAGGGGTGGGTGAACTGTCCTCCTTCCATAATCCCAGAAATCTAGCCTCGATCAGTTTCTTTATTTCAGCTTTCTGAGGCTCTACCCCTTGAAGTTGTTTAACTACATTATTCTTTATTTCTTGGCAGACCCATTTTCCATAGACTGGGTAATTGATTGCTGAAATCAAATCAACCCTATCACCTACATTCAGGGCTTGAAGTTCCGGGAGATGATCAGGTCAGCAAGAGATAGTTGAAAAGCTGGAATAAAGAGATGACATCAGTGGTAGTCTCAGTTTTGCCTAAGTTCGGGTCTGGGAGATGATGAGGTCAGCGA
>Ga0181465_100533_pt1 | contig 15489 bp, 16 predicted proteins | sample InSIn3gowninarea_FD_119076 | JGI IMG/M metagenome (GOLD analysis project Ga0181465, IMG submission 119076) | Clean room microbial communities from NASA Spacecraft Assembly Facility at Jet Propulsion Laboratory, Pasadena, California, USA -... ... | reverse complement strand
GAAGTGTCGCGTGAGGTCTGGGGAGGGAAGACTGGTGGAAGGGGATGGAATGGCGTCCGATCCCAAGTCAGAGCTTCGCCCCGCGGTCAAGGAGCTGCGCATCGCTCTGTTTTGGGTTATTGTTCGGGGCGCTGAAGATACGTCGGCTCTACATCGTTTGCAGGCCAGACCCGAGCTCTTTCTGCAGATCTTTTGCCCGCGACCGCTGCGAACCAACTTCCAATGAACTGCACATCCTCCATTGCGACTTCCTTCACTGATACAGCCTGACGTCAGGCGTATCGGTCCCCCACCTGCTATCGCAGCACTTGTAAGTCATCGAGAGTGGCTTGGAGCAGTGTTTGAGCCGCCGAACCTCTGACAGGTAGAGCACGTTGCTGACTCTGCTTAGAAGCATCGATAAGGCCCAGCTCTCAGCTCGAACACACCCAACTGTACATCAGACCAGTACCTGCAGCTCGACGAAGCTAGCACCGCTAGCGCAGTTTCCCCACAAAGAACGTTTGTCCTCGCGTGGGGGAAGGAGCAGAGGAGCCGGGGTGGCACGCGAGCTTTTTCAAGGCGAAGCCGGGCATCTCATTGAAGCACAAAACGTAGAGAAAAGACAAAAACATATCATAGCGTACAGCGTCATGACAGTGCGCAGTTACATGATTGATCTATATTATGGTCTATCAGGGTATCTTCATCTTGCAAGACATGCTGTGCAAACCTTCGGGCCAGACGATCGCCAAATCCCACAATGCACCCCCGACGCTGCCAACTAGATCCCATCTCAAATTAAGGTGTCACGCAGAAACAGCAGCAGCAGCAACGAGCGCATCAAACCCACTCCCCTTGTTTGAATAATAATGTTTGCCCTCCACACCCTGCCAATTCGGCCCAATAAACCCACCTTCTCTATCCCTCGCCCAAATCGCATCAGCGTTCTTCTGCAGGAACACCACATACTCCTCTCTCGGCGAGGCAGCATGCAAGTACTTCAGATTCCGCACAAAGACGCCCTTGAACATCGCGCGTGTCGTGTCTAAATCCTCAGGCCAGCCGATTTCTGTGAGGATGCCGTCAGAGTCGACGAGGTGGGCCATTGCGCCTTCTGCAATGCGGTGGGCGGTTTCGAGGTATTTGGAGTCGGAGGTGAGTTTGTGCAGTTCGGCAAAGGCGCTGAGGATCACGCCGCTGTTGTAGGTGAAGACTGTGCCCGTTGGCTCGCAGGTGTTGATGTCGACGCCGTCGCTGACAGTGTTGTTGCTGTTGATGAGGCCAGAATCGAGGAACCAGTGGGCATTCTCAATCGCCATATCTCGATAATAGTCCTTCTTCTCTGGCGCACGGTTCCCCAGCGCAGCCGCAACGTTGAGAAAGAGCTCGTTTGCAATTGACGCAATATACGTGTGCTCTTTCGACCACCAGTGCCCACCACATACCGCATTCCGCCCCGTCTTCATATCATCGAACGTTCTCTTCGCAGCGTCAAGATACCGCTCTTTCTTCGTGACATCGTAGATCCGGATCAACGCCATTGCCCACCATCCCTCGTCGTCGTAATATTCGTTGTGGAAATTCCCTCCATTGAATGCCCGTGCGCGGTCTACTGAGGTCTCGAAGTAATACTTTGAGATGTCCATGAAGCGGTCTGGGGCAAGGTCTGTGAGATCTGCAATTGTGCATAGGAAGTTTGGCGACTGCCACCACATGTTGTCCCAGAGGCCGGTGGTGCGGTCGAACCATCTTGCGTTGAGGGCGTTGGCGGTTATGAGGGCGTTGTTGATGTAGGTTTGGCGTGTGACGGCTTCGGCGGAGATATAGTTGGTTGTTAGGGGTAAAGAATAGGAAAGGGAGGCTTGAAGGAAGAGGACGAGGGCGAATGGGAGGGTGTGGAGGGCAAACATTATTATTCAAACAAATGATGCAAGAAATGCCAAAGGAGAGTATGAGAGTAATGAAAAGACTGGGTTGACTGGTAGAGGTACAACGAGCAACCTCGAATGGGTGGACGCCAACTGTGAGATATACTTGCCTCGATTGTCCAAGAGTCCGCGGCTTCGACCAGATTAAACTGGCCGAGAGCGTTCGACCATCCTGCTACACGCTCAGAGAGGCCTCGAGTACTGCAATTTGCGGTCAACGTCCAAGTAGACAGTGCTTTGTCTGGTCTTGAGATCTTGGCAGTCGTCCAGTAGATAGATGGCCTTGGAGCACGTACTCTTCCAAGTCTCCAAGATAGTACACGGCGTGGCGTCTCCTGTTTGGTCTGCGCTGATTGTAAGAGCCTCAGCTGCCCCAGGGCTATAAGTGGCTGCGATAACATCCAGGAGACCGACACGGAGCGCAGAGAGATAGATGACACTGTGGCGAGTGGACGTTGAGTGGCACCAGCGTATCGAATCTGCTACAGCTATAAGCAGCGTGAAACCTCAGCGTTGTAATCGGCAGATGGAGAGCGAGCATATCGGAGCGAGATCTCCCAGTTTGGATGTTTGGTCTTGAAACGCTGTTGGCGAAGTGGAAGCAGGTTCCGATCGTGTGTGGGCCTGATTACCCTTTCCAGTGGCGGCCAAGAAAATTGCATTTCTGAGGGCGTTAGTTAACGTGGGCGAGTCGCGTGTGTCGGCGACGAGGTTCTGAGGAGAAAGCAGAGGAAAGACTTGGCTGTGAGGTGCAGAAGCGCGTCTCCTGAAACGTTTGAGAGTGAGAGTGAGAGGCTGCTCAGACATTCGCACTTGCCTCGATTGAGATTCCGTTTCTGGTCTTGCGAGACAAATCGCGTCCCTTCGCGCTCTATCCCATTTCTCGCAGTCATCAGTATACAATCCCATTGCGAACGCAATCCCACTCTTTGGTTGAGACTGCCGCCGCACTGTAGCGCTTTGTGTCTCGTCTCATGCGAGCGGCCCGATCAGTCATTTGGCGGCGACGTCAAGCAAAGGCAGTTGCTGCTACCTACGGACGAAGGCCGAATACTGGGAGCGTTCAACCATGATCCGGGGCGGAGCTGATCTTGAACGTCGACACACTCTGTCGTGGCACGACAATATTCGGCTACGCCATTGCCCGTTCGGCAATAGCTTCACTCTTCATGTCCAAACAGCTGTATTGCCGGTTGGAACGGCTCTCGGCACTGCTTCATGTGGAAGGTGCGGGGCGACGGTGCAGGTTCGCCACCAACACTACTACGACCGTACTCTTGGAAGTACAAACAGTCTGCATACTCCCGAGGCTTGTTTTGACGACGCCGATAGCGGCTCAGCAGCATCTCTAAGGTAGTACAAGTAATATTGAACCTGTGATAACGTTCTCAGAGCATTACCCTATCCGCATCGATCAACGAACAGGAACATCTCTTCCCACCCTCTCTCCCCCATCTTCTTCAAGATGGCCCCATCAGCAACGAGTGTCGACGACCAAAACGGATCCCCTAACGGCGTGAACGGCAGCCACAGCAATGGCTTCACCTCCGCAACAAACAACCACATTGAGGACGATTACGACGTCAGAGTCCCGCTGAACGACCAATATGCCTTCACGCCGCGGAAGCTGAAAGTCATCACTATCGGTGCTGGGTTCTCGGGGCTGTTGATGGCGCATAAGTTCCAGCATCGGTACCCGGAGATGCAGGAGTACGTGGAGCATGTGATTTTGGAGCGGCATGGGGAGATTGGAGGGACGGTGAGTTAATGGAGTTGAGTTGTCCATGATGGGCGGAGGAGGAAGCAGGTGTTGGACGAGTTAAGGATGTTGCTGATGAGTGATAGTGGCTCGTCAATACGTATCCTGGGGTGCAGTGCGATGTTCCGTCTCATATTTACGTACGTCCTCCCTCTCAGACCATTCCGCCCAACATTCCATCGACTGACCATCCCAGGCCTTCCCCTTCGACCCCAACCCGGACTGGTCCAGATTTTACGCTAGCGGCAAAGAAATCCACGAATACATGCATCGCATCACTCGGAAATGGAACCTCGATCGAGACGTCAAGCTGAACCACGAGGTGAAGGAGGCTCGGTGGATGGATGATCGGGGGCAGTGGAGGGTCACTGTGGAGAACGAGGGGAGAACGTGGGAGGAGTATGCCGATGTGCTGTTGAGTGGTCAGGGGGTGCTTGTGTAAGTTGCCTTCTCCCATCACGCAGGCTCGGGATGTCGCGTGACCGAGGACTGCAATCAACGTCCATCTGGTAGATCGGAGTCCAGCTGATGTTCGTCCAGACACTACAAGTGGCCCCAAATCCCCGGCCTAAACACCTTCAAAGGCCACAAGACGCATTCAGCAAATTGGACGCATGACTACGACTACAGCAACAAGCGCATCGCAGTCATCGGCAACGGCTCCTCCGGCATTCAGATCGTGCCTCAACTCCGAAAACTCCCGGGAACAGAGGTGACAAACTTCATCCGCGGACCAACATGGGTCTACTATCGAGTGCCCCCATCAAAGCATTTGGGAAGAGAGACAGATGACCCCAATCCGGAGTATACGGAGGAGGAGAGGCGCCGATGGAGAGAGGACCCAGAGGAGCTGAAGAAGTACCGCAAAGGTATGATCCACCGCACGAACAAAGCCTTCAGCATGTTCGTCAAAGGCTCCAACTCCAACTCCGACGCCGTGAAATTCGCCACAGAGCAAATGGCCGCCAAACTGGGCCACGACCCCGAGCTCTGCGCCATGGCGATCCCCAAATGGGAAGTCGGCTGCCGCAGAATCACCCCGGGACCGGGCTACCTAGAGTCTTTCACAAAACCGAACTGCCACCTCACTAACAGCGGGATAACGCACATCTCGGAGCACGCCGTGCACACCGCCGACGGCAAAGTGCACGAAGTGGACGTCGTGGTCTGCGCCACGGGCTTCGACGTCTCGCACCGCCCGCACTACCCCGTCGTCGGCCTCCGCGGGGTCGACCTCGCGGAGAAGTGGAAAGAGGAGCCTGAGTCGTACATGAGCGTCGCGACGTCGGATATGCCGAACTATTTTATTATGATGGGGCCCAATGCGGTTGTCGGCCACGGCTCGCTGATGGAAGCCCTGAATTGGACGGGCGATTACTTCTGCAAGTGGATAAGGAAGATCGCTACGGAGGATATCAAGTCTGCGGTCCCTAAGCGGAAAGCCGTAGAGGCTTTTGTGAGGTATGGGGATGAGATCCATAAAAAGCTGGTCTGGACGGGGAATTGCGTGAGTTGGTATAAGAATGGGAAGGTTGATGGACGGGTGACGGCGCTGTTTGGAGGCAGTGCGGTGCTTTACAAGCACTTGATCAGCGACATCCGGGCGGAAGATTTCGACATCCGATACAGGAGCAACAACGAGTTCGGCTTCATGGGCAATGGTTTTACGAAGGAGGAGTTCGACGATCACTCTGATCTGTCTTTCTATATTGAGCATTAGTCGACGTATCTCTAATGCTGCGTTACTTAGGAAGGATTTCCGACTCTGGAAAGCATTTCAAGGCCAACCTCACCTGTGAGCTACAGCTGTCTCAGGAAAACTGCAGCGGCAACTCCTCCGCCTCTAGAGCTGCTTTCACGCTCTCCCTCTGCTCGACGGCTTTTGCGAGTCTCCCATATTTCGGATAGTGCTTGTACATCCCGAAGTCAAAGCGCTTGCCCCAAGTCCAGAAGATGTACCTGCTCGAGCGCATCCGCGTCAGCAAATTTCCTCACCATCAAATGCTCAGCCACGAGAACTCGCAAATTAACATCCGCAACCGTGAACCCCTCCCCAACAAGATACTCCCCCTTCCCCTCCAAACACTCTTCAATCCGCTCATAGGACTCCTCAACCGTCTTCCTCCCCTTCTGCACAACTCCGACCCTCGCAGCCTCATCGTCCGTGAACCTCCCGGGACGGAGAATCATTCCATACCCGTACCCATGCAACGTCCCGCTCAACCAGCACAGCCACGAGTACACTTTCGCCCGCTCCAGCGCATTCTTGCCAAAAAGCTCTCTCTCCGGCTTTAGGCTGGCGATGTAGGTTAGGATGGCTGGGTTTTCTGTGATGATCGCGCCAGCATCGCCAGAGCCGTCCGAGACGTGGAGCGCGGGGACGAGGCCGGCGTGGTTTGTGTTGCGATAGTCTGAGGCAGAGAGGGATCCGTCTGCGCTTGCTACGCCATTAGGGGTGAAGGTCATGAGGACTGTGGTGAAGGGGATTTGGAGCTCATGGAGGAGGATGTGCGGGGCGAGAGAGCAGGCGAGATTTGCGCGGTAGAGGGTGAATTTTGGGGACATGGTGGACAGGAGTAAGGACTGTTTGAGCGGGATAGGGTATTGAATGGGAGGTAGAAGCGCTGTTAAGTACCTACCGGCATGAAGTTCTAATACCAGCACGCCTCGTAAGCAGTAAGAAGGATCGCATAGTGGTCCGGCGGATTCGGGGCTGTCGCATTTCATAGCTATGACTTTGTCATAACAGCAGTGTAGATCCTTCAATGCTTGGTGCGAACGGAACGTATACCGCATGCTGCCGTGAGAGTCCATTGCTGAAGGGGCCTTGTTTCGTCAGCAAGGGAAAGCTCTCTTCCCTGACTGTAGACGTCTTGCTGCAGGATGATGAGTCCACAGTGTCGTTCCGTTCACATACTGTAAGCGGATACGAGACCTTCTGTCGGCAGTGTACGTGATGCTGATGATTATGAGATTTCGGGGAAGAAGAGATGAAGGAACGGGGGAAAGTTGGCGACCACGTTTCGCTGGTCGAAAAACGTCCAAGCGTTTTGGAGATGCTTGGCATGCATGGACATCGAACTTTTTAGCGCCGAAACATTCGAGCTTTTGGCCACCAGCACGCATGACTACTGCAGGATCAGTCAGTAAGGCGAAAGTGAGCAGCCATGGACGAACTCTTCGACGTATTCGATGAGAAAGCGGCAAAGCGGAAGGAGGGTGGCAAGAAGGAGAAGAAAGACAAAAAGAGCAAGAAACGATCACTGAACGGCGAGATCAAGAGTCCGCAGAACGGCGAAGAGTCTGCGCATGCGGAGCCAGTCGAGGCCAGCGCAGAGAACATAAGCAGTGAAGATGTACAAACGAATGGCGCACCGCAAAAGCGCCGCCGACGAGATGACGAGCCCGAGCCGGTGACCGCAGATACCTTCGAAACGGAGCAGTCCCGCGAGGTCGCTGCTTCCGCCGGTCTACAGGCGCAGAAGGATGATCAGGCGGTGGTGCTCTCACATCAGGTCCGCCATCAGGTCTCGCTACCACCCGACGGACAATACAACTACGTGCCCATCTCGCAGCACAAGCGACCCGAGGAACCCGCCAAGGTCTTCCCGTTCAAGCTCGACCCTTTCCAAGAAGTCTCCATCGCTTCGATTGAGCGCAATGAGAGTGTGTTGGTCTCGGCGCATACCAGCGCTGGCAAGACGGTGGTGGCAGAGTATGCCATCGCGCAGTGTCTGAAGAACAACCAAAGAATCATCTATACAAGTCCCATCAAGGCTTTGAGCAACCAGAAGTACCGAGAGTTCAATGCAGAGTTTGGCGATGTTGGTCTAATGACCGGCGATGTCACGATCAACCCCACAGCGACCTGCTTGGTTATGACTACCGAGATTCTGCGATCGATGTTATACCGCGGCTCGGAGATTATGCGTGAGGTGGCTTGGGTGGTGTTTGATGAGGTACACTACTTGCGCGACAAGTCTCGAGGTGTCGTGTGGGAAGAGACGATCATACTTCTGCCAGACAAAGTACGCTACGTGTTTCTGTCAGCGACCATCCCAAACGCGATGCAGTTTGCGGAGTGGATTGTCAAGACGCACCACCAGCCTTGTCACGTTGTGTACACCGACTTCCGACCGACACCTCTCCAACACTACCTCTTCCCTGCCGGCGCAGACGGCATTCACTTGGTGGTAGATGAGCAAGGACACTTCAGGGAGAACAACTTCAACAAGGCCATGGCTGCGATTGGTGACAAGGCTGGAGATGATGGCTCAGATCCGCTGGCGAAGCGGAAAGGCAGAGGCAAGGATAAGAAGTCGAACAAGGGAGGTCGAAAGGACGGACCGTCCGACATCTACAAGATCGTGAAGATGATTATGATGAAGAACTACAATCCGGTTATTGTGTTCTCGTTTTCGAAGCGAGATTGCGAGAACTATGCACTGCAGATGAGCCAGCTTGCGTTCAACACGGACGATGAGAAGGCCATGGTCACGAAAGTGTTCAACTCCGCAATCGAGATGCTGTCGGACGAGGACAAGGAGCTGCCGCAAATCCAGCACATCTTGCCGCTCCTCCGCAGAGGTATTGGCATACATCATTCCGGTCTCCTACCCATCTTGAAGGAGACCATCGAGATTCTGTTCCAGGAGCATCTGATCAAGGTCCTGTTCGCAACCGAGACGTTCTCCATCGGGCTCAACATGCCTGCAAAGACTGTGGTATTTACTTCCGTGCGCAAATTCGACGGTGTCCAGCAACGATGGGTTACACCGAGCGAGTTCATTCAGATGTCTGGTCGCGCAGGTCGGAGAGGTATCGACGACAGAGGTATTGTCATCATGATGCTGGACGAGAAGATGGAGCCAGCTGTCGCCAAGGAGATTGTGCGCGGTGAGCAGGACAAGCTCAACAGTGCGTTCTATCTTGGCTACAACATGATTCTCAATCTTGTCCGTGTCGAAGGCATCAACCCGGAGTTTATGCTTGAGAGCTGCTTTGCATCATTCCAGGCTTCGGCATCCGTGGGTGATGATCAGAAGAAGGTCGACGAGATGATCCAGAAGCACCACGACATGGTCATCGAGGATGAGGATGAGATCAAGGACTACTATAAGACGCGCAAATCACTGGACGAGTATGCCAGCAAAATGAAGGGCATCATCACAGACCCGCAGTATCTAAACAAATTCCTACAGATGGGCCGGTTGGTGAAAGTGAAGCACGGCGAGTACGACTTCGGCTGGGGCGCGGTGATCAACTTCAACGAAGTGCGGCCCAGCAAGCACCAGAAGAAGGAAGAGATACCGAGATCGAAGAGCGTGGTCGTCGATGTGATGATGTCGATCGCAGCAGATGGCACAGCACCTGCGCAAGGCACAAGACTGGTGACGGAGCTACCGCCTGGGGTCCGCCCACCGCAACCCGGCGAGAAGAGCAAGATGGAAGCCGTCGGAGTTATGAACGGCGCCATCGACTCGATCGGCCACCTCAGGATCTTCATGCCCAACGACCTCCGCTCCCAAGACGGCAAAAACGCAGTCCGCAAAGCGCTGGAGCAGATCGACAAGCGCTTCCCGGACGGCATCGCCATCCTCGACCCCGTTGAGAATATGGGCATCCGAGACGAGACCTTCCATGAGTTGCTCCGCAAGATCGAACGGCTGGAGCACAAGCTCTTGAACCATCCTCTCCACAAATCCGAGGAGCTTCCGGCGTTGTACGACAAGTACGCGGCGAAAGTCGAGTTGAGCGAGCAGATCAAAGTTCTCAAAGCGCAGATCACCAAGACGCTCTCAGCGCTGCATATGGACGAGCTCAAGAACCGCAAGCGCGTCCTGCGTCGTCTGGGCTTCATCAACGACGCGGACGTCGTGCAGCTCAAAGCGCGCGTCGCGTGCGAGATCAGCACCGGCGACGAGCTCGTGTTGTCGGAATTGCTGTTCAACGGCTTCTTCAACGATTTGACGCCGGAGCAGATTGCGGCGGCGTTGAGTGTGTTTATTTTTGAGGAGAAGAGTCAGGAGGCGCCGCAGTTGAAGCCGGAGTTGGAGAAGCCGTTCAAGGATATTCAGGCGCAGGCTAAGCAAGTGGCGAAGGTTGCCAGTGAGAGCAAAGTCCTCACCAACGAAGAAGAGTACCTACAGACGTTCAAGTGTGAACTGATGGAGGTTGTGTTTGCGTGGAGCAAAGGCGCTTCTTTCGCAACCATCTGGTACGTGCCCGCCCATCGCCCATCCATCCACATACACATCTACTAACGATTTCCGTGCGTGATACAGCAAAATGACAGACGTCTACGAGGGCTCCCTGATCCGGCTCTTCCGCCGCCTAGAGGAGCTGCTGCGGCAGATGGCGCAGGGTGCGAAAGTCATGGGGAGTGAGGAGCTGGAGCAGAAATTCGAGGCGGCGCTGGGCAAGGTCAAGAGGGATCTTGTTGCTGCGCAGAGTTTGTATTTGTAGATAGTGGGTAGGTAAGTGAGGGACTTGTGGCGTGGAGATAGGGTGGGTGAGGGGAAGTGAGGTGAGAGGGTGCTACTGTGGAAGAGTGCATAACCACGGTATCGATGCCTTGTAGCCCTGTTGCCCAAACAAAGTCCCGATGCACAAGCTTGCGTGTATTCACGTTTGCCATGCCCTCAGACCTGACATGTAGAACACTTGCAGGGTATTCCAGCGCTTCAAGCATTTGTATCTGGGAAGGTCACACCCTTGCACCAGAGGTTCCGCATGCAGCTTCCTGGGAAGTTACGGCGAAAACAACTAATAAAAACGTAACTAGACGGCAGGCTGGCCCAGCAGGCTAGATCAATACGAGTATTGATCATAGACTGACTTTAAGAGCGACGACCCGCACTGCGTTTCCGTCTCAAGAAAGCATTATGTTTAGGTCTTTCGGCACCTACATCAGATGCGTTACTCAGTACACTATTATTAGCAGAGCCGCTTTCAATGGCAGCCAGAACAGGTCCTACGCATTGCGTATGACATCAAATACCACCAAAGCAGTTGATGTGAAGTACTTCAAGATTGTGGTGGTTCCGGACGACGGGTAGAGCAAGATTGTCGTTCGCGACGAAGATATCGAGTGAGGCTCGCTGCCGAACCCTCGCTCATTACCAAGCGAGACCAAGCAGCGCAGCGTGACAAGTTTCACTTCCATAATTTTGCATGAGGAAGGTGCGCTTCGATCGCGCCTTCCTCATCAGTGGTCCTCCTTCCTCGATGCCAAATGCGGGCAGCCCTCCGCTAGCGTGCGGAGGTGCGGCCGTGCAGTTTGGCCAATAGCAGCGCGCCGTGCACTGCGCGGCTTTCCTTCCTTTGCGGGTGGAATGAGCCATGATGCAAGCCATCACCTCCGCATGGTCCTCCTCGCCCTCTGAGACATCGGAGAAAGCTTGCTTGTTTAACAATGATTGGACACTGTTCGATCTCAACGGCGCTGATTTCGGGAGCGCATACCAATGATAGAGTGCAGCATTGCGGCTGCGCTCCTTCACGACATCAAGGCTGCCCTTCTGCGTCGCCCAAGACACTATTCGCCTTGTCTGGTTCCAACACTCGATCTCAGGCCTCGACGTCACTGTCTTTACGCCGTGAGCTTGTCTCATCAACTGCTCATCCCCTCTTGCGGAAGGCTAATCTAGAAGTAGACAAGATGTCGTCTGCCCAGCCAATCGGTAAGCGCTAGCCGAGGCGCTTTGACCGAAAGAAACGAGGCAGTGGCCCTGTTTCAGCCTGTCCAGTGACGTCGGATCTTCACGAAGGGCTGTGTTTGTGCGCTATCCACCCTGTTCTGGATGTACAAAGTACGTCAGATGTCGCGTGGACGTGGTGGTGCAATCAAGTCCGTGATTCACGAGGGTGTCGAAAGGAAAGTACAAAAGCGAGCAGGTGGCCGCGAGTATCTCCTACGTTTTGTCTCCTTCATTCAACCATCTCTCGAAAGTATCAAGACGTCCACCTCGCTCCATACAGTCCTCACAAAGTACCAAGACAAGAGTCTCTTAGACAATGGCCCGCCACACCACAACCCGCACAACCCGCACCCCGGCAACACGCACACACAAATCCGGCGGCATCATGTCCCGTCTGCGCAGCAAGCCCAAGACCGCACCAGCAACACGCGAGACACACCAATCTCGCAACCCCGTCACGGGCACGACAACGACAACCACCACGACTAAGCAGAAGACGCACCCTCACGGCGTTGGACATCACGGCCACGGTGGAGCCGGACCCATGGCTTCTGGCGGCCGAGCGCCTGCTACCCATCACCGTCGGAAGCCGAGTATGGGCGACAAAGTGTCTGGTGCACTGACCAAGTTGAAGGGGAGTTTGACGAAGAAGCCGGGTGTGAAGGTTAGTTGTTGTCATTGCTCCAGATTCGTGGTTTGAGCCGTTGTTGACTTGTTTTGCAGGCTGCGGGAACCCGACGCATGCATGGTACTGATGGCCGTGGTAGCCATCGGACCTACTAAGAGCATTAGTAGAACATGCTGCGCAATCTCTGAAGCTGTTTCGCGATGGCTGGCACAGGCGTTTAGACGACCGCCCTTCAACACGAAAGACTTCCCACCAGCGATCATACGAGAGGGCTTAAAGTATGAGTCGCACTGTCTCATTCTATCATGGGCAGTGCACGAAAACTGTTGAAATGGTACATGAAAGGCGAACGCATGGCTTGGGACGTGGAGATGTTGTTCAACGAGGCGAAGAAAGGAGTTTTAATGATACCCTGAGACGATGTTTGGTTGGCAAATGACTTGTTTCCGTAGCTGCTTAACCCAACACCCAACACGATCCGACTGCCCATGACTATTTGCCGAGATCGTCCCCAGACGCCGTCAACCACTCCCACCCCTGCAGCTTAACCTCCGCGCGGTGATCCGCGCCCTCGTCGACCGTTCCGTCAGGCATACAGTCAGAAGCCTTAATATGATCAATCCAAGACTGTCCTCCTTCCCTCGTCAATCGTTTCGTCATCCTGGCATACAGTCGGAAGCCTTGTTCCATCGAAGACTGTCCTCCTTCCCTCGTCATCCTGGCATACAGTCGGAAGCCTTAATATAGATCCACCCAAGACTGTCCTCCTTCCCTCGTCATCTGCTCAACCGATCTATCTGCCTTCGAACCCCAGTCCTCGTTGGCAATTACCTCCATTCCCACGAGGTCGGTCCGATCGTCCTTCGACAGCGTTAATCCCTCCAACTTCGTCCCTGCGCGGTGATCTGCTTGCTTCTCCAGGCTTCCGACATCCGTGTCGGGGCTAATGCTCCTGCGCGCTAAGAGAGCGCGGTCGTTGTAGTTTTGACAGACAGGAATGCCATTGCGTAGTCGGGCCCGTTCCTCAAAGCTGAAATCATCCATGCGAGCCATCGTCCCCCGCTGGACTCCGCGATTCTGCCTTCAAGCCCTTAGCCTCCCTTGCCAACCATCTCCGCTCCCTCGAGATCGTCCAATATTCCGTCGAAGGCATCCAGCCCCTCCAACCTGATCCCTGCGCAGCGACCCGCTCGCTGGTCCGCCAATCGCTCGTCCCTCTGTGAAGCTTGCGCTCTTGCTCCACCTGGGAGAATATTTGTGTCGTTGTGCAGCCAGAACGAAGATGACGTGGTAGTGGCGCGCTTCGTCCAATCCTTTACCGATATCTTCCTCCCTGCCGGCCTGCCTGTCTTCCCTCTGTCGTCCTCACTCTCCTCACTGTCCTCGCTGTCGTCTGTTCCGCCGTCCTTCTTGCCGTGCTTCGCGCCGAACTACGCATCTGCTCTACCGAAGAGAGCGTCGTTGTCGTCTTTCACTTGTCAAGCGGAGATCTCATGAGATGGTACACTTGGTCTGGTCGTCTGTTGATATCGCCGCTGGAGTACGCTCCTTTTCCGCGGAAGAGAGAGTGATTGTCGTCTTCACGCACGTCGAGCGAAGGGCCACTGACGTGGTGCACTGGCTCTGACCATCTGTAGATACCGTCTCCGCCGCTGAAGTGTGCTCCTGATGCGCCGAAGAGAGTGTGGTCGTCGTCCCCACACACGTCAACCGAGATACCATGACATGGTAGGCTTCGTGTGATGGGTTGTTGATATCGATGTCGCTGCTGAAGTGATTGTCGTCGGCTGAAGTTGTCCTGGTGCCGGTAAGGACTTCTGATGTATCGTTGTTTGACCGGAATGTCGAAATCATAGCGCCGAGTAATTATGCTGACCGCCCGCCGTCGTCCTTCCTCTACGCCGTTCTCCCGCCTTCAGAGTCCTCTCCCCTTTTGTCACACCGTTGTCCTCCCTTGATTGCCTTGTCGTAGTGGAGACAGTCTCCGCCCGTTGCAACCGTCGTCGGCGTCTGATAAGCCCGGCATCCTGCCTTCGACCGAATCCTCCCTTGAGACGCTCTCAACCTCGCAAAACGTCGTCGTCCGCTGGAGTCCTTTCCCTGCACTCATAGCCCTGTCCTCCCTTGCAACGCCATCCATCCTCGCAAAACGTCGTCGTCCGCTGGAGTCCTTTCCCTGCACCCAGAGCCCTATCCTCCCTTGAAACACCAAACGCACTTGCGTCCAGAGCCCTCCCACAAAGCTTGATATCGTTTTCCTCCCTTGACTACCGTGTCTCCGCGCAGCGATCTGGTGTTGTGATGTTTCTCGTATCGCTCCAGGCTGGTGTTGATGCTCGCATCCCAGGATGATGTTTCTTGGCTGCTGTGACATTGGAAAGATGTTCTGATGCGCTGGTGTTGATGTCTTGTCTTCTACGTCGGATTCCTGCGCTGCGATAAACGATTACAGTGGCAGCTGCTTCTCATCCTCGCTGTGGTGCAGAGATTTGCAGTCCCGAGATGGTATTCCTTGGCTGCAGTGACATTGGAATGATCTTCTGATGCGCTGATGTCGATGTCTTGTCTTCTCTGTCGGGCCCCAGCGCTGCGATCCACGATTACAGTGGCAGCTGCTTCTCGTCCTCGCTCTAGTGCTGGTATTTGCAGTCCAGAGATATTGTTCTCTGGCCGGTGTGTCTTCAGTCGACATCCCATGGTGTCGAGGTACGGCCTGTCCAGGTCCCGGCGCTTCGACCCGACCCTCCGGTGACCTCCTCCTCTCGTCCCCGTCCCGTGCTGACTCTCCGCTCTCCGGGATATAAGTTCCCTGACCAGCTTCCCTCCCACGCGGCATCCCATGGTGCCGGTGGTACTCATGCCCTCGCCGTTGCGCGCCAGGGGCGCTGCATAGCCTGATCCTTGTCTAGAGATGCGGGCGCAACGATCGGAAGCGCTGCGTTGCATCTCCGTGGGAGGACGTATACAGGCTGGCTTTGCAATGGCGGCGAGGCTCGTCCCCAGGGTCCAGAAGTGAAAGCATTCGCGCGCGGTGGCGACCTGCTTCGGCTCCAGGCGAGCGGGACGGAGATGGTGGTGAGCGCGAGCGCGCTAGGCGTGCTCTTGCTCTGCTGCCACCATTCCTTTGGCGACCGATCTCCGCTTCGGCATAGGCCTGTTTGGCTGTCCCGAGTGACTGGGCCGTGAGCCAGGTGTTGTTCCTGGTAAGGAGATGGGTCCATTCGATCCAGTAACCGAATTCCAGGTGCACATATGACTGGTGAAGCATGCGCTTGCCATGGTATGTGAGAGCACCTTTGTCGTGCGTTCGGCGAGTGTCCCGTTCGGCCAGGGGTAAGTAATTGTCATAGTACTCCTGGGGGTTGACGGCGTGCTGGAACTTTTGCGCGATCCCGCGACCGTTGAAAGAGGTCACGGGACGGGGACGAGAGGAGGAGGTCACCGGAGGGTCGGGTCGAAGCGCCGGGACCTGGACAGGCCGTACCTCGACAC
>Ga0181465_100532_pt1 | contig 15494 bp, 13 predicted proteins | sample InSIn3gowninarea_FD_119076 | JGI IMG/M metagenome (GOLD analysis project Ga0181465, IMG submission 119076) | Clean room microbial communities from NASA Spacecraft Assembly Facility at Jet Propulsion Laboratory, Pasadena, California, USA -... ... | reverse complement strand
TTTGTATTAGAAAAGCTGCTTCAATCAGGTGAAATTAACTTGGATGAAGGCAAAATGGTGTTGCAGGTGCTCAAAGATCATGCCGGGTTAATCAAGCAAAAAAGCTGTGAATTGGTGATTACCCGTAAGCTGGGGATGTCATCATGTTTGTTACTAATCAATGCAGAAGCATATCATTTTGAACGGGGAACGAAAGTGGTCGCTGCACTTTCGCTGATCACGTGCATGGAAGAGATTAAAGCGAAATTATTATAAAGGGGAATGATGATGGATACGAAAAGCAGGGGAGACTTGGTTATTAATGGCTTCGGTGCTTCCAACGGGGGACAATTCCGAGTTGTCACATTAAATGGCAGAGGGACAGTTAACAACGATTTAGAATGCATAGAATTTGAATGTAATGGGTCGGGCGTTGTCAAAGGAAACATGATTTCGGAAATTGCAAAGGTAAACGGACATGCAAAGTTCAGAGGAAATGTAGAGTGTCAAAAGCTAACGATTGACGGCTCGGCAAGTATTGACAAAAACCTGTCTGTAGAAAAATTAAAGATATCAGGTAGAGCATCTGTTGGCGGGAGGGTAAGATGTGAGGAAATTAAAATTCAAGGGACCCTTACGGTTAATGAGGATTGTGAAGCGGAAATCTTTAAAGCGGAATCGCAGTTTACCATTGGTGGACTTCTAAATGCAGACACTATTGACATAAAGATGTTTGGAGAATGTAAGGCAAAGGAAATCGGCGGACAAACGATTATGGTAAAGCAGAAGGGATCCTTGGTCGGTAATTTGCTTAAATCCTTTTTTAAACCACAGCTTGAAACGGAATTAATTGAAGGAGACAAAATCGAACTTGAAAATACGATTGCCAAAATCGTCCGCGGGAACCAGGTAAGGATTGGTCCCAATTGTCAAATTGGTTTGGTGGAATACACCGAGGATTTTTCAATGGATAAAAAGGCTGTTGTTACTGAAAGTCGACAGGTTTAAAGGAGGAAAATAGAGATGAAGGAAATGAACGGTAATCTTATTATTAATGGATCGGGAAGCTATCCTGGCGGCCATTATGATAAAATCAGTATCCGCGGTGAAGGGACGATTGTTACTGATGTGGAATCTTCGGCTTTCCATGTATATGGCACAAGTGAAGCCGTAAAAAATGTCAAAACAGGCTCGGTAAAAGTATTTGGCGAAGCAGAGGTCAAAATGGATATGGAGTCGCAGGAAACTCTGGTTATGGGGACACTGATGGTCGGTGGTAATGCTCACTTAAAAAGAATCAAAATTCTCGGATTGCTGGAAGTGGGGGAAAGACTCACTGGGGACGAAGCAAATATTAAGGGAAGTATCTCAGTGAACGGAGATGTGGAGTATGAGACGTTCGATTCCAGCGGCGGCTTCGAGATCAAAGGATTACTGACTGCTGATATCATTAAGGTGGGTTTGCGCTTTGGTCAGAGTTCAGCAGAGGAGATAGGCGGCGGGAAAATAACAGTGAAGAAAAAAAGTAACTCGCTCCTGCCATTTGGTAAAGAGATAGGGTCCTTGATTGCTAAAGTCATTGAAGGGGATGAAATCTATCTCGAAAATACTAAGGCGGATATTGTTCGAGGCAACAAGGTAAAAATCGGGCCTGGGTGCCAAATCGGAGTCGTGGAGTATAGGAATGAGCTCATACATGATCCAAAGGCGACGATAAAAACTAAGACAAAGATATAAAGGAGACATGTCATGGCGGTGAAAGAAAGTAAATTAGGTTTGGTTGTAGCGGGGTTATTGCTGGGGATTCTGATGGCCTCGATGGATAATACGATTGTTGTTACGGCCATGGGAACGATTGTTGGCGATCTCGGCGGTCTGGAGAGCTTTGTCTGGGTCGTATCGGCTTATATGGTAGCAGAGATGGCGGGAATGCCGATTTTTGGTAAGTTGTCCGATATGTACGGGCGCAAGAGGTTTTTTATTTTTGGCTTAATCCTATTTATGGCCGGCTCTGCTCTGTGCGGAACAGCTGAAACGATTACTCAATTAAGCATTTACCGTGCGATTCAAGGGATTGGCGGCGGCGCGCTTGTTCCGATTGCCTTTACGATCATGTTTGACCTATTTCCACCTGAGAAGCGCGGAAAAATGGGAGGTTTATTCGGAGCTGTGTTTGGCTTGTCGAGTATTTTTGGTCCCTTGCTTGGCGCCTATATTACAGACTATATCAGCTGGCATTGGATTTTCTATATTAACATGCCCCTTGGGATTCTATCCCTCATTTTTATTACGATCGCATATAAGGAGTCGCCTATCCACAAAAAGCAAATTATTGATTGGTCAGGAGCCGTGACTTTGGTCGGAGCAGTAGTGTGCTTAATGTTCGCGCTTGAACTGGGCGGACAAAAATTTGACTGGGATTCTACAGTGATCCTCAGCTTGTTTGCAGGATTCGCGCTTCTGTTTTTAATCTTTTTATTTGTCGAGACAAAAGCAAAGGATCCGATCATATCCTTTTCCATGTTTAGGAACCGCCTGTTTGCAGGCAGTACGATTGTTGGCTTATTTTACGGTGCAGCATTTATGGCAGCAACGGTGTACATCCCGATTTTTGTGCAAGGGGTTTATGGCGGAAGTGCCACCAATTCAGGGTTAATTTTATTGCCGATGATGCTAGGCTCGGTGGTTACTGCTCAAGCGGGAGGTTTTTTGACGACAAAGATGAGCTACCGGAACATCATGTTTATTTCCGGAGTTATTCTGATTGGTGGACTCTTGTTATTGAGCACGATTACACCAGATACAAAGACTTCCAGCATTCTTTTAAAATTAAATTGATGACTGCCCTTCTCCTGTTCTAAGTAAAAATCGAAAACCGTTTTTGAAACAATGTTACGTTTTATTAATTCATCCTTTGTAAAGTTTAAATTCGTAACATTGGGTGAAAACATGTCGGCCAGTTCATCTAAGGATAAGTTTTCTTTCATGGTTTGGATTTTTTCAATTCTTTCTAAAATCTTTTCCTTTGGAAAAAAGGTTTCCTGCCCCGTAAACGTTGACTTTCTTACGAACCATTCTTCCGGAATGAGGTCTTTCCGTTTCCATCTATATAGCTGTCCATAGGATATTCCGGCCAGTTCTAACAGGTCTTTCTTTGAGATTAACTCCTCGCTCATAACAAAAACCCCTTTCTAAAAACAATGTAACATAACACTGTTACACTTGTAAAGCATAAATGTGAATAATTGGAAGTAGTTTTTTTATCAGAACAACCGTGCAAACACTCTCCCGGCACTTCCTTTGGTTTATGCCCAGCCGATTTTTCCCCAAAAATTCCTGCCCAGGAACCACTTTTAGAATGATATTGGATCTATCAACCAGTTTAGGCCTTTTATCAACCACTCTTTGGATATATCAACCAGTTTGGCCCTTTTATCAACCACCTTTTGGATATATCAACCAGTTCGGCCCTTTTATCAACCACTTTTAAAAATATAATGGGCATCATTCGTTCCCCTAGTTTTTAGTGAACCAATCCCAATTAAAAATCCACAGAATCAAATTCTGTAGTAGAACGAATTTTTAATAATTTCTTATTGTACAAAAAGGGTCTTTCACGTTATATATCGTGAAAGACCCTTTTAGAACTATTCTTCTATTCCCATCGCTGGATAAAGCTTATCATTCTACCCGTCATATGATTTCTTCTAATCTTTTATAGTTCATGCCTTTTCTTGCTACTCCTGATTCCATCGCTGATTGTGAAACGGCTGCAGCAACTCGCTCTCCAACACGAGAATCCAAGGCATTAGGAATGATATACTCGGCACTTAGTTCTTGATCCGATACAATACTTGAAATAGCGTAGGCCGCCGCGAGTTTCATTTCCTCTGTGATGTCGGTTGCCCTTACATCAAGTGCTCCGCGGAAGATTCCCGGAAAGGCAAGAACATTATTTACCTGATTAGGATAATCAGAACGGCCTGTTCCGACCACCGCCGCACCTGCCGCCAGCGCTTCCTCCGGATAGATTTCGGGTACTGGATTGGCCATAGCAAAAACGATAGAATCTTTATTCATAGTTTTGACCATTTCTCCTGTTAAAGCCTTTGGCCCAGAGACTCCAATAAATATATCCGTGTTTTTAACCGCATCCTTAAGGGTCCCATGTAACCTGCGCAGGTTTGTTCGCTCTGCCATTTCCGCTTGCCGGTCATTCATCCACTCTTCACCAAGGCAAACAATTCCCTCTAGGCTGACTAACGTAATATCGTTGAATCCTGCTTTTAACAAAAGCTTGGCAATCGCAATACCAGCGGAACCCGCACCATTTATGACAACCTTTACTTTATAGATACTTTTCTTTACAATTCTCAGCGCGTTTAAAAGGGCTGCTAAAACAACGATCGCTGTCCCATGCTGGTCATCATGAAATACAGGAATGTTTAGTTCCTTCTTTAAGCGTTCTTCAATTTCAAAGCATCTTGGAGCAGCAATATCCTCTAAATTGATTCCGCCAAAGGTTGGCTCTAAAGCTTTGATTATGTTGACAATTTCATCGACATTTTTTGTCGCCAAGCACAGCGGATAAGCATCTATCCCAGCAAATTGTTTAAATAATACGGCCTTCCCCTCCATTACCGGCATTGCTGCCTCGGGACCAATATCTCCTAACCCTAATACCGCTGTTCCATCCGTGACAACAGCTACTAAATTACCGCGCCCTGTATGCTCAAAAGATGCCTCGCTATTGCTTGCTATAATCTTACATGGCTCCGCCACACCTGGCGTATATGCTAAACTTAAATCATCGGCATTATTAACCTCTACTTTACTGACGATCCCAATCTTACCTGCAAGCCTTTTATGAAGCAGCACTGCCTGTTCTTTTATCTTTCTTTCATTCATTAAAACCTTCTCCTTTTGGTCCATTCTGAAAATCATTGTTAACCTGAGGTGAAAAAAATTAAATCTTAGACTATCAAAAATAAAAACTCGGGCCCTGGATGATAGGCACAGGCCCGAATGAGTCATTACTAGCTTAATAATTTCAGCAATAAAATAGCTAAAATAACAGTTGAAGCACCGCCAATTCTAGTAGAAACTTGCGCAAATGGCATCAATGACATCCGATTGGATGCCGAAAGAATTGCGACATCACCCGTTCCCCCTAAACCACTATGACAGCCTGTAACAATTGCTGAATCGACCGGATACATCTTCATCAGCTTTCCTACAAAGTAACCTGTAGTAACCATTGCGACCACAACAGAGGCACAAACAATGGCATATCCAGGTGTTACGATTTTTACTACATCCTTAAGCGGAATATACAGCATTCCTAATCCAACCATTAATGGCCATGTCAAACTCGAGGATACAAATTTATATAAGTGATAGGCACCTTGTTCCATCTTAGCCGGCATTACTTTAATACTTTTCACAACAGCAGCGGCTATAATCATTAACACCGGTCCAGGAATACCGAGGAATTTATTCCCTAGTCCACCCAAAATAAAGAAACTGCATGCAATTAACAGTCCAGCTCCCATTAGTGGAAAATCAACTGGCTTATCAATCGTTGCGGCCTCTGTGATTCCATCGCCGCCTTTTGTTTTGACTAATACTCCATTACCAGTAAGATGCTTCTTTTTTTCACCTAAGCGTGACAAAATACCGGCACAAACGATCGCAACAATATTTCCAATCACAGCTGCCGGAATCAATTGACCTACAAATGATTCTGAAGATTTGCCAAGTACCTCTGCGTAGCCTAATGAAAGAGGCAAAATCCCTTCTCCGATCCCACCGCCGATAATTGGAACAACAATATAGAACAGAGTGTGTTTCATGTCATATCCAAAAAGCAAACCAACTAGGACGCCTACAATAACAGATGCGATTGTCCCGACAATTAGCGGGATAAACATCCGTGTAAAGCCTTGAATTAAGACCCTTCGATTCATTCCGAGGATACTTCCTACTACTAAAATAGAGATATAAAGGTAAAGGAAATTAGATGTTTTCATCAACTGGGTAACCGCATTCATTCCAGTTGTATTAATCACATTAAAAAAGACTAGAATAGAAGGAATCAAGAGTGCTAAAATTGCCGGTCCGCCAATATCCTTCAAAACCGGAATCTTCATGCCCAGATCGCCAAGCAAAATACCCATGACAATAATAATTGCAAAGCCGCCAATCATATCAGCCGGAAGTAGTTGATAGACGGCTGAAAAGTAGACAACAGCTGCAATAATGAGATAAAGCGGCAGTGGAACTACCCCTATCTTGAAACTGCCAAATTTAGTTAATAGGCCATTCTTTGATTCTTTTTCCCCCGATACAACCGTAAGCGATTGCAAATTTCTTGCTGGTTCCATAAGTCCATCCCCCTATGTATTTATGTTTCTATCATAATTTGGATTGAAACGCTTTCATAGTTTATGAAAATTTAATAAGGATTTTGTAAATAAAAAAAGTAAGCAGCTGTCAGCTGCTTACAAAAAGTTTTTGATATGATGTTCTTTCAATCGATTATATTCATGCTGATACACTGGCCTTCCAACTGTACCGTAGATTACCTTAACGTCAAGGATTTCAATTTCCTTTAAAAAATTTAAATACTTACGGACGGAAACCCGAGAAATTCCAACGGCCTTGACAATATCCTCTGTTGAAAACGGGGCATTTTTTAACACTTGAATCGCTTCCCAAATTTGTCTGAGGGTATCTTTTGTTAAACCCTTTGGTAATTCTTCGATTAGATGCTTTTCCTCCCGGTGCAAGATTTTATGATCCAATACGTCTTGGTTAATCACATGCTGCGCCTGGATAAACTTTGTTTGGTCTTTATAGGCAGCTAATGCTCTGTTAAAGCGTTCAAATTCAAAGGGCTTAATTAAATAATCAACGACTCCATACCTTAAAGCCCTTTTTATCCTTTCCATATCTGAAGCTGCTGAAATAATAATAACATCGGTTTCTTTATCATTTTCACGGAGGTAGGTTAACAGCTCTAGTCCAAGTTTCCCCGGCATAAATATATCCAGCAGAATAAGATCGATTTCCAGCTTTTCAATATTCTTAATCGCCTCGTCGACAGATCCAGCCATTGCCGACAATGTAAACCCTTGAACTTGCTCAAGATAACGTTTATTAAATTCAGCAACCATTGGATCATCTTCAACAATCATCACACGGATCATTCTGGGTCCCCCTGCCCTTCATACGGTATATAAACGGTAAAAACAGTCCCTTTTCCAGGCTTTGATGAGAGGATTAATTCTCCTTCCAACTTTTTAACCGCTTGCGAGACAAGATATAGTCCTAGTCCCCTATTTTCACCGTTTGTGGAAAATCCTTTGTTAAAAATTTGATCTTGCAGTTCTTCACTCATTCCTGGTCCTGTATCTTTTACATCGATTGTTAAAATATCATCACCATAATCAAATACTACTGCTATTTTTTTGATAGGACAATTCGTTAAAGCCTCGCTGGCATTATCAACTAAATTACCAACAATCGTAATAAGTTCGTGTGTAACATCAGAAACTGCTGGTTGAGGCAGCGGTTGTTCACACGAAATGGATAACTCAGCCCCTGTTTCCCTTGCATAACTCAGCTTTCCAATTAAAAAGCCTGCTAAAACAGGGTCTTTTATCTTCTTGGTAACAAAACCAATTTCATTATTACGATGATCAAACGTTTCATTGATATATTCAACCACTTTTTCATAATAACCTGTATGGACCATCCCCAAGATCACCTGCAGTTTGTTCATAAACTCGTGTGCCTGAGCCCGAAGTGCATCGGCGTAAATTCTTACTCCTGTCAGCTCTTCGGCGAGTACCTGTATTTCTGTTTTATCGCGAAAAGTAGCAATGGCGCCTACTACTTTATTCCCTACAATAACGGGAACTCGGTTCGTTAAAATGGTCATCCCATTTAAATTCTGTTCTTCATCCAATTCAGCTTTACCTGTTTTTAATAAGTCATTCAAGCGGGTTGTCGCCATATACTGTTCGATATTTAACCCGATTGGATTATCAGGCAGACCGGCTTTATCAAACATCTTTGAAGCCGCTCGATTGACAAGTGTTATGTTTGACTCCTGATCAACCGCGACAATTCCTTCACGGACGGATTGAAGCATGGCGCTGCGTTCCTCTAATAATTTTGCAATTGCAAATGGCTCAAGTCCTAGTAGGATTTTTTTAATATATCTCGCTAATATAACCGCTCCGAGGACACCGATTAAGAGACCAATCATCGTCCCAATATAGATCCCGGTTCTGCTCTTATTGACCGCCTCTTCGACATTAGCTAGAGAAATCCCAACGGCTACTGCTCCGATCTGCTTCCCTGCAGCATCCTTGATTGGTGTGAAAGAGCGTAATGAAGGGCCAAGTGATCCCTGTGCAGTAGACTCATGCTCTTTTCCTTTTAGGACGGGTCCTTCGTCTCCTCCCCTGAATGGTAACCCTATTTGTTTACTATCGGGGTGGGATTTGCGGATGCCATTCCTATCCATCACAACAATAAAATAAACATTCGTGGCCTTTCTCATTTCATTGGCGAACGTCTGGATATCCTTTTCATCCCGTTTCCCACTCATTGCTTCAATCACAAGCGGACTATGTGCAACCATTCGAGCTACATTTCTTGCTTGCTTAGCCTGATTTTTTTCCGTCTCTGAAGCAATTCTGGAACTTATAAGTAAATCCGTAATCAATAGGGAAAAAGTAACCACTACACAAACTAAGACAATAATCACTGATTGTAAACTCCATCTTCCCTTTCTCATATTCCCCTCCATTTTTGGCAGGCGACAGACACCATCTTGATTTTCCCTCTGACAATGTAACCATTAAAATTTAGTAAACACAAAAAGGCTGCAAAGCTTTCTATGAAAAAACTCTGCAGTCTTGGAAACTTTCTTTCACTTATACAGTTCTCAGATTAACTTTCTCAGTTAACAATCAATCCTTAACTTATGAGCAAGATCGCCCCTGCTAAAATAGGGGTCAGGACCATTGCACTTTTTAAGACCGGCTGAGGCGCAAGATCGGTGAACTTTGCCCCAACATAGGAGCCAATCATTGTTCCTGCCACTACTTCAAACAACAGGGTAAAGTTCAAGTACCCCTGAAAATAATAGCCGACTCCCCCCGCTACAGCGATTGGCAGAATAACCAGCATTGTGGTACCCACTGATTGTTTAAGCGTGAGTCCCATAACTAACAGCAAGCCGATTTGAATGAATGGAGCAGCACCTATCCCAAATGTACCAGATAACAATCCAGTAACCACCCCGAGAACTGCTGCTTTCTTAATGAGAAGAAGGCTGCTTGGTGTCGCTTGTTTGTGGTTTGTCTTTATTTTTTGAACAATAAATAAGCGGACGACCAAAATGACGGCTGATAGAAATAACATCCCTGCAGTTAACCAATGCAAAGAATGGATCGGAATCAAACCAGTCAGCTTTGAACCAAGATAGGAAGCAACGGAACCAAATCCGCCTACAATTAGACCTGTTTTAATAGAGATATTTCCTTGCCGAAAATGACTGTAGGCACCTGACAAAGTAGTAAACACCATTGCTGCTAGTGAAGTCCCTAATGCCATATGTATGGGAACTCCAAAAACAACTGTTAAAATAGCAATAATAAAGCCAGAGCCGCCTGCTCCGACAAATCCTAATAAAACCCCCAGCACAAACATAGTCAGCACAATCGCCAACTCGATCCCCTCCGATTGCAATACCCTAGATGTTTTTCTAGGAAATGTCTGATTGCTAGTCCCGATTTCAAACTGATTTGAAAAAGAAAATAACAACATCATTTATTATTGTACTAAAAATTTACTAACCGTATCTTAATTATGCACTAACTTCCAAAATTTGAAAGACTACCTCATAGCTAGAATGAGATAGTCCTTTCTTAAAAGCTTGTATTTTTAGACAGCTTGACTAAATAAGCACTGGTTGTTTTGCTTCTGTTAATGCTAATAGGCGCTGTTTAATTTCCGCAACATTAACAATTTTTTGGGCAGACCCAGTTTCCATTGCAGCTAAAGCCACTGCTGCCGCTACTTCTGCTGCAACCCGCGGGTCAAATGGATCTGGAATGACATAATCAGCATGAAGCTCTTCAGCTGGAATTAAACCAGCAATCGCATACACCGCAGCAAGCTTCATTTTCTCATTAATTTCTTTTGCATGGACATCTAAAGCGCCCCTAAAAATTCCTGGGAAGGCAAGCACATTATTAACCTGGTTCGGAAAATCAGATCGACCTGTCCCCACTACGAGTGCCCCCGCTTCTTTCGCCTCATCCGGCATAATTTCCGGTACAGGGTTGGCCATAGCAAATATAATCGGGTCACGATGCATAGAACTAACCATTTCCTTTGTAACTGCACCAGCTGCTGAAACACCCACAAACACATCCGCGCCAATGAGCGCATCCGCTAATGTTCCTTGTTTTTGCCCGCGATTTGTCATGCGTGCCATTTCAGCTTTGAAAGAATTCATTCCGACAGGTCTTCCTTCGTAAATAATTCCTTTTGTATCACATAAAATAACATCCTTAACACCCATATGTAACAAGAGCTTAACAATTGCTACACCTGCGGCACCCGCCCCATTAACTGTAACACGTATATCTTCAATCTTTTTATCAGCCAATTTTAAAGCATTGATTAATCCAGCAGCTGTTACTATCGCTGTCCCATGCTGATCATCATGAAAAACAGGAATTTCACAGTCTTTGCGGAGGCGTGCTTCTATTTCAAAGCATTGGGGTGCAGCGATATCCTCCAAGTTTACCCCGCCAAATGTTGGTTCTAACAGTTTGACGGTTTCTACAATTTGGTCAGTGTCTGTGGTTGCTAAGCAAATAGGAAATGCGTCTACATCTGCGAAGGATTTGAATAACACGGCCTTTCCTTCCATAACAGGCATTGCAGCCTTCGGTCCTATTTTTCCCAGCCCAAGGACTGCTGTTCCATTTGAAACAACGGCAACAAGATTGCCCTTCGAAGTATAATCATAGACTTTGCTTTCGTCTGCATAAATCTCCATACAAGGCTCTGCCACACCAGGTGAATAGGCTAAGCTTAAATCCTTAGCATTATGTACTTCAACCTTTGAATAGATCCCGACCTTTCCTTGGTGTTCCTTGTGCATTTTTAACGCTTCATCTCGTAGTAATGACATTGGATTTCCCCTCTTTCTGGTTAAGTAACCGTTTGCACTTATCTACTTAAATCTTAGTACATCCGCAAGTATTTTGATAGATTATGTAATTAAAAAAAGCAGGTTTTAAAAATATAAATAGGCCTTCCACAAATTTTGCGAAAGGCTTCTTAACTAGTTATTCTTCCTCTTCTATTTCCACCGTTGGATAATGCTTTAAAAAGTAGACAAGCGACTGCAGCTCTACCGCTAAATCAATATGATGAACCCTGATTTTTGGAGGTACATTCAATCTTGCCGGAGTGAAATTCAGTATCCCATTCACGTTCGCGTTCACAAGTCGATCGGTAATCATCTGTGCAACAGGCGCCGGAACCGTTAAAATCGCAACTGAAATATTCGTTTCAGATAAAACCTTCTCCAATTCATCCATATGATAAACGGGTACCTCACGAATCATTGTTCCCATCTTATCGGGATCCACATCAAAGGCACATTCTATTTTCGTGTTGTTATTTTTTAAAAAGTTGTAGTTTAAAAACGCAGTCCCAAGATTACCGACCCCTATTAAGGCAACCTTTGTTAATTCATCCTGATCTAATGTTTTACGAAAGAAGGATATCAAGTAATTGACATTATACCCATAGCCCTTTTTCCCTAACGCGCCAAAATAGGAAAAGTCACGGCGAATGGTTGCCGAGTCTACCTTTACCGCTTCACTTAATTCTGCAGAGGAAACCCTTTGCTTGCCGGAACTATGCAGATTTTTTAAAAATCGATAATAGAGCGGCAGCCGTTTGGCTGTCGCCTGTGGTATCTTCATTGTTTCATTACTCATAATCTCCCACACCCCATGACTGGTTTAGTTAATTATTATTTAACTTTTTTATTTCTCTTAAAATCACCGTTTTTACCGCCCGTTTTCTCAACAAGATAGGTTGGTCCAATTACCATTCCTTTATCAACGGCTTTACACATATCGTAAACCGTTAAAGCGCAAGCTGAAGCGGCTGTTAACGCTTCCATTTCTACGCCCGTGTTTCCTTTGGTCTTAACTGCTGCAGCAATATATAATTGATAACTCTCATTCGTGTCCTGTTCCCAAGAAAAAGAAATATTAACCCCCGTTAATGGAATCGGATGACACATTGGTATCAAGTCCCATGTCTTTTTCGCTGCCATAACAGCTGCTACCTGTGCCACTGCTAAGACATCGCCCTTTTTCATCTCATTATTAGTGATTTTATCATAAATTTCTTTACAAACTGTTATGCTGGAATGTGCAAGCGCCGTACGTGCCGTTTCCGGCTTATCACTGACGTCGACCATCTTTGCTCGGCCTTCTTCATTAAAATGCGTAAATTCTGCCATATAAAAAATCCTCCCTTCAAATCATACACTATTTTTCCTTCTATGTGTGTGAATCTTTGAACTAATAGTCATATTTTTTGTCGATTTAGAGCATCTCATCGTCTAATCAACAACGCAGTTTATTGCCGACATACCGGGAATAAGGTAAACTTATTGTATGTAATAGAGGTGAATGAGAATGATTTTGCTGCAGGTTAATCAACTACAAAAATATTATGGTGCTGACCTTATTTTATCGAATATTAAACTAGAATTACAAACAAGGGACCGTGTTGCCCTTGTTGGACGCAATGGTGCAGGAAAATCGACATTATTGAAGATTATTGCTGGACACCTGTCGCATGATGGCGGCGAAATTATCAAGCCAAAAGAAGTAACTATCGGCTACTTAGCCCAAAATACTGGTTTAGAGTCATCTTTATCGATTTGGGATGAAATGCTGACTGTATTCGAATCACTGCGTTCGATGGAAAAATCACTACGCACGCTGGAAGAACAAATGGCGGATCCCCTTGTCTTTGAAGACAGCGGACGGTATGAAAGGATTTTAAAAGAGTACGATCTCCTTCAGGTCAAGTTTAAAGAGCAGGGAGGATATCAGTACGAAGCAGAGATGCGCTCCGTGCTTCATGGGTTGAATTTCCATGACAGATCATTAATGATATCGAGTTTAAGCGGAGGGCAGAAAACCCGTCTTGCCCTTGGTAAACTGTTATTAACCAAGCCTGATATCTTAATCTTGGATGAACCAACCAACCATCTAGACATTGACACGCTTTCCTGGCTCGAGCAATATTTACAAAGCTATCACGGGGCGATTTTAATCGTTTCCCATGACCGTTACTTTTTAGATAAAGTCGTTACTCAGGTGTATGAAGTATCCCGCAAACAAATTCAAAGATTTACGGGTAACTATAGTTCTTACCTTGAACAAAAGGCAGCAAATTATGAACGTGATTTGAAGCTTTTTGAAAAGCAGCAGCAAGAGGTTGCTGACCTGCAAGACTTTATCAACCGGAACTTAGCACGTGCCTCCACGACAAAACGGGCACAAAGCCGGCGGAAGAAGCTTGATAAGATGGAGTTGATGGATCGGCCATTGGGTGATGAAAAGTCTGCCGCCTTCTCGTTTGAGATAGAAAAACAAAGCGGGAATGACGTTTTAACTGTGGATTCTCTTGCGGTAGGATATGAGGGTGAACAGGTTTCTGAGGATATATCCTTTCGCGCCTATAAAGGCGAAAGCATTGCCTTAGTGGGACCAAATGGTATAGGTAAATCAACACTATTAAAAACAATTATCAAAAAGCTGCCTGCGCTTAATGGAACCATTCTCTATGGAACAAGTCTTTCGATCGGTTATTATGACCAAGAACAAGCGGAATTAACCTCCAATAAGCGTGTCTTGAATGAGCTCTGGGATGATTACCCGTTAAAAGGTGAAAAGGAGATACGAACGGTACTCGGAAATTTCTTATTTTCCGGTGATGATGTGTTAAAAATCGTATCAACATTAAGCGGCGGTGAAAAAGCACGTCTGGCTTTGGCAAAGCTTATGCTGGAAAAAGCTAATGTATTGATTTTGGACGAGCCGACCAACCATCTGGACTTAGATAGTAAGGAAGTTCTCGAGAATGCACTAATTGATTATCCAGGCACCATACTATTCGTATCACATGACAGGTATTTTATAAACCGGATCGCTACAAAGGTCCTCGAACTTAGCCGGTATGGAAGTACAGAGTATCTTGGTGATTATGATTACTATCTGGAAAAGAAATTGGAGCAGGAGGAACTTGCTGCATTAGCCCTGGCAGCTTCTGCTAAAAAAGCCTCACAAGCGGATGCTTTTGAGAAAAATACTTATCAGCTAGATAAGGAAAGTAAAAAACAAGAACGGCAGAGAAAAAGGAAGTTAGAAGAAATCGAACTAAGAATTGAAGAGCTTGAGGAACAAATCCAGGAATTTGAGCAGCAATTATGCGAACCAGCTATTTTTCAAAATCATGAAAAAGTATTAGAAATCAATTTAAAAAATGAAAAAGCTAAGTCTGAACTGGAGCATTTAATGGAAGATTGGGCGGAACTTGCTGAGTAACTAGAAAAGCGGAAACGCAAAAAGTAGTTCACTTTTTCTCAGGGGCGCCAGCATAAGACGAGCCAGCGAGAGGGCTGCTCTGTAACCTTCTTAACGGATTAGCTTATTCCCCCTAGGCGCAAAATCTAGACAACACGGAGTGCCTTAGCGCATTCGTGCTTGACTTATCGTAGGGATGAGGGCGAAGTCCACTAGCTGCTGGTCGTTGGAGCTTAACCTTCATAATAGTTCAACCATAAATTCTATTATTTAATTTAAAAACCGGGCTATGGCCCGGTTTTCGTTTTCTTACAACATTTATCGACAAATTTTGATATAACCATAAAACAAAATTATAACAAAACTTTTCCACAAGCTTATTCACATTACAAACAGGATAGTTTCAATGAATTTTTTACTTTTCCACATTATCCACAATAAACGCCTCACTTATCCACACTATGCACAGTTTAACACCAACTTATCCACAATAAGCTTTTTTCATTCTGTATTTTTATAAGATTTTTATCCACAAAAAAACTCTTCTTATCCAGAAGAGTTACTAATTATATATTTCGATATCAAGTCCAGGATTAGCATTAAGGGAAAGGTCGGCTCTAATTCCTTTGTCGAACATCACACTTCCGGCCGCCGCAATCATCGCCGCATTATCAGTACATAGTGATAACGGCGGAATAACTAATTCAATCCCAGGTTTCCCTGAAAAGGCCTTATCCAACGCATGTCTGAGACCTTTATTTGCAGCAACACCGCCTGCAACGACTACCTGTTCTACTCCATATTCTACAACAGCCTTTTCAGTTTTCTTCACTAACACTTCAATCACGCTTCTTTTACGACTCCATGGAG